>WNFQ01005918.1_pt1 | contig 14840 bp, 9 predicted proteins | sample 5400171 | NCBI WGS metagenome assembly WNFQ01 (sample SAMN13153356, study PRJNA577476) | soil metagenome | isolation source: 20 cm soil under Madrone tree | place: USA:California | collected 2016-06-14
AGAAGGAAGCCGGCGGCCTGGCCCAAAGCAGTGTTACCGGAACCGGTGTTGTTGAAGAGCGCGTTAAAACCAATCGCCGTGTTAATCTGGCCGCTGGTATTGAAAGCGAGCGCTTGAAACCCATAGGCCGTGTTATTGAACCCGGAGGTGTTGCGAAAGAGTGCCTGAACACCATTAGCCGTGTTCTGATAGCCGGTGTCGTTGCTAAAAAGCGCTTGTTGACCGTTGGCCATGTTAAAGAAGCCCGTGGTATTGTTATAGAGCGCTTGATAACCGGTGGCCACGTTATCGAAGCCGGTGGTGTTGCTAAAGAGCGCTAAAGACCCGTTGGCCGTATTCTCGTAGCCGGTGGTGTTGCTATAGAGCACGGCGTACCCATTAGCCGTGTTATCGTGGCCGGTGGTGTTGAAAGCGAGCGCTAAATACCCGTTGGCCGTGTTAGCGCTGCCGGTAGTATTGCTCAAGAGCACGCCGTACCCATTCGCCGTGTTAAGGCTGCCGGTGGTGTTGGCATAGAGCGCTTGATAGCCATTGGCCGTGTTAGCGCTGCCGGTAGTGTTGCTAAAGAGCGCTTGAGACCCGTTGGCCGTATTCTCGTAGCCGGTGGTGTTGCTATAAAGCGCGCCGTACCCACTAGCCGTGTTAGTGTTGCCGGTGGTGTTGAAAGCGAGCGCTAAATACCCGTTGGCCGTGTTATCGCTGCCAGTGGTGTTGCTCAAGAGCACGCCGTACCCATTAGCCGTGTTATGGTTGCCGGTGGTGAGGCTCAAGAGCGCTAAGTCACCCTCAGCGGTGTTGCTGCCCGGATAGCCTCCGTCCGGCGCCGGGGTAACCCCGAAAGCTTTCGGGGCCGGCCCAAGCCCAAAGCAGGCGAGCGCGACCGCGATGAGAAGGAGACTGCGCCGCAAACGCAGCCGACTGATTGAATTTCTTACAGGTAGAATTGTAATTTGACGTCGAATCGATTGGTACATAAGACTCTTTTCTTTCCCCCGGTTAGTTTAATTCTGCCAGTGACAGCTGAATGAGGCGGAAAAAAGCCCACCGGAACGAAGCCTCTTCTACCCCGATTCAGATCTGGTTGCACTAGAGGTCTTAAGAAAATGCCGCCCGTTTGTCAAGACAAACCATTGTGAATAATTTCCCCGCATATCCGCCATATTAAAGATTCCGCAACGGGACTGGCGGGACTTTCCCTTAGAATGACGAAATTACACTGCTATTCCGCCGTCCACGCAAAGCACTTGACCGGTGATGTAACTTGCTTCGGACGACGCCGCAAAGCCACTGCCGACGCAACGTCCTCCGGAGTTCCCACGCGCTGGAGTGGAATTCGTTCCTGAATCGACTTTGGAATTTCTTCCGATAGCGCGCTGGTCGAATCAGTGGCGATGTAGCCAGGGGCGATCGCATTCGCAGGCCGATGACGGAGCTAATGTTAATAATACGACCATGGCGCTGTTTGATCATCGACCGTTGCACCGCCTGCACGAAATTGAACGCGCCTTTCAGGTTTGTCTTCAACACCACGTCCCAATCTTCCGGCGACATGGCCATGCTGAGCATGTCGCGCGTCACACCGGCATTGTTCACCAGAATATTGACCCGCTCGAAATTGCTCAGAATTTGTTCGCCGATTCTTTGCACGTCGGCATAATTGGAGACGTCAACCGCATACGCTTTCGCCGCGCCTGTTCGTGCGGCGGATTTTCGTTTTTGGAATCCGATTCGTGCTTTGCTAAATTTCAATAGAACGTGTGTGGGCGAATGAACTGCCTTTCGAACTCGGTTGGTCAACGGCGCGTTGAATTACGATTCGCCGTCTTTGTGAAGCAGATCGAAAACTACCAGATGGAGCGCCCGGCGGTGTTGCCCGTGTGCGTCGATTGCTTGCTCGCCGCAAGGCTTTGGTACACGCCGCTTGTTGAGCCGTCGAAGAAAAAGGCGTCACGATTATGTTAAACAGAGCCTTGCAAGCGCGCCGTTGGGCGGAATTGCCGGAGCGCGGCACGCCGGTCATGCTGCGGCTGATCCATGGGATCGCCGTAGGCATCGGGCGCTGGGCGGCGAGGCTGCTGCTGTATCCGATCACACTTTATTTCATGATCAGCGCACATGCCGCCCGGCGAATATCGCGTGAGTACTTAAAGCGGGTGCACGGCCATCCGGCCCATTGGTGGCATGTTTTCCGCCACTTTCACTCCTTCGCCGCCACAATATTAGATCGAGTGTATCTACTCAGAGGCGAGTTCCAGCGCTTTGACGTAACGCTTCATCACAAAGAAATCCTGCACCGCCAGGTCGAAAGCGGGAAGGGCTGCATCGTTTTGGGCTCTCACTTGGGTAGTTTCGAGGTGCTGCGCACCCTGGGCGTGACGCAGCAGGATTTTCCGCTCAAGGTGCTGATGGATACCACGCACAACGAGAACATCACCCGCTTTCTTGATGCGCTTAACCCGGAGATCGCCAACACAGTAATCGTTTCGGATCGAGCGGATGCCTCGCTTAGAGTTAAAGAGGGCTTGGATGCGGGTTTTCTGATTGGCACGTTAGGCGACCGCGTCTCAAGCGATGGAAAAACCACGCAATGTCAGTTCTTAGGTGCGCCGGCTACATTCCCGGCCGGCCCGATCCTACTTGCTGCCGTTATGCATTGCCCTGTCATTCTGTTTTTCGGCCTTTACCGCGGGGGCAACCACTACGAAATTTACTTCGAGCGATTGGCTGAGGAAGTAATCCTGAATCGCGACCGGCGGGCGCAGGACATCCAGCATTGGATGCAACGCTACGTCGATCGCCTGGAGCATTACACGCGGCTTGCGCCTTACAACTGGTTCAACTTCTATCCATTTTGGGATTAACGGTCGCTCGGTTGAAAAATGTAAGAGCCGCGAACCGAATATGCCTATAGCCAAAGCGGAAATCCGCACGCTCATCCCGCATGCCAGTCTTATGTGTCTGTTGGATAGCGTGCTCGAGTGGGACGACGAATCGATTGTGTGTACGAGTGAGACGCATCGCGATCCGGCCAATCCGCTGCGCCGTGACGGACGGCTATCAGCGTTACATGCTTTCGAATATGGTGCGCAGGCGGCTGCCGTCCACGGCGGATTGCGAGCGCGATCAGCGGGTGTGGCCACGCCGCCGTATTATCTGGCCGCGCTGCGGGATGCGCATTTGCAGGTGATGCGCCTGGATGACATCGATTCGCCGCTCGAGGTTCGCGGGCAACGCTTGTTCGGCGCCGGCGGCAACGCGATTTACGAATGCCATGTCTCAGTCGGCGATGCTCTTTTGGCCGACGGACGCATTACCCTCATGCTACGCACGTGATCGCTTTAAACGAATGATTGTCACGGGAGTGCGACAAATGAGCTTTGAAATTTCCCGCGCGATTCGCGCCGATCATCCCAGCCTGGCCGGGCATTTCCCGGGCGCGCCTATTGTGCCAGGCGTAGTGATCCTCGATGAAGTCGCCGCCGCTTTGGCCGAATGGCGCAAAGATTGTCAGCTTACCGGCATACGTGCAGTCAAGTTTGTCCTGCCATTAAAGCCTGAGCAACCGTTTACCATTTGTCTTACGGCGAAGGATGCGAAGACGGAGGTGGATTTTTGCTGCCGCGTCGAAGGCCGCATGGTAGTTGAAGGTCGCCTTGAGATCCGTTGCGACAAAATCTGACATGACAGACGCGGCATTATTCAAAGCGCCCGTCTTTAACCTTCAACCACCCGATCCACGCCTGGCAAATTGGCTTAAAGGGTACCCGCCATCGCTGTTCAGCGAACGCTTGTATCAAAGCATCGAACTAATAGAGCGCTATAGTATTGATTTGGCGATCGATTTGATCGGCCGATTGGATGTTATTGATCAACTCGGCCAGTGGCGATCGGCGAGAAAACTTTGTCAGGCGCTTTCGTTTCAGCCGCGTTTCAGTTCCGCCCTGGGTTGGCTTTTAGAGCGGCTGATCGAGACGGGTTGCATCGAGGCGCGAATGGACCATAACACCCGCTCCTATCGCCTGCGCCATCCGCCGTGGCGACCTGAACTCGCCCGCCTGCGCGCTGTCGGGCTTGATATTGACTGCGGCAATGCGCCGACGTTGGATTTATTAGACCAGGCAGCAAGCCTCTATCAGCCGGTCGCACGCGGCGAACAGACGGGCGAGCAGGGCCTGTTCGGAGCGCAAACTATATCGCTGTGGCTGAATTATTTTCACAATGATAACTTAACTTACACAGTGAATAATTGGGTGGGTGCGGCGCTCGCCGCCGACCGCCTGACCACTCGACCCAAGCTGCGGATTTTAGAACTCGGCGCCGGCGCCGGCAGCGCTGCTGAGATCTTACTGCGCTGGTTTGATGAACGCGGGCTTCTCCCGCGCATAGAACGGTACCTGATTACAGAACCGAACGCCTTTTTCCGGCGGCGCGGTCAGCGTGAATTATTAAAGCACTATCGCGATCTGCCGCTGGAATGGGGGGCGCTTGACATTAATTTGCTATGGGACACTCAGGGCGTGGCTCGGGGTGAGTTCGACCTGGTATACGGCGTTAACGTCCTGCATGTCGCTAAGGAGCTGTTATTTAGCTTAAGCCAAGCGCGTGACGCGCTGGCGGCCGATGGTTGGTTGGTGATTGGCGAGTGCGTGCGGCCCTATGTCAATCAGCCGATCTACGCCGAGCTGATCTTTCAGATCTTAGACAGCTTTACCGACGTGAATACGGATCCCGAAATTCGTCCGAATCCGGGCTTCCTCACCGCGGATCAGTGGCGCCGCGCATTTACGCGCGCCGGTTTCGAGTGCGCCGAAGTCACGCCAGACGTCGATCGTATTCGCGAGGTGTATTCGCATTTTTTCACCGGTGCCATCTGCGGACAGTGCGCTGCCAGAAATGATGTTCGATAACCGCTATAAAAAAGGGGCTAGAGCTCAGCATCGACACTACGTAGTAAAGCTGAAATGTAGCTCAAAGTTTGATCATTTGGATGGCGATTGCGGCCAATCGGCTCTGCCTGCAATCTCGCCTGCGGTGAGCTGGATTAATCCCCACACCTTACGCAAATGCTGCTCGGTCGTGAGCACATTTCCAAAACCGATCCGCAGGACCGTGCGACCGTGCAACTTCGTTTGCGTAAGATAAGCGCGGCCACTCGCGTTGATTCGCTCCACGATCTCGCTGTTTATCATGTCGATCTTCGACTCGTGAACGCTTTCGGAGTTCTTGTCATTGGCGACGAAGCAAAAACAAACAACCGGCATCACCACCGGCGCGGCCAGCTCGAAGCGGTTGTCGATCTTGACCCAGTCTGCGAGCAGATTAGCCAGCCGGAGATGATCGCGAATGCGCGCGGCCATTCCCGCGCGGCCAAATGTGCGAAAAACCATCCAGGCTTTTAATGCACGAAATCTTCTGCCAAGTTGGATTCCGTAATCCATGTAATTTTTCTCCGCTTCCACCGTGTCCCCGCGCAGATACTCGGGGACGAGCGTGAAGACGCGGCGGAGTCGTTCGAGATCGCGCACGTAAAGCACGCTGAAATCGAGCGGCACAAAAAGCATTTTGTGCGGATTGGCCACGATCGAATCCGCTTCGCTCCAACCCGCCGTCACCCATTTGCATTCGGGCAAAAGGGCGAGTCCGGCCCCGTAAGCGCCATCGATGTGTAGCCACACTTTGTGTTCGCGGCAGATCCGCGCGACCTCGGCGATTGGATCGACGCTCGCGGTCGATGTTGTGCCAACTGTGGCAACGACAGCAAGCGGCTTGAATTTTTTCCGAAGATCGTGCGCGATCATTTCGCGCAATGTCGTCACTTCCATCCGAAATTCGGCGTCACTCGGCACGCGCCGCACGTTTTCCTCGCCCAGCCCGAGCGCAATCGCTGCTTTTTCCACGGAGCTGTGCGCTTGATCAGATGTGTAAATGCGAAATCGCGGGACATCGGCGCGACCCGCGAGTCCGAGCTTGCGCGTGGAGGGCGCGGCTTGCTCGCGCGCGACCGCGAGCGCGTGCATGATTCCTACCGAGGCCGTGTCGTAAACGACGCCGTCAAATTCCTCCGGCAAATGCAGCCATTGGCGGAGCCAATCGATCACGAGCGTTTCCAGCTCGGTCGCGGCCGGTGACGTGCGCCAAGTCATCGCGTTCACGTTCAGCGGCGCGGTGATGATTTCGCCGAGGATTCCAGGCGCCGTTGTCGTCCAGCCGAAGTAACCCATGAAGAGTGGATGTCCCCAATGCACGAGTCCGGGAACGATCACCCGATCGATGTCGGCCAGAATTCTCCCAAACGATTCGCCATCTTCAGGAGGTTCCGCCGGCAATGCGGCTAGGATCGCGCCCGGCTTGGCGTTGGGGGCGACCGGACGCTCACCGATTGTTTCCCGATAATCCGCAATCCAATCGGCGAGCTGATGAAGTTGTTCGCGAAAAACCGCTGGCGGAACGTCGCCGAGCTCAGTCAGGCCAGTGTGCAAATTTGATTGTCGATCTTTCATTTCTTAAGCCGAGAAGTTGTCGCCATCTTCTAAGATCGACAAGCGTTGTGGAAGTCCTTGGCTTCGGTTTCAGAGGAAACACTCCGACGAATCAGAAGAATGTAAGTGCAAGGTTTCATGTCACCGCTTCTCAGGTAGGGATGGCTCTCCGAGCCGTCCGACTTTTCTCTCCGAAAAGGAATCGACGGACGCCCCGGAGGTCCATCCCTACCTGGTAATCAGAAAGCAAAGCCAAAACTGAAATGGAACGCGCCGAAATCTTCGCCATTCTGCGGATTAGGATTAACTCCATAATCGAGACGAACCGGTCCGATGGGCAACTTATAGCGCAAGCCGACGCCGAGCGCGTAACGCATGTCGCCGAGGCCGGGTTCCTCCGCAGTCGGCAAAAGATTACCGGCGTCGGTAAATAGCGCGCCCTCCAATTCACCGAAAATCGGAACGGTGTACTCGATGTTAAAGATCGTAAAAAATTCGCCGCCGATCGGATGACCTTTGCGATCGTGTGGGCCGAGGTCGCGCTCGCCGAAACTTCGCACGCTGTTACCGCCGCCATTGAAAAAGCGTTCGTCGATTGGAATCGCCGTTGCCTCATCTGCTCCGCTGGTGGTGAGCGAATGAATGATGCCGGCGCGCGCGCCGAACGCGAGGGAGGACTGCCGGAACCAGCGCTGTAATCCGCTGCCCGTATTATCTTCCACCACACCGGGACCCAGCGGCTTTGGTCCAAAAGGAATATAGTAGCCGACCCGGACCGTGCCGCGGACGAATTCGATGTCGCTTCCGAATGCGTTCAACGCCAAGTCCAGGGTGTTATTGATGACGAGCCCCCGAGGGGACACGAGTGGACTCTCGCGCAGATCAAACGTGTTCGTGAAGCCCAGCGTATTCACGAAATATGACGTCTCACCCAGGAAAATCGGTTTGATGGCGGCGCTGGTTATTTCGACATGTCGAACGGCGAAGATCACGCCAGCCTCGTCCTGTTTTGTAATCTTGCGCGTCAACTCGAGGCGGCCGCCCAGCTCGAACTTGGAATAGCCGTCGAAATCGAAAGTCAAAGCCGCCAGCCGCGCTTTGAAAGCAAAATCGGTGTCGAAAAGGAACGGGTCTTCGTAGGCGATTTCGCCTTTGTAGCCTCGCTGCGACACTTCAATCGAGGTCGTGAGGGGACGACCGTAACCGAAGAGATCGCGATCACGAAATAGCACGCCGAAAATCCCGCCCTCGTATGACCCGTAGCCGATGGCTAAACCGAACTCCTTGCTCTTGGCTTCTTCCGCCGAGATGTCGAGGCGTAATAGATTTCCATCGACCGGCACCGGTTTAATTTGCAGGACGTTGAAGAGACCTGTCCCCATGAGCGTGCGGAATCTCTCGTCGAGAACGTCTGGACTATAAGTTTGGCCGCTCAGCTTGCTGAATCGCTTGGTGACATAACCGGGGCGCAGACGATCGAGCCCACTCACCGTCACGCCGTCAAAATGGTAAAGCGGTCCGGCCGCAATCGCGATCTCCACCGGCACGCGACCATTCACGGCCTCCTCCGGCGCGCCGGTTGCTTCGACTTTCACATCATAGTAACCGCGCGTCTTAAAGTAGGTCTGCAAACGTCGCGGGATATCGGCGACACGCGCATCGGTGTACGGCTGCTGCAAGAGATCGAGCATTTGCCCGCGCAATGTTTCCGCGTCGTAAATGGCCCGCCCGCTAAATGAGACGTCGCCGAAAAAATATTGCTTTCCCTCGTGAATCGGGATGATCGCGTCCACCTGGTTGCTTTGCTCGCGATAGGTGTAGCGCGGAGGATCGACCACGGCATCGAGGAATCCCTCCGCGATATAAAAGCGATGGACGAGATCGGCGCCTTCTTGAACGTCGGCAGCGACGAAGGGGAGATTTTTTTGCAATTTCGAATAGCGCTCGCGTGTCGGCCCTACCGCGTACTCGAAGAGCTTCTCCGCTGGTTCTCTTGTGTTGCCATCAAAGATCACATTACCCAGAGTCATGAGCGGGCCTTCGTTGATTTCCAGACGTAGGCGATCACTCGATTCGATCACATAACGCACGTCCACTTTCGCGTAACCATGTTTCCGGTAAAAAACTGCGAGAAAAAAAGCGAGATCATCCCCGCGCGCTGCGGTTAGTCCGAAATCATCGATCGTTGTGATCTGCTCCTTTAATTGCGATCGCAATTCCTTTTCATCAAACGCGTGCTGGCCGCGAAATTCGATCACGCTCGCGCGCTGCGCCCGCTTTTCCTGCTGCTTCGCGACCGCCCGTTTTGCTTTGTCTTTTTCTTCCTGTTGCGGCAGATCGACGGCGTTTTGCGCGAGCAGCGCGGTCCCCGCCAATACGTTGCACAGAATAAGACCAATGGTGCGTCGCATTTCAGCGGAAGCGGATGACGCGCTGTGGCTTTTTGTTGGCCGGTGCGTGGATCGACCATGCCAATGTCCACGTCCAGGCGATTGAAGACCGATTCGCCTTTCGTCGGCTGACCTTTCTTGAAAATTTTCCGGTAGAGCTGTTGCACCAGCAACGACGCGGCCCGCCCGGCCAGCACGTTGTTACTGGCAGTGAGTTCTTCTCGCGTCACTCCAGTTGCGAGCAGCGAGATGACTTCTTCCTGGGGAAGCGGCGGCTCGCTTGAGAACATCGCTTCCGGCGCCAGCAAGGTGCCGTAAACATAAACATGAATCGTGTAATCGCGGAGCAACGAAGTGCCGTGCAAATCAATCTTCGGATTCATTGAATCGCTTGGATCAAAATAAAGAAAACCGGAGGCGATTTCGAGACGACTGAACGGAAGGGTCGCTTCCACATCGTTGAGTCGAACCAAGCCTTGCAATCCTGGATGCAGTCCCGTGCCGCTCAATCTCAGATCGCTCACGGCCCCGCCGTTGGCCAGGTTGCCGCGAATGAGCACCGCGTCCTTCGTCTTAATCGCGACATCAAATTTCCAATCGCGGATCGGCGGTTGCGGGAAGGAAAAATCCGGGCGCGACGACGGCGGCTGCGGCGCGGGCCGGCCCGGCAGACCGATTGGGATCAAATCGATATTCTTGAGGAACTGACTGTTGGTCAGCGCGACATTGCCTGTGACGGTTGCGCTGCCGATCGGTCCGACGACTTTGATGTTCGCGTCCGCTCGCGCGGTCAATGTGTCGTTGCGCGCGACCAGTGCGCTTTCGGCTTTCAATTGCAGATCCAGATTCGCGGCGGTCAGTTTCGGAAATGTGATGCGGCCAGTCACCGAAAACGGGCCGCCGGCAAGTTCGCCGCCGAACCGCTCCAAGGTCAGCGCGTTACGCGCAAAGTTGAGCCGGCCCTTGAAATTTGTCAGCGCGGGCAGCGTCGGATCGCTAAACCGGGCGAGGTTCACAGTCATGTCGCCGGCGCCGGTGAAAATGGGGTGCCCGATCGTCCCGCCCAGATCTACATCCAGCGCCACGTCGCCATCGAGTTCCTGAATCGCGGGTACAAATTGTCGCAGGAAATTGACGGAACTTCGCGGCAACCGGACTTTTGCGCTAAGTGGCGTGGCCTCATCCAGCTTCCGTTCGCGCAGAATCTTTGCCGCGTTGAACGGCAGGTTCGCTGTCAGTTCCATCGGTTGAATTTTGGTCTGTTGCAGCTTGCCTGAAACGTTCAGTTGGTTGTGTTGCGCCTGCGCGGTGAGATCGAATGTCGCCGGCTCCAACTTGGGTAGTTGCTCGCTCCGGACATCGCGCATCTGCACGTCAAGCTGCGCGTTCAAATCCGCCAGGGTTCCTTGCGCGTCGAACTTCACGTTGATTGTCCCCGAGGCCGCCGGTTTTACGCCCACATCCTCGAAAAGTCTTTTGATGTCGATGTTCTCCGATTGAAAGGTCGCCGTCACCTTTCCATCGGACGGAGATACTGGCGCACGCGTCCCAAGGTTCTTCCAAATAAACGGGACCGAGACATAGCCCGAAGCATATTTGGCTGTGCCCTGATCAAGCTGGATCTTTGTAAGCTCAAGCGTTGCCCCGCTTGCCCGAACGATCGCTTGGAAATCCATCTTGTTGCTGCCGAGAAAGAGAATCGGAACATTCAAACCAGCCGGCGAATAGGCGGCTTCCGCCTTCGCCTGCAACGATTGCAAATCGCCGTAGCGGCCTTTGTCGAGGGCAAGCTTCAGGCTCCCGGAATGTTTGAACGTCGTCGCTGCTTCGCCGCGGCCGTCCCAATTGATAAAGAACGATCCCGCCAATTTGCGCTCGTTTCCATAAGCAGTGAGCAACGGTTCGAGCGTCGATAAGTCCGAAACACTCGCCGACAGCTTTCCGCGGTAGCGATGCGGCGCACGAAGATCGACGAGTCCATTCGCGCCAATAAAATCGCGTTCATTCAAACTCGCGGTGAAATCATTCACGTAAATCACGTTGCTCGAGATCGAGCATTGCGAGCTCAGTTGCTTGAAGAGCAAATCTCGCATCTTAAGATTCGATCCAAAGATTGTGATTTGGCCGTTACTGACTCCCTGCTTCCGCTCAATCTGCGCTGCGACGTGCAATGGCCCAGTGATCTTATCCGGCGAATCGGACGCCCAATAATCGCCGAGCTCGATCGCGTTTAGCGAAAGGTCCAACTGCGCTGATTGTGACGCGGCCATGCGCAACTCTTCCGGCAACCGATATCGGCCTCGAACACTGAGGTCGTTTTGGTTCCGCCTTAGATTGAGGCGTTCCAGCTTGACCACGTCGTCGGCGCCGCGGAGCGCTCCTTCGACTGAATCAATCGCATAATCCCGATAACGCACATTAGTTATCTCCAGGTCCACGGCGGAGCGAAGATCGGCGAACCAGGATTTTCTAATATTAGACGGCGGCGCTATCTTAGATGCTCTAAGATTAACGCTGAGCTTGTCGATCGCGCCGTTCTCAAATCCGATCGAACCCCCCGACGCCATGAAGTTGGCATCAAACTTCCCATTCTTGATCTCGATCTTGCCGTTAATCTGCGCAGAACCAGTCAACGGTTCGACACTTCCTGCCGTCATCGCGTGCAAATCAACAGCCTTACCTGTTAGCTCGAGCGTCGCGGCGCTGCGGCCGAATTGTCGGATGTCCGGCGGCAACTCGGCCGATCCGCGCAAATGGAATTTGTTTTGCGCGTGCACCAAATCAGCGACGGGCAGCGTCGCGATTCCGTCACGCGCAATCACTTGAAAATTGACGCGATCGAAAAAGATCCCTTGCTCGCGGAAGTTATTGATACGCGCGGAGGCAGTTCCATTCCACGTGCGCGGTATGTTGAGCACGCCCGTTCCATCGATCGTAAGTCGCTCGATGTCGCCACGCCTAACTGCTTCCGATAAACCGAGATATTTGTTGAGCGCCTCGACCTTTACATTCTCAACAACCAAATGAGTATCTGTGTTTAGCGAAGTGCGCGTTTCGCGCAAAACGAGTGACCCCGATAGTTTTCCGGAACCCATCTCCGACTCGACCTCGATCGTTAACGTTCCCGACCTGATTCGCGAAGCATCCACCCTTAGGGAGTGAATGCGCTCCTCATTATTGAGGACGAGATCGCGTACCATCAGATTGCTGTTTACGTAAGAAACCGGCGCAGAAATTTTCGACCAGGCTGGCGCCGTTGGGAGTTGCAATTTCTCGATGCGCAATTCGCCCGGCGTGCGCGGATTCAAGTCAAGATCGACATGTTGCATGACGAAATCGTGCGGCTGATTGCGCACGACAAGATCGACATCGGACAACCGCAGCCGTTCCGCTGGAATGATTCCCGGTAGCCTGATTCTCTCGTCGACTTTCGGAGGACGCACTTTGAGCGGCGTTCCCGCCGGATTCAAAACAAAGCGCGCACAACGCACCTCGATATTTCGGAAGGCATCGGTCGGGCCATGCCGAAGAAAGCGCCACAAACTGTAATCCCCGTGCGCGAAATCGGCGTCGATCGATTCGACGTCCGAGGGACCAATCGCGACCGCGTGAAAGTTCCGTACGGTCAGACCGGTAAAAACATTACCCTCCAAACGGAAATCCATTTTCAGATTTTCTTTGGCTGCGTAATGCAACGCAATCTGCCGCACGAGGCCCTGCAGCAACGGCCGATGAAAGATCAGCACGAGCGCGCCAAAGATCGCCAATGCAATCCAGGCACGGCGCTTCCATCCTCTGTACGGAGGAATTTCTGCCTCGCCATCTTCGCCCACGAGGGCGGTACTCTATTTCCACGAGTGGAAAGCGCAAATAATGCAACTGTAGCGGCGCTCTATGAGCGCCGAAGGTGCAACGCTCAACAATCCAACGCCCAACTCAGAAGCAGCACTTAACGATTGCGTGTGACGGCGTCTCGCGTGACGCTTTTCGAGAAAAGCATGAGCCCGGACAAGCTCTTCGATTATCTCGACGGCAAGCTCTCCACGAGGGAACGCGCGGAGCTGGAGCAGCGACTAACTTCGGACCAGCAATTACAACGCGAGCTCGCGGTGGCGCGACGAATTCATGCGAGCATGCGCGGCGATTCGCGCGAGGTTTTGCTGCCAGCCCAGGTGGATGTTTCGGAACGCGGCCGAAAAATGGCGCGCCGCGTCGGCGCGGCCTTTATCATTCTCATGGCCGCAAACGTGGGGGTGGGTCTATGGCTAATCGCACGACACGAAACGAAAAATCCGAATCGCGAATTGCTCGAAGCGCAAATGCGCCAGCAACTGGCGAAATCTCTCGAACAGGCAGCGGCGGCGGCGCTCACGCCCGCACCGCTCGGCGTGAGCGAGATCACAATAGCGGCAGCACCCGGGCGATTGGATGCGGTTGCGAACGAAGTCGCGTCGATCGCTCAGCAGCTTGGCGGTTCCGCCACGAAAGGAATTCCGGAGCAACATCGTCTCGGCCTCCTTGTCGATCTTCCGGCGTTTCGGGAGATGGAATTTCAGGCGGCGATTTCGGCAATCACCGGCGGCGCTCCGAGCTCAGCCTCGCCTTTGCCTTCGCCTAACGAAACCGCCGCGCCAGGCGCCGAGAAGAAGAGTTTTGCCGTGCAAATCGTCGAGTCCCCGCTACCGCAAAACTGATCGCGGATTGTAAGATCAGATGATGCGATGATTGCGATCACGTTCGCTTTGCCGGCGGAGAGTTCGGGATTCGTTGCTCTTGTGCGAGACAAGCGACGCGCAGTGAGCGGCGACACTGAAATCATTTACGGAGAGATCAACCAGCGACCAGTCGCGATCTTTCACACGGGAGTTGGCCGAAAAGCTTGTCAGGCAAACATCGATAATTTTCTGCGCATTGAACATCCGGATATTTGGATCAGCAGCGGCTTCGCTGGCGGCGTAGGCGAAGACCTGAGAGTCGGTGATTTGTTTCTCGCGGAAAATTTCTCGGACCGAGAATTACTCTCCGCCGCACAGCGCCTTCTCGCCGACCGAAAGGCGCGGACGGCCAAACTTTTTACATCGACAACGATCGTCGATTCAACTGCGCAACGAAATGAGATCGCGCGCGCACAGAGTGCGCTCGCGACAGACATGGAAACCGAAACAATCGCGCGAGCATGCATCGCGCGCGGTATTCGAATGCTTTCTTTGCGCGCGATCAGCGACAGTTTGGACGAACCGTTCCCCGCTCCACCGCATCTTTTATTCGACCTCGAACGACAGCGAACTGATATCGCAAAGCTTTCATTATATCTTCTGAAACATCCTAGCAATGTCTGGCGTTTTGTTCGCTTCACGAGTCGGATCAGGCAGGCCCGCCAGGCGTTGACCGACGCAATTGTCGCGCTTCTGCAAGAATTGCGCGGCTAACGAGCAGGCCGCGCGGGCTCGATGTGAACAAGCACATCGGCAATGCGCGGGTCGGTTTGTTGAACGGCGGTTTTCACTTGATGCGCGATGTGATGGCCTTCGCGCACGGAAATACTGCCGTCTACTTTTACGTGGAGATCGACATAAAAGTTCAAACCCATTTTTCGCACGAGACATTTGTCGATCTCGATCACCCGCGGAACAGAGGCAGCCGCCTTGCGGACAAGATCGATAATTTCGCCGCGCGGCGCGGTGTCAAGAATATCGTGCAGCGCGGGCCCGAGCAGACGCACGCCGATGGTGGCGATGATGAGGCAAACAAAAATCGCAGCCCAGTTATCCGCGCTTCGCCATTTTTCGCCGCCGATCAAAGCAATCGAAATTCCGATAAACGCAGCCAGGGACGTGAGCACATCGGCACGATGACGCCATGCGTCGGCTTGAACGGCGATGCTTTCGATGGAACGGCCAAAGCGGACGACATAACGGAAGAGAGTTTCCTTTACGGCGACGACCGTGAGAAGCACCGCCAAAGTGAAGGG
>WNFQ01007925.1_pt1 | contig 14840 bp, 15 predicted proteins | sample 5400171 | NCBI WGS metagenome assembly WNFQ01 (sample SAMN13153356, study PRJNA577476) | soil metagenome | isolation source: 20 cm soil under Madrone tree | place: USA:California | collected 2016-06-14
CTCAATCCTTCGCCAAAGCAGATCGGTGCGGTTGCGACGCTGGTGATCGCGCTGAAGCCGCAGACTTTTCGTGAGGCAGGCAGCACGCTGAGATCGTTCAGCGGGCCCTCCACGCTGGTGGTGTCGATCATGGCGGGCACCCCCATCGCATCGATCGAAGCGGCCTGCGGCGGCAGCGTGGTTCGCGCCATGCCCAACACGCCGGCCGCGATCGGCCGCGGCATCACGGTTGCGGTAGCGGCAAAAAATGTCAGCGCCGCGCAACGCGCGGTGGCCGACGCGCTGTTGCGCGCCACCGGATCAGTCGAATGGGTCGACGACGAGAGCCTGATGGACGCGGTGACCGCGGTCTCAGGCTCAGGCCCGGCCTATATTTTCCTGCTCGCCGAGGAGCTGGCGCGCGCCGGCGTCGAGGCCGGCCTGCCGCAGGACCTCGCCACCAAACTGGCGCGCGAAACCGTCGCCGGCTCCGGCGAGCTGCTGCATCGCTCCGACGTCCCCTCCGCCACGCTGCGCCAGAACGTGACCTCGCCCGGCGGCACCACGGCCGCGGCGCTCGAAGTGCTGATGGGACCCGACGGCATGCAGTCGCTGCTGACCCGCGCCGTGGCTGCGGCGACCAGGCGATCGAAGGAGTTGGCGAAGTAAACCGTCATCCTGAGGAGCCGCGCTTCTGCGCGGCGTCTCGAAGGATGGCCACGCGCGCATCTCCATCCTTCGAGACGCGGCCAATTGGCGCTCCTCAGGATGACGGCGGAATGCGTGGCTTCCTTAATTCCCCGCAAACCGCTTGTTGAAGCTGTCGCGATTGACGAGAGCGCGGGCGTGGCGGCCCTCGCCGATGCGCCGCTCGCCATCAAAAGCCTCGACCTCGAAACGGATCACCCGGCGTTCGACCGCGATCACCCGCGCGGTGGTTCGTATCACCGCGCCGACCGGTGAGGCGGCAAGATGGCGGATGTCGACCTCGGTCCCGACCGTGATCCAGCCGGGCGCGAGATGCGGCTTGATGGCGTCGCCGGACGCCATCTCCATTTCCATGATCATCATCGGCGTCGCATAGACCATCGGCATGCCCCGGACAAAATGCCCGACGGTGCGCTCCGGCGGCACCACCAGCGTGCGCTCGGCGCGCATGCCGACCTTTATGATTTCCCGCGCATCCATGGGATTTGCCTTGGGGACAACAATCGCCGTCATTCCGGGGCGCGAGTGAAACGAGCGAGCCCGGAATCCATAACCACGATCGGGAGTATGGATTCCGGGCTCGCGCTGACGCGCGCCCCGGAATGACGGCGTTAGTGCCGCGAGCGGCGCTACTTGTTCTGCATCGCCTTGCGCTCGACAAAGGTTTTGCCGCCCTTCATCTTGTGGGCCAGCGGCGCCTCGTTGATCTGGATCACGACGGCGTCGGCCTCGACGCCGAGGTTCTTCACCAGCGCCTGCGTGATGTCGCGCATCATGCCGGCCTTCTGTTCATCGGTGCGGCCGGCGGCCATGCTGATGGTGATTTCAGGCATTGTTGGTCACTCCCTTTTCTCTTGCTGCGTCACTCTTGCCACTTACTCGATCCTCATCCTGAGGAGCGCACTCTTGTGCGCGTCTCGAAGGATGCGTTCATTGTGCTCATGGTTCGAGACGGCGCAAGGGCGCCTCCTCACCATGAGGTCTAATTCCACTTCACTCCGTGCTTATCAAGAATCTTGCGGATTTCCTTGACCAGCGAAGCCTGCGGCACTTTCGTCTGGGCCTCGCCTTGTTTCTGCAGATATTCGTCGCGATCTTTTTCCAGTTTCGCAAGCTCGGCGCCGAGGATCAAATCCTTCAGCACAACCTGCGGCCCCGCCGGATCGTCTTTCTCGTCCGAGCCCTGAATGATCACGCACGGCGAATTGCGGCGGTCGGCGTATTTGAGCTGGTTGCCCATGTTTTTGGGATTGCCAAGATATAATTCGGCGCGAACGTTTTCAGCGCGCAGGAGCGCGACCATTTTCTGGTAGTCCGCGATGCGATCCTTGTCGAACACGGTGACGACGACGGGGCCGAATTCCGGCGTGGTGTCGAGCTTGCCGAGCATCGTGAGCGCGGCCTGCAACCGCGACACGCCGATGGAAAAGCCGGTGGCCGGCACCGGCTCGCCGCGAAAGCGCGACACCAGCCCATCATAGCGGCCGCCGCCGCCGACCGAGCCGAAGCGAACCGGGCGGCCCTTTTCGTCCTTGGTGTCGAGCAGCAGTTCTACTTCGTAGACGGGGCCGGTGTAATATTCGAGACCGCGGACGACGGAGGGATCAATGCGGACGCGACGATCACCGTATCCGGCACCTCTAACTAATTCGTGTATCGCTTGCAGCTCAGACTTGCCGCTAACGAACAAAGAATTATTTTCGAACTTGGCTGTCACTTCGTCAGGAATAGGCCAATCCTTGTCATAATCAGCAGTTCCGTCGAACGATTCATTTTGACTTTGTGAAATCTTGACTGCTGTCGCGATCGCGGCGTCAATGAACCCTAGAAGCGGTCGAATTTGGTCCGAAGATAACGCCGCCCCCTTAGTAAAATCTCCGCTCTCGTCCTTGCGGCCTTCACCGAGCAATTGCCTGACGCCATCCAAGCCAAGCCGATCCAGTTTATCGATCGCCCGCAGCACCGTTAGTCGCTTGCCCGCGTTCTCCTCGCCACCGAGTCCGATGCTCTCCATCACGCCATCGAGCACCTTGCGGTTGTTCACCTTCACCACATAGCTGCCGCGCGGGATGCCCAGCGCTTCCATGGTATCCGCGGCCATCATGCACATCTCGGCGTCGGCGGCGGGCGAGGCAGAACCCACGGTATCGGCGTCGAACTGCATGAACTGGCGGAAGCGGCCGGGACCTGGCTTCTCGTTGCGATAGACGTAGCCGGCGCGATAGCTGCGATAGGGTTTTGGCAGCGAGTCGAAATTTTCCGCGACATAGCGCGCCAGCGGCGCGGTCAGGTCGTAGCGCAAACTGATCCATTGCTCGTCGTCGTCCTGGAACGAGAACACGCCCTCGTTGGGACGGTCCTGGTCCGGCAGAAATTTTCCCAGCGCGTCGGTATATTCCATCGCCGGCGTTTCCACCGGCTCGAACCCGTAGCGCTCGAACACCTCGCGGATTTTCTCCACCATCGCCCGCGTCGCCGCGATCTCGGCAGGCCCGCGATCAGCCAGCCCGCGCGGCAGGCGCGCCTTGAGTTTCTGGGGTTTTTTGGGTTTGTCGGCCATTTGGGTTTGTAGGGCTTGGGCGGCGTTGGTACCAGCGCATGCCGAAGGCGGCAAGCTTGGCGCCTTCTTAACCTCGCACCGCTTGCGGGGAGAGGTCGAAATTCGAGCAGAGCTCGAATTTCGGGTGAGGGGGTACAGGTCAATTAATTGGCATCAGCATTTGCCGATAGAGCCCCTCACCCCGACCCTCTCCCCGCGAAGAGCGGGGCGAGGGAGCGGAGAGAGCGCGCCTGTCGCGGAAGCGGCGGAATAATTCCGCCGCCGGTCACAGGACCTTTCTGATCCAGTTGTGCGGGTCGGCCGCGCGACCGTACTGGATGTCAATCAGCTTCTTACGCAGCCCCATGGCGACCGGGCCGGCCGCGCCGCCGCTGATGAGAAAGTCGCCGCTCGCGGAACACACTTTGCCGATCGGCGAGATGACTGCCGCCGTGCCGCAGGCGAAGGCCTCTTTCAGCTTTCCGCTGGCGGCATCAGTGCGCCACTGCTCGATGGTGTAGGCCTCCTCGCGCACGCGCGTGCCGGAATCCTTCGCGAGCGCGATGATCGAATCGCGGGTGATGCCAGGCAGGATCGTGCCAAGCGGCGGCGTCGAGAGCGAACCGTCGTCGAACACGAAGAAGACGTTCATGCCGCCGAGTTCCTCGATGTAGCGGCGCTCGACCGCATCGAGGAAAACGACCTGATCGCAGCCATGATCGATGGCCTCGGCCTGCGCGCGCAGGCTCGCGGCGTAATTGCCGCCGCATTTGACGGCGCCGGTGCCGCCGATCGCGGCGCGCGTGTAGTTCTCCGACACCCAGATCGACACGGGCGCAGGTCCGCCCTTGAAATAGGAGCCGACCGGCGAGGCGATGACGGCGAAGATGTATTCCGCCGATGGTTTCACGCCAAGGAAGACCTCGCTCGCGATCATGAAGGGCCGCAAATAGAGACTGCCCTCGCCGCCTGGCATCCAGGCGCGGTCGATGCGCACGAGCTGCTCGATCGCTTCGATGAACACAGGCTCGGGCAGCGCCGCCATGGCCATGCGCTCAGCCGAATTCCGGAAGCGCCGGGCATTGGCGTCGGGGCGGAACAGGTTCACGCCGCCGTCGTCGCGCTTGTAGGCCTTGAGGCCTTCGAAAATCTCCTGCGCGTAGTGCAGGACGGCTGTGGCCGGATCGAGCGGGAAATTCGCGCGCGATTCGACGCGCGCGCCATGCCAGCCGTTCGCCTGATTGTAGCGGACCACAGCCATGTGATCGGTGAAAATCCGGCCGAAGCCCGGGTCCACGAGCCTTGCCGCGCGCTCATTCTCGGACGTCGGATTCGTCGCGGGCTGGATTTCGAATTCCAAACTCATTGCCTTGCTTCCCGCTGTCGGAACCGGCGCGATTGCCGCCGCCGGCTTGGCTCTCCGGGCCTGCTCGAACGAAACTGCCATGGGTTTTCTCCCGGATTGACGCTGCTCGCGCGCGCCCGCGCCGTGGCGCTGTTGGTTACGCCTGGCCTTCACCGCCACCCGCTTTGCAGCCGGTTTCCGTCCCGGCATGGTCCCCAGGACATGCTTTTGCGGAAGGCGGAAGTCCAGTATGTTTGCCGAAATGCCGCTCGACAATCGCACGGTAGACAAATTCGCGGCGCTGGCCGCCTGCTCTGCTTTTCTCCGGCCGCTTGAAACATCACCGCGGGCGAAACGACTTATTGTTTCGTCGCGGCTGATGGTTTTGTAACATTGAACCCAAGATACGTCAATATGGCTGACATAAATTTCTCACGACCATCGCCCGGGCCTGATTCGAGGCCAGCCGAGGGGCGGTCGCACAGCCCCCGCCCCGGCGATTTGCGCTGGGATATCATCGAGCTGTTGTTCTTTGCCTACCGGGACTTTGTCGGCGACGCCGATCACGAGCTGGAGGCCTTCGGGTTCGGCCGCGCCCATCACCGGGTGCTGCATTTCGTCCATCGCTATCCCGGCTTGAAAGTGGCCGACCTGCTGGACGTGCTGCGCATCACCAAGCAGTCGCTAGGACGGGTCCTCAAGCAATTGCTCGATCAAGGCTACATCGTGCAGAAGACCGGCAACAACGACCGCAGGCAGCGCCTTCTTTTTGCCACCGCAAAGGGCGAGGCGCTGGTCGCAAAGCTCGCGGGGCTGCAGACCGACCGCATCAACCGCGCGCTGCGCGACATTGGATCATCGGGTGCGGATACCGTCCGCCAGTTCCTGCGCGCGATGATCGATCACGACGATCCTGACAAGGTGCTGGAAACGATCCTGAGAGCCGGCAACGCAACCGCAAAGGAGTGATCGTGCCCTTGGCTGCAACAATTGCTCGCACCCCGCCGCAACCGGCCGACGACGCCCCGCATATCCTGCTGGTCGATGACGACCGTCGCATCCGCGATCTGTTGTCGCGTTTTCTGTCCGGCGAGGGTTACCGCGTCACCACTGCGATGAGCGCCAGCGACGCCCGCGCCAAGCTGCTCGGGCTGCATTTCGATCTCCTGATCCTCGACGTGATGATGCCCGGCGAAACCGGGTTCGATCTGGCCCGCTTCATCCGCTCATCATCGTCGGTGCCGATCATCATGCTGACGGCGCGCCATGAGGCGGAAGCCCGGATCGAGGGCCTGCAGATCGGCGCCGACGATTACGTCGCCAAGCCGTTCGAGCCGCGCGAGCTGGTGCTCCGGATCGGCAATATTCTCAAGCGCACCGCGCCGCCGCCGGTGACGGCGCTGGAGCAGGTCGCGTTCGGTCCTTACGTTTACCACCTTGACCGCGGCGAGTTGCGCCAGGGCGATGAGGCCGTGCATCTCACCGACCGCGAGCGCGAGATGCTGCGCATTCTCGCCGTCACGCCGGGCGAGACCGTGCCGCGCAGTGCACTGACCGGCGAGGGCACCGTCAACGAGCGCGCGGTCGACGTGCAGATCAACCGGCTCCGGCGCAAGATCGAACGCGATCCCGCCAATCCGCTGTTCCTGCAGGCGGTACGCGGCATCGGCTATCGCCTGGTCGCATCGCCCTGAGCAGATTAGAGATGAGCACGCTCGATACCGGGTTGACGCTGATCCGCACCGCCGCGGGCCGCGTCTCCGCGGCCAATGGCTGGATGGGCAATGCCTTCAAGAGCTGGATGCCGACCGGACTCTATGCCCGCGCGCTCTTGATCATGATCGTACCGATGGTGGTGCTGCAGACGGTGGTGGCGTTCGTGTTCATGGAGCGCCACTGGAACACGGTGACGCGGCGGCTTTCGGCCGCCGTGGTGCAGGACATCGCCAGCCTGATCGACGTCTACAGGATCTACCCGCAGGACAAAGATCGCGCGCAGTTACGCCGCATCGGGCAGCGGCTGCAGCTGGTGGTGGATTTCCTCCCCGTCGGCGACCTGCCGCCGCCCGGCCCAAAGCCGTTCTTCTCGCTGCTCGACCAGACGCTTTCGGTGCAGCTTGGCCGGCAGATTGCACGACCATTCTGGATCGATACCGTCGGCCGCTCCAATCTCGTGGAAATCCGCATCCAGCTCGACGACGCGGTGATGCGCATCTTCGCCCAGCGCAGCTCGGCCTATGCCTCGAATTCGGAGATTTTTATCTTCTGGATGCTGGGGACGTCGTCGATCTTGCTGATCGTCGCGGTGTTGTTCCTGCGTAACCAGATCCGGCCGATCCTGCGCCTTGCCGACGCCGCCGAAAGCTTCGGCAAGGGCCGCGAGGCGCCGAATTTCCGGCCCCGCGGCGCCCGCGAAGTGCGCCGCGCCGCGCAGGCGTTCCTGGAGATGAAATCGCGCATCGAGCGCTCGATAGAGCAGCGCACCGCGATGCTGGCCGGCGTGTCGCACGATCTGCGCACCATCCTGACCCGCTTCAAGCTCGAACTGGAATTGATCGGCGATAGTCCCGAGGTCGACGGCATGCGCAAGGATGTCGACGAGATGTCCGGTATGCTGGAGGATTATCTCGCTTTCGCGCGCGGCGACACTGGCGAGCAGGCGCAACCGACCGACATGGCGCTGGCGCTCGAGGAGTTGCGCAGCGACGCCGAGCGCAACGGCCACGCCGCGACGGTCGCGTTTCACGGACTGCCGGTCGTGACGGTGAAGCCGGCATCGTTCAAGCGCTGCCTCGCCAACCTGGTATCCAACGCGGCGCGGCACGCGAACGCGATCTCGATCACCGGCCACCGCGATCACCGCTATCTCACCGTCACCGTCGACGACGACGGACCGGGCATTCCGCAGGAGATGCGCGAGGAAGTGTTCAAGCCGTTCCTGCGGCTGGACGACGCCCGCAACCAGGATGAGGGCGGCACCGGGCTTGGGCTTGCCATCGCCCGCGACATCGCGCGCTCGCATGGCGGCGACATCATGCTCGGCGACAGCCCGATGGGCGGGCTGCGCGCGACGGCGCGGATACCGGTGTGACGCCGATCGCACGGCGCTTCAGATCGGATGCTCCGGTCTAGTAGGGCACCCAACGGCAGGCGAAGGAAATGTAGCCGCCGTATTGAGGGTCGACGGAGAGGAATTTCACCACCTTGCCGTAAGCCGCGCAGTGAGCCACCGCGAGCTGGCGCACATCGGTCTGGGCCGCCAGCGGATAGGCGATAATGCCGCCGGTGTCGTTGCCCTTGAACGGCGGCACATGGCCCGCCCGCGCCGGCGCGCATGCCAGCATCCCGCACACGGCAACCAGGCTCACAGCCCCCATCATTCGCATCGCCGACTCCATTTCGCCCGGCGAGACCTTAAAGCGCATCCGCTGCCATGGAAAGAACGGCCGACGGCTTGACGCGCAGTTATCGCCAAGTGTTGCCGCGCTGCACTTGACCTCGTCCGGGCTTAGCGGCACCGTCCGTGTCGGATTACCCGGCGGATTCCCATGCGCGACCTCCTCCCATCCCTGAAACGACTCGGTCTTGGCGCCGCGTTCGGCGTCCTGTTCGGCATGTTCGGCTTTGGCCAGCCAGCCCGGGCCGCCTACCCCTGGGAGATGAACTTCTGGTTGTCCGGGCCGCGCTATGACGGGCGGGTGGCAGAATGCGGGCGCGTGCTAGGGACGATCAGCAACCAGTTCCGGGAAAAAGAAAGCAAGTTCTGGAATTCCGCCCTGCAGATCACGGGCTATGGCGAAATTCATGAAACCGCATTCCGGCCCTGGCAATCCGACAACATTCCACGCCGCTATTGCAGCGCCGACGTGCTCCTGAACGACGGCACGCTGCACACCGTGCATTACTCGATCATCGAGGACGGCGGCTTTGCCGGATTCGGCCAGGCCGTCGAATGGTGCGTGACCGGGCTCGATCGCAACTGGGCTTACAATCCGAACTGCAGGGCCGCCCGGCCCTGATTCCCTGAGCGCTTTATCCCGCCGGCCGGGGTTCGCCCGGCGTCTCTCCTTATTTTGTTCTTGAAATGTTCCGACCACCTGCTAGGCTCCCTGATCAGTCTGGTATGGGGGCGTCGCCATGTTCTACTTTCCCAGGATCTCGATTTCGTGGCTTTCGAGCGCGTTCGGCCTGCTGATTTTCGCGGGCCTGATCGCCATCGCCGGGACGGCGTCGGCGCAGGATCGTCGGCAGAATGCCCCGGGCGAGTTCGATTTTTACGTGCTGTCGCTGTCGTGGTCGCCCTCTTTCTGCGAGCAGGCGTCGGAGCGCGGCGGCGGCGGGCGCTCCCAGATCCAGTGCGGGGGCCGACCGTATTCCTTCGTGGTGCACGGCCTGTGGCCGCAATATGAGCGTGGCTTTCCGGACTATTGCCAGCGGCCGGCGCCGCGGCTCGATCGCAATATCGTATCCTCGATGCTGGACCTGATGCCGGCGCCCGGGCTGATCTTCAGCGAGTGGGACAAGCACGGCACCTGCTCGGGACTTGCACCGCGGGCCTATTTCGAGACCATCCGCAAGGCGCGTTCCGCAGTGAAAATTCCGGAAGAATATCTCGAATTGTCGGCGCCGAAGACCGTGGCGCCGGCCGAGATCGAGGAAGCCTTCATCAAGGCCAATCCCGGCCTGAGCGGTTCTGCGATCGCTGTGACCTGCGACAAGACGCGGCTCAGCGAAGTGCGTGTCTGCATGAACAAGGATCTCCAGTTCCGCGCCTGCGAGGAGATCGATCGCCGCGCCTGCCGGCGCGAGCAGGTGACGATGCCGCCGATAAGGGGCGGGTAAGACGCATAAAGAGAGAGCCCGTAAGACGCATAAAGAGAGAGCCCGGCGTTACTGCGAGGAGCGCAAAAACGAAGCAATCCAGCTCCCATTCCGCGTGGCTGCTTCGCTGCGCTCGCAATGACGTGGTGACCCCTCTGCCATGAACTACCGTCACGCCTTTCATGCCGGCGGCTTTGCCGACGTCATCAAACACGTCGTGCTGGTGCGCATTCTCACCTATCTGCAGGACAAGCAGGCCCCGTTTCGCGTCATCGACACCCATGCCGGCGCCGGGCTCTACGATCTCACCGGCGATGAAGCGCGCCGCGGCGGCGATTGGCTCACCGGCATCGCGCGGCTGATGCAGGCGCGATTCTCCGAAACCACCGCGCCGCTCATAAAACCCTATCTCGACATCGTCAGAGCCTTCAATCGGCCGGGCGAGCTTGAGGCCTATCCCGGTTCGCCGCTGATCGCGCGGGCGCTGTTGCGGCCACAGGACCGGCTGACCGCGTGCGAGGTCGAACCGAAAGCGCGCAAGCGCCTGATCGATGCCCTGCGCCGCGACACCCAGGCACGGGTCGTCGACCTCGACGGCTGGGTGGCATTGCCCGCCTTTGTGCCGCCGAAAGAGCGCCGCGGCCTGATCCTGATCGATCCGGCCTACGAGCAAAAGCACGAGTTCGAGCGCGTGGCCGCGGCTTTCGCGGAAGCCTTCGCGAAATGGCCGACCGGCATCTATTTGCTGTGGTATCCGGTGAAGAGCCGCCGCGCCAGCGACCAACTGGCGCGGCATGTCGCCGGGGTGGCCGGCAGCGGCGCGACATCAGGAAATTGCCTGCGTCTGGAATTCAGCGTGGCGCCGCAGGCCGCCGAGCCCGGCCTGACTTCGGCAGGTGTTCTGATTGCCAACCCGCCCTGGACCTTGGCGGCGGACCTCAAAGCAATCCTTCCCGAGCTTGAAAAGCCGCTCGGCCGGGGAGGCGCCGGCCGGTTCAGGCTGGAGACGGCCAAGGCCTAGCCGCCCACCTCTTGCGCCTTGGAGACGCAGCCGAAAAGTCCGATTTGAGCCGTAGGCAATTTGCGGCGAACCGTATTATGCTTGAGCTCATTAGGACCGGCTTTACGTTCCGCTTCCGCGAATGGTTGCGGCGGAGTGACAAGGCCTCGAATATTTTAAAGGCGGAGCGGCGTTTGCCGTTTGATCTGCCCAGATGGCCAAGCTTTCCGACGGCGAATTTCCGGTCGGGCCGATGCGCAAAAAAAGCGTAGCGGCACAGCAGTACGGGGAGGAGTTTCCCGATGGCCATGACTGGTACGGTCAAGTTCTTCAATGGAGAACGAGGCTATGGCTTCATCAAGCCCGACGACGGCGGTCGCGATGTGTTCGTTCACATCACCGCGGTGGAGCGCGCGGGGTTGAAGGACCTGAACGAAGGACAGCGCATCACATTCGAGGTTGAACCGGACAAAAAGGGCAAAGGCCCCAAGGCGGTCAACCTGGTGATTTCGTCCTGAAGCGCCTCGGTTCTGATCGTATCAAGAACCGATGCGCCTGTTTTTGACGCGTTTTCTTCACGCGAACCGGACCTACTTCGCCCGAAAACGCCATGCAAAAAAATTCCCGGCCGGGGAGGTTGCGGTAAAATTTTTTTCTTGTTGCTATCAGAAGTGATAGTTGACGCCGGCGCGCAGCACTCCGAACCGGTAACCGTTCGACACGCCGGTAATGGTGAAGTTGTTGTTGGCGAGATCGACATAGAGATATTCGACCTTGGCGCTCCAGTTCGGCGCGAAGCCGAATTCCGCGCCGACGCCCGCGGTCCAGCCAGCGCTGGTGTGGGATTCCGACAATCCGAATGTCTCACCGCGCAACTCGCCGAACGCCAGACCGCCGGTGCCGAACAGCAAAATGTTGCCGAAGGCGTAGCCGGCGCGGCCGCGCACCGTGCTGAACCACGGGTTCGAGAATTTCCAGGGTGCAAATGTATCGTCAGCGCCGGTGGCCTGGATGTCGCCTTCGACGCCGAACACCCACGGTCCGGGTTGCCAGTTGTAACCGGCCTGGGCGCCGCCCACTAAACCCGACGGCTTGGTCGGATTGTTTTCGACCGAGCCCCAGGCATAGCCGAGATTGGCGCCGAGATAGGGACCGGCCCAGCTGTAGAAATTGAGCGGCTGGTTGACGGTGTAGGGAGCGCGCGATCCGTAAGAAATGTCGGCCGCCTGCGCCGACGCCATCCAGCCCGTAGCGATCAACGCCACCGCCCCCGAGACGAACCTTTGCATCGTACTCTCCACGCAACTGCCGTGACCGCCGGTTCGCTCCCGACATATCGGGCGCGACGCGAACCGCGTGGTTACGGAATTCCACTTTTTCCAGTAAGATTTATCGAGACTCTTAAGTTAAAGGGTTGTTAAGGGCTGTTACCGCCCGCTCATCATTCTTAAGAAAGCGTTGCGCAGAGCGCGATCAGCAAAAGTGGAATCCGGTTTTGCGTCCGATCGCGCTCTAGATTATTCAAATAGCGCATGATCTTAATCGCCAATCCGCTCACACTTTGGCGGATCATGCGGGCGCCCCGCGTTGCGACGGGGTGGCGGCGCCGCGACGCTGGCGATGCGCGGCCCCGGCGCTTAAGTTCAGGTCCATGGATCAGGATTCCACCGAGAACCCGAAGGCACCCGGCCCGCGGACGGCGCAGCGCGGTTCCCAGCCGGATTTGCCGCCGCAGGACGCCGCAACCGCCGATATCGACCCCGCCACGGCCACCGCCGAGGACGACGACGAGGCGCTGCTGCCCGAAATCGCGGAACCGGGTGGCGAGGCCATACCGGAAGGCCCGCTGGCGATCGGCCACGCCGCAATCGAGCAGGCGGTACGCCTCGCCCCGACCTCGGCCGGGGTCTACCGCATGCTCAATGCGGCGAGCGACGTGCTCTATGTCGGCAAGGCGAAAAACGTCCGCAAGCGGCTTGCGTCCTACGCCAGGGTCGCCGCGGTGCAGCCGGCGCGCATCATGCGCATGATCGCGGCCACCGTGTCGGTCGAGATCGTATCCACTTCGACCGAAACCGAGGCGCTGCTGCTCGAAGCCAACCTGATCAAGCAGTTGCGTCCGCGCTTCAACGTGCAGCTGCGCGACGACAAGTCGTTTCCCTATATCCTGATCACGGGCGATCATTGGGCGCCGCAGATCCTCAAGCATCGCGGCGCGCAAACGCGGCCCGGAACGTATTTCGGGCCGTTCGCCTCGGCGGGCGCGGTCAATCGCACCATCACGGCGCTGCAGCGCGCTTTTCTGATCCGCTCCTGCACCGACGGGTTTTTTGCGAGCCGCACCCGGCCCTGCCTGCTCTATCAAATCCGCCGCTGTTCGGGGCCGTGCACCGGCGAGATCGATTTTCCCGGCTATACCGACCTGGTGCGCGAAGCCAAGGATTTCCTGTCCGGCCGCAGCCATCTGGTGAAGCAGGAGCTGGCGGGCGAAATGGAAAATGCCTCGGCCGAACTCGCCTTTGAGACCGCGGCACTTTACCGCGACCGCCTCGCGGCGCTGTCGGCGATCCAGTCGCAGCAGGGCATCAATCCGCGCACCGTGCAGGAGGCCGACGTGTTCGCCATCCATCAGGAAGGCGGATATTCCTGCGTCGAGGTATTCTTCTTTCGCACCGGGCAAAACTGGGGCAACCGCGCCTATTTTCCGCGCGCGGACAAATCGTTCACCGCCGAAGAGGTGCTGGCCTCGTTCCTCGCGCAATTCTACGACGACAAGCCGCCGCCGAAGCTCATCCTGCTGTCGCACCAGATCGAGGAATGCGAACTCCTGGCCGATGCGCTTTCGATCAAGGCAGGCTTCAAGGTGGAAGTTTCAACGCCCCGGCGCGGCGAAAAGAAGGAACTGGTCGCGCACGCGCTGACCAATGCGCGCGAGGCGCTCGGCCGCAAGCTCGCCGATACCGCGACCCAGGGCCGCTTGCTGCAGGGCCTGGTCACCACGCTCGGGCTGCCGCATCCGCCGAGGCGGATCGAGGTCTACGACAACAGCCACATCCAGGGAACTAATGCGGTGGGTGCCATGATCGTGGCGGGGCCGGACGGCTTCCTCAAGAACCAGTATCGCAAGTTCAACATCAAGTCCGAAGGCCTGACGCCGGGCGACGATTACGCGATGATGCGCGAGGTGCTGCAGCGGCGCTTCAAGCGGCTGTTGACGCCGGCGGCGGAAACCGATGCCGCCAAACCCAAAGCCGACGACGATTCGTTTCCGCAATGGCCCGACCTCGTCATCATCGATGGCGGCCGCGGCCAGCTCAACGCGGTCCGCGAGATTTTTGACGGGTTCGGGCTGACGCAAGTGTCGCTGCTGGCGGTCGCCAAGGGGCCGGATCGCGACGCCGGCCGCGAAACCCTGTTCATGCCGGGGCGCGAGCCCCTCAAGCTCGAGCCGCGCGACCCGGTGCTGTACTTCATTCAACGGCTGCGCGACGAGGCGCATCGCTTCGTGATCGGCTCGCACCGCAAGCTGCGCAAGAAGGACATTCGCGAAGCCGGGTTGCAGGAGATTCCCGGCATCGGCCCGTCACGCAAACGTGCCTTGCTGCATCATTTCGGAACGTTGAAGGAGATCGAGCGGGCCTCGATCGCCGATTTGGGCAAGGTTCCCGGCGTCAGCGCGGAAAGCGCGCGCAAGATTTTCGAGTTTTTCCACGCCCAGCCGGGCTAAAGGTGGGTTTGAAATCACATTGGCGCCGTCTGCGGGGAATCATGTGCGCCACACGGTTGACCTTCGTGCTTCAGCGGTATTGGTAAGGCGGATGAACATCGCAACCACAAGAGCGGCGGCAAAGAGTTCGCTGTCCCTCCCGAACATCCTGACCTATGCCAGGATCGCCGCCATTCCGGTGGTAGTGGGTTGCGTTTACGCCCAGTCCATCATGGACGGGCCGCTGTGGCTGCGCTGGGTGGCGGTGGCCGTGTTCATCGCCGCCGGAGTTACGGATTTTCTCGATGGCTACTATGCGCGAATCTGGGATCAGCAGTCGGCGTTCGGCCGGATGCTGGATCCGATCGCCGACAAGCTTTTGGTCGCATCCTGTCTCTTGATGCTGGCCGCGGACGGGATCATCCACGGCTGGGCGCTGTGGGCCGCCATCGTGATCCTGTGCCGCGAAATTCTGGTGTCGGGATTGCGCGAATATCTCGCCGGCTTGCGCGTCAGCGTGCCCGTGACCAAGCTCGCCAAATGGAAGACCACGGTGCAGCTGGTCGCGATCGGATTCCTGCTCGCCGGCGAAGCCGGCGATCAGGTGGTCCCGGTCGTCACCCAGATCGGACTGCTGCTGCTGTGGATTTCGGCGATTGTCACGATCTACACCGGTTGGGATTATTTCCGCGCCGGCGTTCATCACCTCATCAAGGAGGATGAGGCATGAAGGTGAAGTATT
>WNFQ01003447.1_pt1 | contig 14836 bp, 16 predicted proteins | sample 5400171 | NCBI WGS metagenome assembly WNFQ01 (sample SAMN13153356, study PRJNA577476) | soil metagenome | isolation source: 20 cm soil under Madrone tree | place: USA:California | collected 2016-06-14
CGGAACTTTCGCGCTCTCCGCCGCGCGCGCGCTTGTGAAGCATTCGAAGCTCAATGCCAAGGATCTGGCCATGGAGGCCATGCGCATCGCCAGCGAAATTTGCATTTACACCAACGCCAACTTTACGGTCGAAGAGCTCTAGCAAGAAGAGCGGGTGCGAGGAAGAGTAGTTAGTTTTTAGTTGTAAGTTAAAGTAGGAAGGGAAATGATTTGAGGTCGCACTTTCTCTCCCTGTTCCGATGCGCACACGAGTGAGCGACCGAGTTAGGGCACGGAGCGGACGGTCTCGGAAGGCCGTCCCTACGGGACAAGAAGGGGCGAAGTAGCGGGCGGGCCACGTTCTTGTGAAGAATGCGGACTAGAACCAGGGTGCAATCACGCTGAGCTGTTTCGCGCATCAAAGGAATTGAGCAACTCATGACGACCAAGTCCGAAAAAGAATTAGTCTACGCACCGGGAGGCAACGGCGCCGAGCCCGTCGAGGGACAGGAACTTCTCCCCGCCCTCGACGACATGACGCCGCGCGAAATCGTCGCGGAGCTCGACAAGTACATCGTGGGGCAGACCGCCGCGAAGCGCGCCGTCGCCGTGGCCTTGCGCAACCGCGTCCGCCGCCAGAAGCTTCCGCCGGAAATCGCCGAAGACGTTCTGCCCAAAAACATTCTGATGATTGGCCCCACCGGCGTCGGAAAAACGGAAATCGCGCGCCGCCTGGCGCGTCTCGCTGGCTGCCCGTTCGTCAAGGTGGAAGCTTCGAAATACACCGAAGTCGGCTACGTCGGCCGCGATGTGGAATCGATGGTCCGCGACCTCGTCGAAACTTCCATCGACATGATCCGCGAGGAAAAGCTCGACGAAGTCGCCGACCGCGCCGAGCAGGCCGCGGAAGAGCGCGTGGTCGACCTCCTGCTTCCGCCGGCTCCTCCTCCCGCGCCCGGCACTCCGGACACCGAGGTTACCGCGCAGCGCGAACAGACCCAACGCACGCGCGAAAAGCTCCGCCTCCAGCTGCGCGAAGGCAAACTCGACCAGCGCATGGTGGACCTCGAAGTCCGCGAGCGCGCCATGCCCCCGTTCGAAATCATCTCCAACCAGGGCGTCGAGGAGATGGACGTCAATATCAAGGACATGCTCTCCGGGATGTTCGGCCAGCAGAAGAAAAAACGCAAAATGAGCGTCGCCGACGCTTTCGAATACCTGATCCAGGAAGAAGAAAACAAGCTGCTAGACATGGACCAGGTCACGCGCGTGGCCGTGGAGCGCGCCGAGCAGATGGGCATCATCTTCATCGATGAAATTGATAAAGTGGCCGGCCGCGAATCCGGCCACGGCCCGGACGTCTCGCGCGAAGGCGTGCAGCGCGACATTCTGCCCATTATCGAAGGCACCACCGTCAACACGCGCTACGGCATGATCCGCACTGATCACATCCTTTTCATCGCGGCCGGCGCGTTTCACGTGACCAAGCCGTCCGATCTGATCCCCGAGCTTCAGGGCCGCCTGCCCATTCGCGTCGAGCTGCAATCGCTGAAGGAAGAAGATTTTATTCGCATTCTGACCGAGCCGAAGAATGCGCTCATCAAGCAGTACGTCGCGCTGCTGGAGACCGAAGGCGTCAAGCTCAACATCACCGAAGACGCCGTCGCCGCCGTCGCCCGCTTCGCCACCAGCGTGAACGAGCAGACCGAAAACATCGGCGCCCGCCGCCTCCACACCATCCTCGAAAAAGTTCTCGACGAAATTTCGTTCGAAGCGCCCGATCTCAAAAAGAAAAACGTGAAGGTTGACGCCGCCTACGTCACCAAGCAGCTCGCGGACATCGTCAAGAACCAGGATCTGAGCCGCTACATCCTCTGATTCTTGAAAATGGAAAATGGAAAATAGAAAAGGGACGGCACTTCACATCACAAGACGCCCCGCGCAAATCCTTGCCATTTTCTATTTTCCCTTTTCCATTCTCCTGCTAACGGCCGGCTGCGGCGCTCCCGGCGAGCCCGTTCCGCCTTTACCTACGGTTCCCGCCGCGATCAAGGATCTCACCGCTCACCAGGCCGGCGACGGTGTGCAACTTTCCTTCACCCTCCCAACGCACTCCATCTCCAGGGAAAGACTCCCATCGCCCCCTGCGGTCGAAATCCTCCGCGGCACCGTCAGAGCGGACGGCTCGGCCGACGCGAAGTCTTTCCGCAATGTTTACACCATTCCCGGGGCTCTCGTGGAAAGTTATCGCGCCGATGGCCACGTGCGCTTCACCGATCCCATTGCGCCGGAAGAAACCAAATCGCATCCCGGCGGCATCGTCGCATACGTTGTTCGAACGCGGGCTTCGAAGAAACGCGCTTCCGCCGATTCGAACGTCGTCACGCTGCGGGTGTTTCCCGTTCCGGCTCCGATCATTTCCGTCGAGGCTCGCGTGACCGAGTCAGGGGTCGAATTGACCTGGCCGGTCCCGGCCGATACTGCCGCCGGGGAGCCTGTATCAACCATCAGCGGCTATCGAATCTACCGCTCGGAAATTCACCCTTTCGCTCCCTCTTCGTCTCCGCAGGATCTTCCGCAGGGCAAACCGGAGTCACGCGCTGCGCTGCTTGCTTCTTCCGAGACCAACAGTTACCGCGACACTTCCGTTGTTTTCGACCATACCTACTTCTACATGGTGCGCAGCGTGATGCAGGTCGAAGGGGTCGAGCTGGAATCCTCTGACTCTCAGCCGGTGACGGTCGCCCCGCACGATACCTTTCCACCCGCCGCTCCGCAGAGCCTTGTCGCCGCCCTGCTTCCCGGCTCGGCACCGGGCACGGTTCTTGTTGACCTCTCCTGGTCCATAAGTCTTGAAACCGATCTGGCCGGATATCGCGTCTATAGAAGTGAGCAGGAAGGCACAAGGGGCCAGCTTCTGACCCCGGAATTGTTGCCCACGCCCGCGGATCGTGATACGTCTGTACAGCCCGGTCACCGCTATTGGTACACCGTGACCGCCGTAGACCGCGCGGGGAATGAAAGCGCGCCCGGCCCAGCGGTCGTTGTCGACGTCACGCAACCATCGCCGTAAATCCGGGTTAAACGAATGCTCGCACCTTGGGAGCCGAGCACTTCATGCAGGTACGCCCACATCTGCCTGGTTATCGATGGTTCCACGTCTTTCGCAACGCGGCGATACGCACCGGTGTTTACGTTGGTGTTTGTCTGACTTTGGTTTTCACGACATGGCTGGTTATCGCCAATCACGCCCCATTCCTGGAACGCTTCGCGTTGGAGCGCAATATCGCCGCCGCTGTGATTCTCTGCTTCCTCGCTGCCGTTCCCATTTTTCGGTTTCTGCGCTTGCCGGGGCATCTCCTGGCATCGGGACTTCTCGGTTGGCTCATTTTCAGCCTCAGCTATCGCGCGCTCTGCCTGATTTACCACGGGCTCAGTTATCGGCTCAGCACGTTCCATGTTTTCATGCTGGGCGCCGTGGTGTATATGATTCTCACCACGCTCTGCTGGATTGTTGTCACGATCTGGAGAGCCCGTGAAGCAAATGCTTCTCATCCCAAGCACCACGCGAGTTAAACACCAATGAAAATCTGCCGTTACCTGATGCGCGAAGCTTCCTCTTCGGACACTGCTTCGCCGCACTACGGACTGATCGAAGGTGAAAATGTTATCGAGATCTCTGGCCCGCCCTGGGGTCAGTGGTCGCGCGGCTCGCGATCTTCGCGCCTCGCCGACGCGCGGCTGCTCGCTCCGGTTGAGCCTACGAAGATCGTTTGCATCGGCCGCAATTACGCCGCTCACGCCGCGGAGATGGGCAACGAAGTCCCGAAAGAGCCGCTGATGTTTCTCAAGCCGCCTTCTTCCATCATCGGCCCGGAAGAAGCGATCGTCTTGACAAAATATTCGCAACGCGTGGAACACGAGGGCGAGCTCGCCATGGTCATCGGGCGCCGCTGCTCGCAATTGCGCGATACCGACGATGCTTTGTCCTTTGTGGTGGGTTACACCTGCCTCAACGATGTTACCGCGCGCGACCTGCAGAAAAGCGACGTTCAATTCACTCGCGGCAAGGGTTTCGATACCTTTTGCGCCGTCGGCCCGCACATCGAAACCGCTCTCGATCCATCTAATGTCCTGGTCGAGACTCACGTCAACGGGGCGCGCCGCCAGTCCAGCGTCACCTCGCTGATGATTTATCCGCCCGCGTTTCTTGTCCGCTGGATTTCTCGCATGATGACCTTGATGCCCGGCGACGTCATCGCCACCGGTACGCCCGCTGGCGTCGGTCCGCTCGTTGCCGGCGACACGGTCGAGGTCAGCGTTGCCGGTGTTGGCGTGTTGCGCAATCCAGTGCACGCTCCGCAGGCGTAGTTTCGCGTATCCCTCAATGTTTCGGTAGAATACGCATCAGTGGGGCATTGGCGGATACGGGGAGTCCTTCCGCTGCACTGCGCGCATGCCATTTCCGCGCGCCGTGCGCGATCCCGCCGGTCTGGGATTACGGAGTCTGCTCATTGAAAGACTTGCTCGCGGATTGGAAGCTGCTACTCGCCATGGGTGGCGCGGCGATCGCCGGGCTGGCCTTGGTTGCTTATGCTTTCTTCCGTCCCGCTGCGAATCCCGAAGAAGTGGAGCGCAAGCGCCGCCTGCATCTGAATCAGATCGGGCGCATCGCCGAAGGGCAGATCGTGGAGCTCGTCGAGCATCCGCCCGAATCGGAAAAGGCGAGCAAGGGTTTGTTCGGCGCAGGCGCCCGCCCGCTTCGGGACATGCGACCGCGCCATCTGGTCTCCTACAGTTACTTGATTTCCGGCGTCACGTATCAAACCGCGCAGGACATCACCGGACTCGAAAGTCAGGTTCGCTTGGAACGGCTCGTTGCGGGCCAGCCCGCCAGTATCAAGTACGACGCCTCCAATCCCACCGATTCCATCCTCGTCGCCGACGATTGGTCCGGTCTGCGCTGAGTTTCGGAGCGTTTGAGCAGGTTTCTTTCGAGCTCGCTGACCGACTTCTGCGTACTGCTTTCTCTCCGGTTGCGCTATCCTTTTCCATGCCGCATCTGGGCGGCCCAGACTCAGTTCCATGAAAATGATCCTCGCTTCCGTTTTTACCACCGTCCTCATCGTGGCGATGACCCTGGGGGCCATGTACATTCTCGTCCAGGCCACGGAGTATGTGACCGCGCTGGAATCCCCCCTGCAGCGCGCCGGCGCCATGGCCGCAGAGATACTCCTCGGTGTCGTCCTGCTGCTGGGAACAGTGTGGCTTGCTACGCATCTCGCCGTCCGCATTTTTACCCCGAAGGAATCCCCTTCCGAGGGAGGACCAGTTGGCTGAGACCAAGCCCGGTTTGATTTCCGAAGCCAAACGTCGCGACCGTATGGAAGAGCTTCGGCGCATTTCCGAGGAGGCCGAGGCCGGTGGCGGCCCGGAGCGCCGCGAGCGCGAACACAAAGCCGGCAAGCTTACCGCCCGCGAGCGCATCCACCTTTTGTTGGACGAAGGCACCTTCGAAGAACTCGACAAATTTGTCCGTCACCGTTGCGTCGATTTCGGCATGCAGGAGCAGCGTCCCGCCGGCGATGGTTTCGTCACCGGCTTCGGCCGCATCGATGGCCGCCTGGTTTATGTTTTCGCGCAGGACTTTACCGTTTTCGGCGGTTCGCTCTCGGAAACCAACGCACAGAAAATCTGCAAAATCATGGACCTTGCCATGCGCGCGGGCGCTCCCATCATCGGCCTCAACGATTCCGGCGGCGCGCGCATTCAGGAAGGAGTCGCCTCGCTCGCTGGTTACGCCGATATTTTCCTCCGCAACGCGCTTGCCAGCGGAGTCATCCCGCAGATCAGCGCCATCATGGGCCCTTGCGCCGGCGGCGCCGTCTACTCCCCAGCCATCACCGACTTCATCTTCATGACGCGCGAAACTTCCTACATGTTCGTCACCGGACCCGACGTCATCAAGACCGTCACGCACGAGGAGGTCACCAAGCAGGAACTCGGCGGCGCGATGACGCACAACGAGAAAAGCGGCGTCGCCCACTTCGTCTCGCGCGACGATGCCGATTGCCTGGCCATGATCCGCGAGCTGATGGGTTTTCTCCCTTCGAACAATCTGGAAGATCCGCCGCGCCGCGCTACCTCAGACACCCCCCGTCGCGATGAATCGCTCAATACCCTCGTTCCTGCCGACCCCCAGAAGCCTTATGACATGAAAGATGCCATCCACTCCATCGTGGACGACGGCTACTTCTTCGAAGTGCATGAACACTACGCCAAAAATCTCGTCGTCGGCTTCGCTCGCTTTGACGGCCGCCCTGTCGGCATTGTTGGAAATCAGCCTGCGTTTCTGGCCGGCGTTCTCGACATCAACGCTTCCGTCAAGGGCGCGCGCTTTGTGCGCTTCTGCGACGCCTTCAACATTCCCTTGATCACCTTCGAGGATGTTCCCGGTTTTCTCCCGGGCACCCAGCAGGAATTCGGCGGCATCATCAGGCACGGGGCCAAATTGCTCTTCGCCTTCGCCGAGGCTACTGTTCCAAAGATCACCGTCATCACCCGCAAGGCCTACGGCGGCGCGTATTGCGTCATGGCTTCGAAACACATTCGAACGGATGCCAATTTCGCCTGGCCCACCGCCGAAATCGCCGTCATGGGCCCCGAGGGCGCTGTGAATATCGTCAACAAGCGCGAGCTGGACAAAGCTCCCGACTCCGAGCGCGAAAAACTCCGCCAGGAAAAAATCGCTGAATTCCGCGACCGCTTTGCCAATCCTTTCGTTGCCGCCGAGCGCGGCTACATCGACGCCATCATCGAGCCCGCCGACACCCGCGCACGCATCATCACCTCTCTCCGCGCCCTCGAAAACAAGCGCGATACCAACCCCCGCAAGAAACACGGCAATATCCCACTATGAAGAAACGGCTCACAAGTGTCATCGAGAAGCACGGAGGCTGGTACGTAGCCTACGTGCGCGAAATCCCCGGCGTGAATACGCAGGGCCGCACTAGGAAATCGGCCCGCCGTAATTTGAAGGAAGCTCTCGCGCTCGTTGTTCTAGTGAATCGCGAGCTAGCTACACGACAACGCTCGCGGACCACGCGGTAGCCGCGGTCTTCGGGCCGCGCGCCCTCTCCCGCTTTATTTCAGCAGATACTCCTGCAAGAACTCGACCGTCGCGTAGAACTGAAAATCCTGGTTGGGCTTTTTGCGGTAGCCGTGGCCTTCGTCCTTGGCGATCAGGAACCACACAGGCGTGCCTTGCTTCTTTAACGCATCGGCGATCTGCTGGGACTCACTCACCGGCACCCGCGGATCGTTCTTCCCCGCAATCACGAACATCGGCTTCCTGATCTCATCGATGTTGTTCATCGGCGCTATTTTTTCGAGAAACTCCCGCATCTTCGGGTCGCGCTCATCGCCGTATTCCACGCGCCGCAAATCCCTGCGGTACGCCTCCGTGTGCTCGAGGAAGGTCACCAGGTTCGACATGCCCACGATGTCCACCGAGCAACGAATCCGGTCGCTGTAAAACGTCGAGACTGCCAGCGTCATGTGTCCGCCATAACTCCCGCCGGTTACCGCGATCCGCTCGCTATCCAGTCCCGGCTGCGTCGCGATCCAATCGAACAGCGCGTTAATGTCCTTGTAGGTGTCTTCGCGCTTAAATCCGTTGTCCAGCAGCGAGAACGTCTTGCCGTACCCGGTCGAACCGCGCACGTTCGGATAAATCAGCGCGATCCCCAGTTCGTTCAGCAAATAATTGCTGCGTCCCAGAAATCGTGGCTGCGATTGACCTTCCGGCCCGCCGTGAATGTCCACCAGCACCGGCCGCTTCCCGGTGAACTTCGCCGGTGGCTTGTACAAGAATCCCGAAATCATCTTCCCGTCGAAACTTTTCCATCGCACTAGCTCCGCTTCCGGGAAAACATCCGTCTTCACGGCCGTCTCGCTCGTCGTCCACCGTTCCACTTTTCCGGTTGCCACATCCAGCGAATACACATCTCCCGGCCCCCGCGCATTGTTCAGCGAGAATCCCAGCTCTTGCCCATTCTTATGCCAGCGCAGGGAGCCCACCACTCCCGCCGGCAGCTTCGGCAGGGGGACCTCCCTCTTCGTCGATGTGTTCATCACGTGCACTACGCTTACGCCCTCTTCGTTCGTCAGGAACGCAATCATCTTTCCCTCCTGCGTAAGGTCGAACCACTCCACGTCCCACGGAATGTTCGTCGTGAGGTACTGCGGCTGCTTCGTTGCCAGATCGATGTAGGACAGCCGGTGAAATTCCGAATCCTTGTCCGTCGTGACGTAAATCCCCTTGCCATCCTTGCTGAACCGTCCTTGGCCATAAGAAACTTTCTCGCTTGTATTCCTCGGGGTCAGCTCCGTCTTCTCGCCGGTCGCCGCATCCACAAGCCACAAGTACGATTCGTTGATGGAAAGCTCTTCCTCCAGCAAAATCTTCTTGTCATCCGGCGACCAATCCAGCGGCTGCCATCCCCCGCCCGCCAAGTGCGTCAGCAAATGATCGGTCTTCGGCTCACTGGGATTCATCACCCACAAATCCGTATCTTTGCCGGTCCGCCGCGTGGACATGTACGCGATCTGATCGCCGCTCGACGACCACGGTCCTACGAGGTTCCGCGACTTGCCGTCTGTCAGCAGGGTGATGTTTCCGCTCGCCATGTCGTAGCGGTAGAGCTGGTACCACTCCCCGCCGCCGATGTCTTTTGCGAACACGATATAGTCACCGCCGTTCGGATGAAACCGCCCGCCGCCGACGGAGTCCGCGAAAAACGTCAATTGCTGCCGCGTCCCGCCCGGCATTTTCACCAAATGAAGCTGTGGCGTCTCCGCAAATCGCGTCGCAATCAGCATCTCTCGCTTCGTGGGATGCCAATCCGCCAGACTAGCGCTTCGATACGACCCGTATCGCCCCGCCGTCTCCGCCAGCGACGCCGGTATCTTCGGCACGCCATCTACCACAAGATTGTCTCCTGGGGCGATAGTGGAATCTTGGGAACGCACCGGCGCGAGCACAAAGAATCCCAGTGCGAGCAATAGGCAGAATCGTTTCATTTTGCATTTCCTCCGCATGATGGCTGCAGGAATCTTTATATACACCATTACTACCGCAACTTCGAAGAATTGTTCGAACGGAATGGACTCTCCTGCACGACAATTCCAGCGGAATGACGCATGAACGGAGGCCGGACAAGCGTTCCGTAGGATGAAGCCGCACTTTTGACACTTCCATGGCCGTGTTACCCTTTACTGCTGAACTCGCTTGCCGGAGCCTTCGATGCACCTTCGGATATGTGCTGCCGCTGGCTTCTTACTGGTTTTCGCCACGGGAGATGCACGTGCACAGAATAAGACGGTAGCTGAACGCCTGGGCTACCCGGCCGATTCGAAACTCCTCATCGTTCATGCGGACGATCTTGCCGTGGCCCATTCCGTGGACACCGCCAGCTTCGACGCCCTGGACAAAAAAGTCATCACTTCCGCCAGCATCATGGTGCCCTGCGCCTGGCTCACCGAAGTCGCTTCGTACGCGAAAGACCATCCGGATGCCGACCTGGGCTTGCACCTCACCCTCACAAGCGAATGGAAAGTCGATCGCTGGGGGTCGGTCGAATCAAAAGACAAAGTCACAAGCCTCTTCGATCCCTCCGGCTATCTGTGGCCGGAAACTGTCTCCGCGGCCCGCAATTTGAAGCCCGAGGAAGCTGAGCGAGAGATTCGCGCCCAGATCGAACGCGCCATCGCTCTCGGAATTCATCCCACGCATCTCGACAGCCACATGGGCGTGCTCTTCTCCACACCGGAACTTTTCGCTGTCTACGTCAAGGTTGCTCACGAATACAAACTGCCTTTTTTGGCTGTCCGGATTCCTGGCGCTCCCGCCCAATTTCTCTCCACCCTCTCTGAAAAAGACGTCACTGTGGACTCGGTAGTCATTGCCAATACGACCGTTCTCCCAAACGAATGGCAAGATTCGTATCTCAAGAACGGATGGCAAGATTTTTATCTCAAGGCTGTGAAGAACCTGAAACCTGGCCTCACAGAAATGATCGTCCACCTAGGCCGCGACGATGCTGAACTACGAGCTGTAACTTTGGATCACCCAGACTACGGTGCTGCCTGGCGTCAACGCGACTATGATTTTGTCACCAGCTCTGAATTCAAAAAGGCCCTGGAAGAAAATCACGTCGTCCTCGTCAAGTGGAAGGATTTGAAGAAGCTCGTAAATTAGTTTCACCGAAGCACAAGAACTCTGCAGATTCGTGGCGCCCGCTTTCCCTCATGCTAAACTCGCACCTCGCTCAAACCTTCTATGTTCAAGAAAATTCTAATCGCCAATCGCGGTGAGATCGCCGTGCGCATCCTGCGCGCCTGCCGCGAGCTGGGTATCCGCTCCGCCGCCGTCTACAGTGATGTCGACCGCAAATCCCTGCACGTCCGCCTCGCCGATGAAGCCTACCCCATCGGCCCGGCGCCTTCGCGCGAAAGTTATCTCTGCATTGACAAGCTCATGGATGTGGCGCGTCGCGCCGGTTGCGATGCCGTGCATCCGGGTTACGGATTCCTCGCGGAAAACGCCGCGTTGCCGCGTGCCTGCACGGATGCGGGCCTCACCTTCATCGGGCCGCCAGCCGACGCCATGGAATCTCTCGGCTCCAAGACTGCCGGCCGCCAGCTCGCCCGCCGGGTCGATGTTCCCACCGTGCCAGGGACAAACGACCCCATCGAAAAACCCGCCGAAGCGCAAGCCTTGGCGCACCGCATGGGCTACCCCGTTCTTCTGAAGGCCGTCGCCGGTGGCGGCGGCAAGGGCATGCGCCTCGTCCACAATGATGCCGAATTCGATTCCGCCTTCCGCGACGCTTCTTCCGAAGCCATGAACGCTTTCGGCGACGACCGCCTCTACCTTGAAAAATATCTGGAACGGCCTCATCACGTGGAAATCCAAATTTTCGCCGACGCTCACGGCCGCGTCGTCTCTCTCGGTGAACGGGAATGCTCCGTCCAGCGCCGCCATCAAAAAGTAATCGAGGAAGCGCCCTCGCCCATCGTCACGCCCGACCTGCGCAAGAAGATGAGCGACGCCGCGGTGCGCCTGGCGCGCGCCGGCGGCTACGTCAACGCCGGCACCGTCGAATTCCTCGTCGACGCTAATCTCAATTTCTATTTTCTGGAAGTGAACACGCGTTTGCAGGTCGAGCATCCCGTCACCGAGCAGGTTACCGGCCTCGACTTGGTGAAACTCCAGATCGCCATCGCCGCCGGCCACCGCCTGCCCTTCGCCTGGGAATCCATCACCCCGCGCGGCCACGCCATGGAAGTTCGTCTTTACGCCGAGGATCCCGACAATAACTTCTTCCCCTCACCGGGAAAAATTATTTCGCGCCAGGTTCCCGGCGGCCCGGGTATTCGCCTGGACGACGGCGTCTACGAGGGCTGGACCGTGCCCAACGATTACGATCCGCTTCTCGGCAAGCTCATCGCCTGGGGCAATAGCCGCGAAGAAACCATTGCCCGCCTTCGCCGCGCACGTGGGCCTTTTCCGCCGCATCCTCGATGAACCCGATTTTCTCCGCGGTGAGATCCACACCAAATGGCTTGACGAGTTGCTCCGCCGTCCGCGTTCCGCCGCGTCTGCTGCGGACCAAAATCGGCCCGGAAGCTCCGCCTTCGATGCCGCCGCCATCGCCGCTGCGATCTGGCAGGCAAACCAGCGGGACAGGCATTCTTCTCTGTCCTCTTCTTCCGCAGACCAGCCCTCTCGCTGGAAGCAGGAAGGCCGTCGTGCGCAATTGGACCGCAAGCCATGAGATACGAAGTCCAACTCGCGTCTTCTTCCTCCGGAGAAAAAGCCCGCGTCATCGAACTCGAACGCGATACCGCCGGTTGGCGCGTCATCCTGGATGGCCGGCCCGTCGCAGTCGATGCCGTCGAGATCACTCCCAACACGCTCTCCATTCTGCTTGACGGCCAATCCTTCGAAATCAGCGTGACGCCGTCTCCCGACGGCAAACTGAAGCTCCAGACCGGCACGCAGGAATTCACTGCCGAAGTCATCGATCCTCGCGCCTGGAGCGGCCGCCGCCATGGCAGCGTCGAAGCCGAAGGCCGGCAGCAGGTCGTTGCGCCCATGCCCGGCAAAGTCGTGCGTCTTCTCGTAAAAGCAGGAGACCACGTGGAAGCCGGCCAAGGCCTGCTGGTTGTCGAAGCCATGAAGATGCAGAACGAAATCCGCTCGCCCAAGAGCGGCACGGTCGAGCGCATCCTCGCCAGGGAAGGCCAGCCCGTAAACACCGGCGAAATTCTCGCCTGGATTGACTAAGGCGTTGGAGACAGAAAAAGATAAAGATCCCACCCATGAATGACACACACTCCAATTATTCCGTGATTCGCTTGATCGGGTTTCTCTTCGGACTCCCCATCTTGTTGCTGGCCCTTTTCAATTTGGGCAGAGCTCTGAAATCACAAAGTTGGCCCTGGACTCCAGGCGTGGTCATCAACGGGGAAGAATATGGTCTGGGAGAAGACCAGAACTATCGCTTCAAGGTGTCTTATAACGTCGCCTCGGTGCAATATGTCTGCCAGCGCGTCGATTGGGCAGCAGCGCACACTTTGCGGGATAAGTATCGCTACTACGTCGGTGCCAACGCACACGTATATTACGATCCCAAAAATCCCGCGACGTGTGTCCTGGAGCCCGGAGTTTCCGGCTGGCTGGTGCTGGAACTCGTCCTGGGTTTCGGATTTTCGGCCTGGGGTTTATGGGCTCACGGCCGGATCAAGAGCAGCCAAAGTGTTCAACCTGCGTCTTCCATGCCCGTTCCCAGCGCCGCTCCAGGTTCGCTTGATGCCGTGCGGGATCTCGCCCTGTCAAACCGCACCATCGAGGCGATCAAAATGTACCGCAATCTCAGAGGTGTCGATTTGAAAGAAGCCAAGGACTATGTTGAGAATCTTAAGAAGAGTCGGCCCGCCTCGAACTAACTTTCGCGAACCCTTCGATCTGAGAAGCGCTCGGGTCAGAGAAGCAAATTCCCGGGAGGGATCAGTTTATATCAGTGGCCGATGGACCGCTGCGGCACGGTGGTCTTCGCCGCATCCGGCAACTTCCCTGCCGACTCGATAACCTGCTCGGCCAGGTAGTTCGTGACCCGCGCGCCATCCCGCGCCACCGCCAGATAGGCGAGGCGCAGCAATTGTTCCTTGCGGTTGCGCAGAGTATCACGGATCGTTTGCTGCACCTGCGGCTCGGCTATGCCGCGCAGCCCGGGGGATTCGCGCGTAATGAGCTTCAGGATCAGGATGCGCGCGCCATCTTTCGTCTGAACTTGAATCGGCTGGCTTACTTGTCCGGCCTTCAATCCAACCACAACCTTTTTCAGCGCCGGGTCCGATTGGTTCAGCGCCGATTCCGGAACGTAGCCCAGGTCGCCGCCCGTTCCCGCGGTGTTCACGTCTTCGGAATAATCCATCGCCAATTGTGCGAAGTCCGCGCCGCTGTTCAGCCGGTCCATCAGCATTTTCACCTTTCGCTGGGCCTCGGCTTCGTTGGTTGCGTCGTCGTTCTTCCGGTTGCGGAGCTGTTGTTCTTTCCTTGGTGTCACCAGGATCTGCGCAATGTGATACTGCGGCTCAGCCACGTTGAATTGCGCTTTATTCGCGTTGTAAAAATCCGTGACGTCCTGGTCGGTGATCGAAATCTTGGCCACCACTTCACGGTTCAGCAATTTCTGGATCGAAAGCTGCCGCCGCAACTCGAGTTTCAGATCCTCCACCGTCATGGCTTGATCTTTCAGACGCCGCTGAAATTCGTCTTCTGTGTAGGGGCTTTTCAGCTCGGTGAACTTGTCTTCAACTTCGCCGTCGCTTGCCTCGAGGTTCAGCTTCTTCGCCTTTTCGAGCAGAATCTCGTTGTTGATCAGCTCGTCAAGCACGTTCAGCTTCTGCGAAAGCGATTCTTCAGGCGAAGGCTCCTGCCCCTCCGGGTTTACCCGTGTGCGGTAATACTTGTCGACTTCTTCTCGCTTGATCTCTTTCCCATTCACTACCGCCCACACGTCGGGCGCATGCCGCGCTTCTTTGTTGCAGCCCGTGGCAGTGAACACCATCGCCGCCAGAGGCAGCCATGCTGCGGCGCGCTTCACTCCTTTTGAGTGCTTCATCGGATGCCCCACGGAACGTAGCTTCGCAATGGTCAAATTCAAGGTTGGAGGCTCAGGCGGCTTTCTTTACACGGCCAAGTCGGATGCACGCCGTACAAACGCGGACTTGCTTCCTCACGCCCGCCACGACCGCGCGCACGCGCTTCAAGTTCGGATTCCACCGGCGCCGCCGCGTGTTATTCGCGTGGCTGATCACGTTTCCATAATGCGGCGCTTTGCCGCAGAACTCACACTTCAGTGCCATTTTTATTCCTGCTTCAGTTTTTATTTGGGCTTGGATTTCCTGGTCGAGATGTCGCAAAACCAAGCTCCTTATTCTAACAGACCCTCCACCTCCGGCAAAGCGCACAAAAGCCTTCGCTCGTTAAAGACGAGCGAAGGCTTTCTTCCCTCCCAGAAGACACAAATTCGGTTTGGTTTCTTTAATTGCGGCCGCTATTGCAGTTGACAACGCTGATAAGGACAAGTATGCATCCTTACCTCGTCGTGGGTGCAAACCCTGTTTTTGCAAGATGATACATTGTTTGTACCTACCTCTGTATTTGGAGAAATCGCACACGTATAGCCCTGCGCAAGAACTACTGCAAGAGGAGGTAGAACCTTATCAAGGAGGGCTACAAGTCCTGAGGAAATTGTCGGTTTGCAACGCATCGTAGCTGCAGGATCAG
>WNFQ01001960.1_pt1 | contig 14835 bp, 13 predicted proteins | sample 5400171 | NCBI WGS metagenome assembly WNFQ01 (sample SAMN13153356, study PRJNA577476) | soil metagenome | isolation source: 20 cm soil under Madrone tree | place: USA:California | collected 2016-06-14
TCGACGCCTTGGATCGACAATCTGCGACACTGGAGATTGCCCGGAAATTGAGCAGTGGCTATCCGGAAATTTGCTATCGCGAAGCGGATATTCTCGAATGGAATTCCGCGAAAACATACGACATCGCGCTGTGCACCCTGGCGCTTCATCATTTCAGTGACGAAGACGCGGCAAGTGTGTTGCGGCGATGTCGCCAGTTGTCCCGAAGATTTGTTCTCGTTTCGGACTTGCGTCGGGGAATTCTCCTGCGGACCGGCGTTTATCTTTTAACCGCGATGATTTTTCGTGAACCGATGACGCGCCATGACGCTCGACTCTCTGCCGTGCGCGCATTTTCATTTAGCGAAATGCGCAATCTCGCGCTGCGCGCGGGGTGGAACAACTTTGGTCAGCAAAAATTTAGATTCGCGCGGCAGGCAATTTGGCTGGAAAACTTCGACCATTCACGCGATGCCAGTAACGAAGAAGGATAAGATGATAAAAAGTGATGCGACGAGGCATCGCAATCCAAACCACTTCGTGCAAAATGGAATCGTTTGTTTTTTTTCGCGTAAGCTTTTGGAGTGCGTCCCCGTCTTCGTGCGCGTTTTTGCCAGCGCCTTAATGCACATTAACTGCGTGAGCTTCGTATGAAAATTTTGTCCACGGTCGCGGCGGTTCAATCGCTGGCGCGATCAAACCGGCGGGTGCTCGTTCCAACGATGGGCGCGCTGCACAAAGCTCATGGCGAACTGATTCGCGTTGCGCGTAAGGATGCCGGCGGAAATGGCGAGGTAGCCGTCAGCATCTTCGTGAATCCGCTCCAGTTTGAACCGGGTGGCGATTACCAGCGATACCCGCGCCCAGAAAAGGCTGATGAGGAATTTTGTCGAAACACCGGCGTCGATCTGTTGTTCCGTCCCAGCGTGGCGGAAATGTATGGCCACGATCGTTCGGTGTTCGTCGAAGAAACGTCTCTTTCCAAGACCCTGGAAGGCGAGTCGCGCCCCGGCCATTTTCGCGGGGTTTGCACCGTGGTCGCGAAGTTGTTCAACCTTCTTGCGCCTGATGCGGCGGTGTTTGGCGAGAAAGACTTTCAGCAGCTGGCGATCGTTCGCCGCATGGTGCGCGATCTCAATTTCAAGATTGACATCATTGGCGTGCCCACGGTGCGCGAAGACGACGGGCTGGCGTACAGTTCACGGAATGAGTATTTGAATTTGGAAGAACGCAAACAGGCTACAGTTTTACGCAAAGCGTTGCTCGCAGCGGCAAATGCCACGGAGAAATTGGCAAACGACATCGTCGCTCTTGTGCGGAAGCTGATTAATCAGGCGCCGTTGGCGCAGATCGATTATGTTGAGCTTGTGGATGCAGAGACTTTGCGGCCGGTCGAAATGGCTGGCCCGAACTCGGTGCTCGTGGTGGCGGTGTTTTTTGGCAAAACTCGTTTGATCGACAATATCCGGTTGGGATGAAGGAATACGATTTCGTAGTGATCGGCAGCGGCATTGCCGGTCTGAGTTTTGCGTTGAAAGCGGCAAAGCACGGATCGGTAGCTGTCGTCACCAAGCGTAAAGGTTCCGATACAAACACCGCCTGGGCGCAGGGCGGGATCGCCTGCGTGACCAGCGATGAAGATTCGTTTGAGCTCCACGTGCGCGATACGCTCGAGGCGGGCGCCGGTCTTTGTGAAGAAGCGGTGGTCCGCACAATTGTCACCGAAGGTCCAGAACGCATTCGTGAGCTGGCGGAGCTGGGTCTCCAATTCGATGAGCGTGAGATCCACGGGCATCGCGAGCTTGATCTGGGTAAAGAGGGCGGTCACTCGAAGCGTCGTGTCCTGCATGTGCAAGACGTAACCGGAAGGGAGATCGAGGACATTTTGCTGCACGAGCTGGGCAGGCAATCACACGTCCACCTATTGGAAAATCAGATGGCAGTGGATTTGATCACGGCAGCAAAACTTGGTTTTGCCACAGAAGACCGTTGTCTTGGTGCTTATGTTTTGGACGAAAAAACCGGCGAAGTCGAAACGATCCGGTCAGATCGGATCGTGCTTGCGACCGGCGGCTGCGGCAAAGTTTATTTGTACACGACGAATCCCGACATTGCGACTGGAGATGGCGTGGCAATGGCGTGGCGCGCAGGCGTGGAAATCGCGAACATGGAATTCATCCAGTTTCATCCGACATGTTTATTTCATGCCGAGGCGAAATCGTTTCTGATTTCCGAAGCAGTCCGTGGGGAAGGCGGCGTTCTGCGCAACAATCGTGGCGAAGATTTCATGAAGCGCTACGATCCGCGTGGATCACTGGCGCCACGCGACATCGTCGCGCGTGCAATCGACGCCGAGATCAAACGCTCAGGCGCGAAATGCGTCTTTCTCGATATCACGCACAGATCCCCTGAATTCATTCGGGAGCGTTTCCCGCATATTTACCAGACCTGCCTGCGGTTCGGAATCGACATGTTAAAGCAGGCTGTCCCCGTCGTTCCTGCGGCGCATTATCAATCCGGAGGAATTAAGACCGATGTGAACGGAGCGACGAGTTTGCCCGGGCTTTACGCGATAGGGGAAGTCGGTTGCACAGGGATGCACGGAGCGAACCGGCTCGCGAGCAACTCCCTTCTGGAGGGACTAGTCGTGGCGCATCGCGCTGCGGCTGCAGCGGTGCAAACGCGATCAGCCGCAAAACCAAAAATTCCGCTGCCCGAGTGGAAAGCGGGAAACGTGCAGGACGTAGATGAGCTTGTGGTGATTTATCACAACTGGGATGAAATCCGGCGGCTCATGTGGGATTACGTCGGCATCGTGCGCACCGACAAGCGACTGCAACGCGCCAGCGCGCGACTGCGAAATCTCCAGCGCGAAATCCGCGAGTTCTATTGGAACTTCAAAGTGTCAGTCGATCTATTGGAGTTGCGCAATCTGGCAACCGCAGCCGCATTGATTGTTGATTCGGCCCTGAGCCGTAAAGAAAGCCGCGGCCTCCATTACACGCTCGATTATCCAGAAACCGACGATCGGCATTTCAAACACAACACAATTCTGAGCCGCGGTTGAATGGTAGGGCGCGACCGCCGGGCGCGCCGCTGTTGGTCGCGGTAAATCAGGAACCGCACGGGCTTCCGACGCAAATTCGTTGCATTGGGCGGGACTTTTTGCTCTCGACAAATCGGCAAGGTTTTTCCCGAAACGTCACATCTATCAAAACAAGCATTCAGTCAGTCGCGACGGCCACACTCACAGTTATCGGCTTCGCCCTTTTGCCGGAAGCGCACGCAGTCGTTCCGCCGCCGGATGGCGGTGACCCGGGCGGCAACGCTGCGGAGGGACAGAACGCGCTGTTCAGCCTCACCACCGGCGCGTTCAATATCTGCTTCCACGCGAAACTGGATTGTAGTTAGATGCACTTCAACAATCCAACTCAACAAAAAATGAAGACAAAAAATATGACAACTCTCCACTTCAAAAGATCAATCGGCCGCTCGCTGTCGTGGCGATGCGGTTTTGTTCTTGTCCCGCTGGCGCTCGCCTCGTTTGCGCTTTCGGCGCCCCTCAAAGCACAAGACTGCCCAAGCACGTGTCCAGGCGGTGGAAACGCAGCGTTGGGAGTAAACGCGCTGGACAGTGTCGTTCCCGGCACTGGGATCAACAATACCGCCGTGGGTGCTAATGCGCTTACTAGCAATACCATGGGCACTTATAACGTGGCGATTGGTTCTGGGGCGCTTGCCAACAACATCCGCGGCGACTTTAACATGGCCATTGGGGCGGAGGCGCTCAAAAACAACAATGCCAACTTTAACTTGGCCATTGGTTTTCGAGTGGGCTTCATGAACACCACTGGCAACCATCTCACCGGAGTTGGCGCTGCAGCGCTCAGGAGCAACACGACTGGCAGCTTTAGCACGGCCATTGGTGCCGATGCGCTCAGAGAGAACACCACCGGCGAGCAAAACACGGCCGTTGGTGTCGATGCACTCAGGGAGAACACTACCGGCGGGGACAACACGGCCAACGGAGCATCCGCTCTTTTTAGCAACACCACCGGCAATTCCAATACGGCCATCGGTACACAAGCGCTTGTGAACAATACTACCGGCAACAGCAACACGGCCAACGGTGATCGCGCGCTCGGCAACAACATCACCGGCTTTTACAACACGGCCAACGGAACATTCGCGCTTTATAGCAACTTTGAGGGCGATCAGAACACAGCCAACGGAGCGTTCGCCCTCTATCACAACACGATGGGGGGCGCCAACACGGCCATTGGCGAGAGCGCGCTCGTCAACAACACCACCGGCTTTTACAACACGGCCATCGGCAACGAGGCCTTGCTAGTCAACACGACGGGCAGCAACAACATAGCATTGGGCACTGAAGCCGGCAGCAACGTTAATACGGCTAGCAACGTTATCTGTGTCGGCGCTCTGGGTGCCGATGTGAGCAACACCTGCTTTATCGGCAATATTCGCGGGGTGACAACGCAAAACGCCGACGCGATCCCAGTGCTGATCGACTCAGCTGGCCAGCTCGGCACAATGAGCTCATCGCGTCGCTTTAAACAAGAGATCGATGCGATGAACAAAGCCAGCGAAGGCATCCTTGCGCTCAAGCCCGTGACATTTCACTACAAAGGCGATGCGACAAAAATCCCACAGTATGGCTTGATTGCCGAGGAAGTCGCGGAAGTGAACCCCGATCTCGTGGTCCGCGATAAGGACGGTGAGGTCTACACGGTGCGCTATGATGCAGTAAACGCCATGTTGCTCAATGAGTTTCTCAAAGAACACCGCAAAGTGGAGGAATTGAAATCAGCGATAGCGCAGCAGCGAAACGATTTCGAAGCGGCAATCGCTCAGCAATGCAAAGCAACGGAAGCTCTCGTCGCGCGCTTGAATAAGCAAGAGGCGCGAATTCAGAAGGTGAGCGGCGAAGTTGAAGCGCGTAACTCGGTGTCGCAAATGCTCGTTGAAAACCGGTAAACCCATGTTCATCTGAACGCGAAATTCTGAATTCTGAAGCTTCGTCTGGATTATCGCACCAGAAGATTGGGCTTGCCTAAGAGCGGGGAATCGGATACAAGGTGGCGGCGTTTGTGATGAGGAGACTTCTTGCGGCTTGTCTCAGTCTGGCTGTTGCTGGCGCCCCGGAAGTCTTCGGGGACGAACAATCTACTTCTCCCTACGCGACGGCGGCAGACTTTGCCAAGTATGCGATGAAACTGCGGGAGCAGGCACTGCTCAAAGTGGAACCGCAAGTTTTCATCCCCACCAGTTCCCGGCCGGCAATCCAGCGTTACCAGTGGAAAACGAACATCGTAACGACCGTCTTTTGGGTTGGAGAACAGGCTGCAGGCAATAATCCCGTCCCCAATTACAGGAGTTGCTGGGACTTTAATTGGACCACGAATTACGGTGGATACGATAATCCCGACGCGAGCGCGCGGCGAAATTACATCCCCGTGGCGTTTGTTCCCAAGCTGAATCCCTTCTACTGCGCGTTGCCATACAACGATGTCACGCATGGCCAGTTTAAGCCGGAAGCGGCGCTCGTTATTCCGTGGTTCAAACAAGCATATACAGGGCAGGGACAATCGGTATGCCGGGACCATTGGATCGCCATTCGTAAAGGCAATCGCACCTGTTATGCTCAATGGGAAGATTGTGGCCCATTTCGCACCGACCATTTTCAATACGTCTTTGGCAATGAGCGGCCAAAGCCGAATCTTAATCATGGCGCCGGGCTGGATGTTTCGCCGGCTGTGCGCGACTACCTCGGATTAGCGCCGACCGACGTGACCGATTGGCAATTCGTCGAAGTACGTGATGTGCCTCCTGGGCCTTGGCGCAGCTACGGCGAAAATAACCACTTCGTCATTGCCCGTAGCAAGACCGAGCAGCGAATGGCTGATCGGAATCTTGACGCCGCGAAAAAGTAGTTTTTTCCCCGGCGGCCTATGGGGTTGTAGAAGGCTGCTGCATTGGCGTGGCCGATGGTGATGGCGAAGGAGTGGCGCTCGCCGGTGGATTTCCGCCGGCCTGTGGACTCGGATGCGAAGGTTTCGGCGTCGCCATACGGATCAATTCCGATACCGTGACGAATTTGAAGCCCTTGGCCTCGAGCGCGTCAAGAGTAGACGGCATAGCTTCGATCGTCCCCGGATGAATGTCGTGGGACAACACAATCGAACCGGGCTGCGTCTCCTTTAGAATGCGGTTACGGACCACCGGCGGTCCGGGCCGTTTCCAGTCAAGCGGATCAACATCCCAAAGGATGACTCGATATCCGAATTCATCATGAATCCAGTGTTTTTCGCGTGGCGTAATCGATCCGTAAGGGGGTCGCATCAGGGTAGGACGACTGCCGGTAGCGCTTCTAATGGCATCATCAGTTCGCCGCAATTGGCTACGAACGCTGTCGTCCGACATTTTGCCGAAGTTGGGGTGGGACCAACTGTGGTTTCCGATTTCATGTCCTTCCCGAGCAGCCCGCGTAACGATTTCAGGATGTTCCGCGACGTTTTCGCCGATCACGAAAAAGGTGGCCTTGATGTGATGCGCGGCAAGCAGATCAAGCAACTTGGGAGTAAGGGTCTCGCTTGGTCCATCATCAAACGTCATGGCGATGTAAGGGCCATCGACATGCACCGAATTAAACGTAATGCCCGGATCTTCAGGGGTGGCTTGGGTTTTGTGCGCCGTATGGCGCGTCGCCGGCGTGGGATCGGCGGCAATCGCGACGGCGACTGACGCCAAGCAAATGAACAATAAACGGTAAACAAACATGAGCACGAAAGTGGCACACTGAACGCGTGTGTCTAGCAGAGGCCGGCACTTACACAGTAGCCAGGCGATTGGCTCGGAGATAAAACTTGGCGAACTTTGCCGCTGCGCAGAAATCAATGCGACGTCCGGCGAGTGCGCGTTTACCCTTTCCGCAACTTTTGCAGCTCTTCGATGAATGCGTCCGGACCGCCAGAGAAGTAACCCTCGTATTGCCAGAGTTTCTGCCCGTCGCTGTTGACTGCAATAATGGTGGGAAACCCGACAACCTCGTACTGCATCGCTAGTTGCCGATTCTGCTTACGCACCTCGGCACTTTGGGCCTTAGCGCGGGGAAAATCGAGTTCTACCAGCACCAGGTTGTTATGCGCATATTGCTTGAACTGCGGTTGCGACAGAACTTCTTTGTCGAACTTTATGCACCAGCCACACCAGTCTGACCCGGTGAAATTGAGCAGAAGGATTTTGTTACCCGCCTTGGCCTGTTCCTGCGCTCTTTTGTAATCATTCAGCCAGTCAGATTCTGCACGCGCGGATTGCCCACAGGGAAAAATAAAGGCCGCCAGCGCGACAAGAATCAGTCGATACATTTTCACCTCATCATGTTCGATGCGATTACACCCCGGCGCAAGGCGGTACTGCGCACCGCCAGTGCGATAATCTTTCTTTTACCAAGTTCCGCAAATAGCCCGGCGAAACAACACCGGGCTATCAACGAATACCGAAGATCTAACGCAGGTGTTTCGAGACGAGCTTTGTCATCTCGAACATGCTCACCTGACTCTTCCCATTAAACACCGGCCTTAGTGAGTCGTCGGCGTTGATCATGGTCCTCTTCTTCTTGTCCTGACAACCGTTCTTCTTGATGTAGTTCCAGAGCTTTTTGGTCAGCTCGGAGCGGGGCAGCGGCTGCGACCCAACGACAGCAGCGAGCTTATCATCAGGTTGGACCGGTCTCATGAAGGCGGGATTCGGTTTGCGCTTGGAAGTTTTCTTTTTGGTTTTCGGCATGGAGGCTTGACTAACGTTTCGCTCGCAAGAGAGCAAGACTAAATTTTTGCAAAATCCAAAAATTTTATTGGCCGCCTGTTCGGCGTATGGCCAGCACCGTCATATCGTCCGGCGAAGTGTCGGCAGAGCCATCCGGAGCAGCATGCGCTAAAACCCCCGTGAGCACCGCCTCGGCGGTGGGTGCAGAGTGATCCAGCATTTTTTCGAGCTTCTGCGGAGTCAGGCGGTGCCGTTCATCCTTTGTCCAGCGAAACAGGCCGTCTGTGTACAGAAGAAAAGCATCCCCTGGTTGGAGGTCGATGGCTGTTTCCGAAAATTCCGGCTGTTCGATCAAACCCAGCGGAGGCGCAATCGAGGCGACCGATTGCGTCATGCCGTCACCGCGCATGACCAAAAGCGGAGGATGGCCTGCTCCCACAATGCTGGCGTTGCCGGTTACAGGATCGAGCGCCACGCACATTGCCGTCATAAATGAGCGCGAGCCAAAGATGCTCCGAAAGTCATGGTTCACGGCTTCCATCACGGTGGCGGGCGTATCGTGCTCGGCATGGCCATGGTGAAAGAGAAGTTTTGCCAGCGTAGTAAGCAACGCGGCTGCGGCGCCGTGACCGGTGCCATCTGCGATCCAGAACAAGATCCGCCCGTCTTTCATTCGCAGCCAGCCATAGATATCGCCGCCGACCTGGATCACCGGGCGATAACAAGTTGCGATCTCCCACCCCGGCAGCGCCAGTGGTTTTTGCGGAATCAACGATTGCTGCGTTAAACGAGCCGCTGCCAGATCGCGCTCAAGATTTCGGCGCCATTTCTCGAGTTCATCATTTTGCCGTTCCAACTGCCGCCGCATGGAGCGGAGGCGAAGCTGGGTCTCGATTCGAGCTTGCAGCACTGCGGCATTGACTGGTTTTGTCACAAAATCATCCGCGCCAGCCTGCAGACACGATACCTCGCTTTCTTCACTCCCGTGGGCGGTCAACATAATCGTGGGAATTTGCGCGACTGCCGAATGCCGATCCGAGCGCAGGCGTTTTAGCACTTCGGCGCCGTTCAACCCCGGCATATCGAAATCAAGCAGCAGAACCGACGGGGGCTTGGCTAGAGCCGTTTCCAGAGCTTCGGACCCGTCCTTGGACACACGACACTCGTAACCAGCAGCCGTGAGTAACTTCGAAAGCACACGGCGACTCATCGGGTCATCATCGACGACCATAATTTCCGCACGAGAATTGTCGTACATCTCTTCTTCCGATTCGGATCAGACATGCCGTATCATTGTATTGCTACGCTGTTTCTCGAGATGCGCAGCGGTCGCAGAAAAAAATGATTTAATGATTGGCAACGATTGGGACTCCGGATACGATTGCGGGAGTCTTTACACTTATGAAATTTTCATCGTCGCTTGCGCTGGTTGCGGCCTTTGTCCTCGTCTCCTGCTCTGAAGAGCCGCCGCCGCCAACCACCCACCACAGACCCGCGAGGTATCCCGCCCAAACCGCGGAATATCCGCCGCCGCAACAGCCCTTCAATCCGAACGGGCCAGTTCAGCCCACGAATCAGCCGCCAGTAGAACAGCCGGCGACCACGCCTCCCCCGACAGCCGCGCCGACAAAAGTCGCGAAGGGAGATTATCCGTATGGAGTTCCGGTCCCTGGCAAACCGCACCTGGTGGAGAGTCCTTATTCCCCTGGAAAATATATCGATGTCGAAGGATTTCCTCCGGGAACCGAGGTGAAGGATCCTTACACCGACAAGATCTTTCTCGTGCCGTAACAGCCTGCATCCTCGATGATTTAGCCGGTTGTGCCGATGCTGGGTCGTATATACCGGATGCCGGATTAGCGCGGTTCGTGCTTTTCATTGGGCAGCATTTAAGCATCCTGTATCGGTTCCTTTTTTATTTGCCATGGAGTTACGGGTAAAACGAGCGCCGCGAATCGACATCGAAATTACTGTACCCGGCGATAAGAGCATTTCGCATCGGGCGGTGATCGTCGCCGCGCTGTCGAATGGGGTATGCACGCTGCGGGGATTTCTTCCAAGCGAAGATTGCATGCACACGGTGAACGCCATGCGCGCCCTGGGCATAAAGATCGAGCAGCCTGAGCCGGCGACACTAATCGTTCACGGGAAGAAGCGAGTTCTGACTGCACCAAAAGAGGAAATCAACTGTGGCAATTCAGGTACGACCATGCGGCTGCTCGCCGGTCTGTTGGCAGGGCAAACATTTGAAAGTCGGCTGGTCGGGGACGCTGGACTGTCGCGACGTCCCATGGATCGGGTTATCGCACCGCTTAGCGAGATGGGCGCCAGCATTGTTGCGGAAGGCCCCGACGAGACTGCGCCACTTCGTATCCGTGGTGGTTCGCTGCGTGGAATTCATTATCGCCCACCTGTGGCAAGCGCACAGGTGAAAGGTGCGTTGATGCTGGCGGGCCTTTTTGCCAGAGGCAAGACTACCGTCGAAGAGCCGCTACCGACGCGAAACCACATGGAAAAAATTTTCAATTATTTCCTGGTGCGAACGGCAGCTGACGGTAATGGCAGTGTCAGCGTGTTCGGCGATCAGGTTCCGGAGTCGCGCGACTTTGCTATTCCCGGCGACATCTCCTCGGCGGCATTTTGGCTGGTTGCCGCCGCAGCGCAACGCAGAGGCCATCTGCTCATTCGCGACGTTGGTCTGAATGACACACGAACTGCATTGCTTGCCGTTGTGCTTCGCATGGGTGCGCAGGTGCGCGAGGCGGTTGAGGATGTCGATCAGGTTGAACCGCGCGGCATTGTAGAGGTCACTGGCTCCCCGCTCAAGGGAACCGTCATCCAGGGCAAGGAGGTACCACAGCTTATTGATGAGCTACCGATTTTGTCTGTTGCGGGCGCCTTGGCAAACGGCAAAACAATTATTCGGCATGCAGAGGAGTTACGCGTAAAGGAAACTGATCGTATCGCGGCAATCGCGCACAATTTGCGCACTATGGGCGCCCACGTTGCTGAGCTGAGTGATGGGCTCGAAATCCATGGGCCCGCTCCGCTGCACGGTGCTCGCGTGGCTAGCTTCGGCGATCACCGCATTGCGATGGCGTTTGCCGTAGCCGGTCTTTTCGCTGATGGCGAAACTGTTGTTCAGGATGCGGAATGTATTCGCGAGTCTTATCCAGGATTTGAGGCGGTGCTTGAAGAGTTCACGAATCCGAAACGGATGCAGGTCAGCACCCCCGTGATCGGTTCACTTACCCCCACTGCCCCAGAGCCAGGCTAATTAACAGGAGCCGCGCTCAGGCGTCCTATGATTAGAGCGCATTGCATTGCTGCACAATGCGCGACTAAACTGAGACCCTCGGTTATATGCACTCTTCTCGGCGAGATTTTCTTCGGGTAATCGCGATTGATGGTCCGGCTGCCTCTGGAAAGAGCAGTGTTGCGCGAGAGCTCGCCCGGCGGCTTCGCTTTGTTTACGTCAACTCGGGTGCGATTTATCGAGCGATCACCTGGCATATCCTTGAAAAGGGAATCCATGCAGAAGATCTCGACGGCGTTGCACAAGCTCTTGAGTCAGCAGCGGTTACCAGCTGCCTTTCGGACGGCGAGTCGTGGGTCCTGATCGATAATGTCGACCCTACAGACCACTTGCGTGATGACCGTGTGAACGAAAGCGTTGCCCGCGTCAGCAGGTTACCAGTGGTTCGCGAAATTGTTGGGAAGAAACTTCATGACACTGCCCGCGGTGAGAATTTAGTCGTGGAAGGGCGGGACATTGGCTCTGTCGTTTTCCCCGACACGCCTTACAAATTTTATGTTGATGCTTCTCCTGAGGTGCGTCTCCAGCGTCGTGCTGCACAGGGGGAACGCGACGAAATCGTCCTGCGCGATCAGGCCGATTCATCGCGTCCCGTTTCACCGCTCGTCATCGCGAAAGATGCACACGTGATCGACACGTCGCACTTGACCGTAGAAAAAGTTGTCGGCGAGATTTTCGCCCGGCTCAAAGAAATGGGTCTTCGGATTTAAACGATCCGGCGGTTCAAGTTCCGCTAAAGCCGATCGCGAACTTACGAATTAGTTCTGTGTAGGATGAATTTCTATTACTGGCTTGGCTATCATCTTTCTCGTCTTGTCGGCCGCTTATTTTTTCGATTTCGTGTAATCCATCGGGAACGGATGATTCAGAGCGGGCCGGTGATTCTCGCAATGAACCATGAGAGTTATCTTGATCCGCTACTGGCAGGGACTGCGTGCGATCGAGCGATTTACTTTCTGGCTCGGCGGACGTTGCTGGACGCGCCGGTGCTCGGCTGGCTGTTGCCAAAGCTGAACGTGATCCCGGTTAATCAAGAAGGCGTCGATCGCAGCGCTATTAAAGCGTTAATCCGTACTTTGAATGCCGGGAACGGCGTCCTGATGTTCCCCGAAGGCTCGCGCACTCTCGACGGTAACTTGCAGCCAGCCGAGCCCGGATTGGGCTTGGTGATTACAAAAACGCTCGCGCCGGTCGTGCCGATGCGAATCTTTGGCGCGCACAAAGCCCTGCCACGTGGCGGTGGCGGTTTGCACTTTGTGCCAATTACGATCGTCCTCGGCGAACCGATTCGTTTTAACAGGGCCGAGCTTGGGCCGCCGGGTAAAAAGGTCTACCAACAAATAAGCGAGCGCGTTATGGATGCAATCGCGGCGTTGCGCTTGGATTGAGCGCATTGACTCCTTTAACTCGAAGAAGTGGCGGTAGGCGCGACTCTACCGTGCCCAGCTGAGCCGATTCAGAGTCTCAGGAAACCGGAGTCACAGCGTTGCGCGCGTGAAACTGCCGCCGATACTAAGGCGTGAATTCACGCCACGGGTCGGGCGAAAGGCATCAATCATCTCCGGTCCCAGGGAGCGCATTTATCGTAATGCTGGTCATCATTGGAGTCCTGGCGTTATTGGCTGTCTTTGCCAACGTCCAGCGTTTTCGCCATGCCGATCTTGAGAAGGTCGAGGTAAGATTGGCAGGTTCACCGACACCGCAGCCGCCTTAACTTTCGTTTGACTACCACTGGGCCTTCCGTTCGTTAGAATGGCGGTACGGCAACATTATTTACTCCAGATATGAAAAGACTTTTTGTCCTGTCGATGCTCATCTCTTTTGCGATGATTTCCTCCTGCCAAAAACAGAGTTCGACCTCCGAACAACAACTTGCTCAACGAAAAACGGACCTGGACGCACGCGAGAAGGCATTAGACGAAAGAGAAAAAGCCCTGGCGGAAAGAGAAAAAGCGATAACGACCGCCCGAAGGCTTCCTGCCGCCCCCGCCCCCCAGGTGCGGCCCCTTAGCCCGGACGCCGCGCAGTTGAAAGCCGAAAGGGAGAAGAGAATACAACAGCTTCCCGCTGAGGTTCAGGCACAGGGTTTGATCGCCGACCCCGATAAGATCAAAGCTGAAAGAGACACAAGAATACAAGAACGAATGGCCCAAAGACAGCGTAGGATGGAAGAATTACAAGCTAGAAGAATGGCTCACGCGGTGGCGCGTCCTGCGACGCAGGATACTTCGCCGTCTCCATCTCCATCTGCTTCGCCGACGCCAACGCCAGAGTAAATCCGAGACGCTAGTTACGGGCCTTGTCAGCTGGTGAATTTGCGGTTTGTGCTGCCAGGTCCCGTGCGTATCGGAGCGTGTCGATCGAATCGACGTTCTTGTCGCGCCGGATTGCCTTGATTCTCGGGAAACGCAAAGCCAGTCCACTGGCGTGACGCGTGCTCACCTGGATCGAATTGAAAGCGACTTCGAGCACTACATCCGGTTTCACCGTACGATACCTGCCATGCTCGGTGATCGTGTTCTGTTTGAAGTGCTCGGTCAACTCAGCAATCTCCGCATCGGTCAACCCGCTGTAAGCTTTGCCAATCGGCAAAAGATCGCCAGTGGTTTCATCCCGCACTGCAAACGTATAATCGCTCAACACGTTATTCCGCTTGCCGTGGCCAAGCTCAGCCGCGACAACCACCACATCCAGCGTTGCCAGCTCTTTCTTGAGCTTAAACCAAAACCTTCCGCGCGTTCCGGGAAGATAAAAACTTTTCGGATCCTTGATCATCAGACCTTCGTTTAAGCGCCGGCGAGCGTCTTTAAACGCTTGTTCAATCTCAGCGGCAGAATGAGCAGAGATTACACTCGCAGTTTGAAATTGGGACGGCAATCGTACGCGGTCGAGATATCTTCGCCGTTCGCGCAACGGAGTTGTTAGCAACGACTGTCCGTTCAGCCAGAGAAGATCAAATACGACAAACGCGACCGGCACGTCTGCTGCCGCGCGCGCGAACAAATCTTCAGAGTCCCCTTTGCGGCCCAGCCGTCTTTGCAGATCGAAAAAGGTGAGCCTGCGACCTTCCTCGAAGGCGATAATTTCACCGTCGATAATCAGTTCTTCCTGAATGTTTCGTGCTTGACCAGCCAGCTCCGGGAACTGGCCGGTGATGCGCCGCAAATCGCGGGAGAAAATTTCAACGCGTTGTGCACTGCGATGAAGTTGCGCGCGGATACCATCGAATTTGTCTTCCACGTATACTGTCTCTCGGCTTGGTAATGCGGGCGGCCGATCGGCGCCTGCCGCCTCAACAAAATGTTCCCAAACCGCTTCCGCGGTCGGCTCAGGATTCGCAAGCATGCATTTGATCGGGCGAAAGAGTGACAGCTCCGCCTGGTGCAGTTCCTTCCGCGAGGCGAGTGCTGCTGTCTGACCGATGTCCCCCAACAACATGTTCGCCTGTCGTACCTGTTGGAGTGGAACGTTAAACGCTTTTGCGATTGCTTCCTCGACCAGACCCTCGCGCAATCCGATGCGCAGGTCGCCAGTCAAAATTTTAACGACATACTGACCTTCACGCGCTGATAAGATAGAGAATCGATCCCGCAGCAGCTTCGCCTTTGCTTCCGGGCCGCGTGCACGGTGGAGATTTTCGATTAAATCGCGCGATTCACGAAGGCTGAACGGCTGCGGCGCCGTTCGCTCATTGAGAACCTCGAACGCGCTTTTGCCGGCATCCCCGTAGCCGCTGGCGATGCGATGAAGTTCTG
>WNFQ01004922.1_pt1 | contig 14834 bp, 8 predicted proteins | sample 5400171 | NCBI WGS metagenome assembly WNFQ01 (sample SAMN13153356, study PRJNA577476) | soil metagenome | isolation source: 20 cm soil under Madrone tree | place: USA:California | collected 2016-06-14
TGCTATGGTTTCATTGGCGCGCTTTCAGCCTTCCCCGAAGCGAGCTTTTGTGAATTTCATTCTCAAACACAAAGCTCATCTGCAGGAGCTTGCGATAGCATCTTAGGTTTGGTGCTGGTAATCGCGATCCACTAACTAAATCGAAAGATCTATTTGTTTACTTCAAGCCTGACGGTTATTCTGGGCCTCTTATGAAATTCGTCCGGCGAATCATTGGACATAGCGCCATTAACCTCTTGGTAGCTGTCGCCTTCCTGTTTATCGGTACGGCTGTCGCTCAGCAGCCGCATACTCTCACGGGCGACATACGTCTCCACAAAGCCTTTCATTCAAACATTCTGAATAACAATCGCGATGTCATAGTTTATCTGCCGCCGGTTTATAAAGCTCATAAAGAGAAACGGTATTCGGTGCTCTATCTGCACGATGGACAGAATCTGTTCGACGGCGCCACTTCATTCATTCCCGGCCAGGAGTGGCGCGTGGACGAAACCGCACAACAATTGATCGCAGCAGGAAAGGTTGAGCCGCTGATCATTGTCGGGATTTATAACACCGGCAAAGATCGTGTTGATGAATACACGCCGGCCCCGGATGCTAAATATAAGATAGGCGGCAAAGCCGATCTTTACGGTCGCATGCTGGTCGAGGAACTGAAGCCTTTCATTGATGCAAACTACCGCACACTCAGTGATGCGCGGCACACCGGCCTGGGCGGCTCTTCGCTGGGTGGGCTGGTTTCGCTGTACCTGGGTCTGAAATATTCCGATGTATTCGGGCTGCTCGCTGTGGTTTCGCCGTCAGTTTGGTGGGCAAACAATTACATCGTCAAATATGTCGAGGCGGTAAGAAAAAGAACTCGGGTGCGCATTTGGCTGGACATCGGGACCAGGGAAGGGAGCAATGCCGAAGCAGCGCAGAAGACCGTAGTCGATGCTCGGCTCTTGAAGGAAGCGCTGATCAGAAAGGGCTGGAAACCGGGGAAGGATCTCAGCTATTTTGAAGCCGGCGGCGTCGAACACAACGAGCGCGCGTGGGCGGCCCGGGTCGAGTCAATATTGGAATTCCTATTCCCGCGAAGAGCTTGATCATTTAAGGCCAGGCGCGGAAACATGATAGTAAAGAGAAGGAGAAGAACCATGACGAATTGGATGCCACGATTGAAACAGCCGGCGATCATCTTAGCGTTGTTCGCTTTTGTTTGTGCGATGACCGCATCAGCCGGCGCGCAGGATGCGGGCACAGTCTTGATGGGCGCAGAACTCACGCGAGTGACGCCGCCGGGCTTCTACTTTCAGGGTCAGAGCGCCCCGACGCAGATGCGCAACACAGCCGCGGCGCGTTTTGGGACCGATCGTTATTTGATCGCCGGACTGGTTGACACTTCCGGGTACGCAGCCGACGTGAAAGAGAAGTACCAGGGATTCCTGATAACTGATTCGCCCATCAAGATCGGCGGGTCCGCGCTCGGAACCGGCGCCTATGGCTTTGGCTTTATCAGCGACAACAAGTTTCTGGTCTTGGATCTGGGCGGCAAAGTGATCAAGTCCATGGATGCTTCGCTGGACAAAGAGCTTAAGCGGCCGCGTCCCCTCATGATGTTGAAGGCAGCGGGTGGCATAAGGCTCTACGCTGGCCGCAACTACGTAACCATTGCAGCGAACTGAAGTCAGTAGCGTTGCTTGCCGGTCTGACCACGCCGGCTGCGGCTGAATTGCAGCTTGGACTGTTTTTGCGATTTCGTGGCATGCTAGGCCCAACATGAAATCTTCGCGCTCGCTCGTCGTCTTACTGGCGACGCTGCTTCTTAGTTCCTTTGGCGCTCTCTTAGTCCAACATTCCTTCGCGATCAATTCTGCGCAGCGCGCTGGTCCTGTCGGAGACACGTCGTCAATCGAGTCACGCGAGGCGGCCTATCGCGCGAACAATCTCGGCGTAGCACTGCTCGAACAATTCAAAGCCAGGGAGGCAGCCGACTCGTTCCGTCGAGCTCTTCGAATCAAGCCGGATCTTCAGATTGCGCGCGTTAACCTCAGCATTGCCCTTTATTACTTGCCTGACAGCGCCGGCGCGAGGCGCGAAGCGGAAAGCGCGCTGGCGCAGAATCAGAACGCGCCTCAACCTCATTATATTCTGGGTCTGATTGCGCGCTCGGAAAATAAATTCGACGAGGCCCTGGCTGAGTTTGGCAAGGTGCTGAAGATTGATCCGGACGATGTCGGATCAAATGTGAACGCCGGCCAGATCTTTGTGCAGCAAAAAAAATACCCCGACGCGATTGCCGCCTTTCGCAAAGCGCTCGCCTCCGAACCTTACAATGAAACCGCTCTTTACAATCTTGGTTTGCTGCTATCCCGAACCGGGAAAAAAGAAGAAGGCCGGGTCCTGATCGAAAAGTTTCAGCAGTTCAGACAGAGCGGTGCGGGTACGGCAATCGGCTCAAACTATCTCGAGGGTGGACATTACGCTGAAGCCGTTGTTTCCACCGGCGCGGAAACTGAGTTGGTCGATAGGCGAGCCCCCGAGGTGGTTTTCACTGACATCACTGACACGGCACTGCCGCCGTTTCGCGACTTGAAGCTGCCGCGAAGCAAGATCCTTGGACAAGCGGGCGGAGCAGTTGCTCTGTTTGATTTTGACGGTGATGGTGATCTCGATCTCGTTGAAGTTGCCGGCGGGTCGCAGCGGCTCTTCCGGAACGACGGCGGCAAGTTCATCGACGTAACGGCTGAGGCCGGCGATTTAGCAAAGGATCGTGATGGGGTCGCCACCGCTGTGGTGGCGGGTGACTATGATAACGACGGACGCCCCGACCTGTTCGTGCTACGCTACGGCAAGAGCAGTTTGTATCACAACGATGGTGGTGGACGTTTCACTGACGTGACCGCTTCCGCGAAGATTCCTGAGTCGAAAAATCTTTATCGCTCGGTTGCGTTCGTGGATTACGATCATGATGGCGATCTCGACATTTTCATTGGCGGCGGCGAGGAACCATCCGAGGCGCTGAAAATGGAAGAGTCATTGGAGGAGCATCCTCCTAATACTCTCAACCCGATGGCTGTCGGCCCAACACCTATTGCCGGGTTTCTGTTGCGCAACAACGGCGATGGCACTTTCACTGACGAAACAGCAGCGGCAAGACTCCTCTTTCGGATGCCGGCCGATTCCGTAGTGCCAACAGATTTTGACAACCGCCGCGACGTCGATCTACTGGTCAGTGGGGGATTGGGAGGAGTCGCGTTATGGCGCAACATGCGTGACGGGACTTTTAGAAACGTTGCTGAAGAGGTAGGCCTCGCGCAGAAAGATTTGAAAGGGCCGAGCAGCGTAGCCGTCGGCGACGTAAACAAAGACGGCTACCCGGATTTCTTCTTTGGCGATTATGACTGGGCGGGATTCTTCGCGCTGAGCGACGGTAAGGGACACTTCCAAATCAAGCGTGGGCCAGACGATTTCAATGGCAACCCGAACTTTCGTTCAGGAAAAGATAATCGGTCATCACAATTCATCGATTATGACAATGACGGACTGCTCGATCTCGTCACGGTAGTAACCACCGGCAGCCCAGCTTCGATCATGCGGCTTCGCATCTGGCGCAACGTCGGGGACGGATGGATCGACGTCAGTGACAAGGTGGCGCCGAAGATTAGAGCTAGTGTCCCGAGCGCAGGCCGGCCGGTGTTAGTTTCCGGCGACTTGGATGGCGACGGTGACACCGATCTGATCTTTGGCACGATTGCCGGTGGTCTTAAGCTGCTCCGCAATGACGGCGGCAATCGCAATCACTCAATCGCGATAAATCTCCATGGCCACATCAGCAACAAGAGCGCGTTGGAAGCGAAAGTCGAAATGCGCGCGGGCAGTCTCTATCAAAAGCTCGAGACTTATGCGGCTTCGCCGGCGCCCGCGCCGGCTGATTTGATCTTCGGTTTAGGCAAGCGCGAAAGGGCTGACGCGGTGCGCGTGCTCTGGCCCGCGGGAATTGTCCAGGCCGAAACCGAGTTCCCGCCAGGAAAGGCCGGCCTGGTTTCGCTTAATATCACTGAACTCGATCGCAAGCCGTCGTCGTGTCCTTATCTATATACCTGGAACGGCGAGCGGTTTGAGTTTGTCACGGATTTCATGGGTGGCGGCGAGATGGGTTATCTGGAAGGGCCCGGTCACTACAATCACCCTGACCCCGAAGAATATGTGCGCATCCGCGCCGATCAGTTAAAGGAAAAGGACGGCCGCTTTGAATTGCGCGTGACCAACGAACTCGAGGAGGCGATGTTTGTTGACCGTCTGCAACTGCTGGTCGTCACGCATCCGCAAGGCACTGAAGTCTATCCAAACGAGGGCATGAGTGATCCGCCAAAAGCTTTCAAGTTGTTTCTGACTGAGGGCGCGCGCCCTCCATTGAGCGCAGTGGAGGAACACGGGCACGATGTGCTTGATCTCATCTCGAGAATGGATCGACGCTGGCCTGATGGCTTCAAACTTGATCGAATTAGGGGTTATGGTGAAGAGCATAGTTTGACGATGAAATTGGCTGAGGCCAGAGTCAATCAGACTCCCGATCGAACAGTCTTGCTACTGACCGGTTGGACCGACTATGCCTGGTCCAGCGACAACGTGGCCGCGTCCCAGGCAGGCAAGACAATGCAGCCTCCGGCGCTGCAGGTGAAAGACGCAGGAGGGAACTGGAAGACAGTTATTCCGGACATTGGGATTCCTGTGGGACGGCCTCAGACAGTGACCGTTGATCTGACCGGAAAGTTCCTGAGCGCTAATCGAGAAGTTCGGATCGTTACTAACATGCGGATTTACTGGGACCAGATTCTGGTGGATACCTCGAACGGAACAATTCCAAACCAGATTGCGCGCCTCGATCCAGAGCGGGCCGATCTCCACTGGCGTGGCTTTTCCGGCGAGGCGACGCCCGACGGTCGAGAGCCGTTCGGATATGATTACGACCACGTTTCGTTTGCTTCGCCCTGGAAGGTGATGACCGGGCACTACACTCGCGAAGGCGATGTGCGTGAGCTGCTGACAAAGAGCGACGACATGTTTGCGATTTGCCGCACCGGCGATGAGATCAGATTGTCGTTTGACGCCGCGCGCTTGACACCGCTGCCGCAGGGTTGGAAGCGAACGTTTCTGTTGTATGCCGATGGATTCAGCAAAGAGATGGACATCAACTCGGCCAGTCCCGATCAGATTTTCCCGTTACCGTTCCATGGCATGAGCCGTTACCCGTATAAGTGGCCCGAACAATATCCGTTGTCCCGTCGGAGATATCTCGAGCAATACAATACTCGCGTGGTCACGTCGGCAGTCCCGTTGATCGACACAGTAATACTTGGAAGATAGGAGCGCAGGCATCTTGCCTGCGGTTCGCCGGCATCCCTGCCGGCGTTCCTTGACTCGAATGCGGGCAAGATGCCAGCGAACCGCCGACAGGATGTCGGCGCTCCGATTAGAAGTTCTTTATGGAACACATCAGATACTCAGCGGCCTGTTGCCAGACTGATCTGCCGAATCCGATCGAGCGCAAAGCGATACGCGCGAATACGGATCGGATGCTGTCCATGATCGATTCCGCGGTCGCCGGCGCAGCCCCGTTTTTGCCTGTGCGGCTGGTCGTTTTCCCAGAGTTCGCTCACTCGGCGCCGGTCTTTGAAACCGCGGCGGAGTTGATCGACAAACTGGCAATCGAGATCCCGAACGAGCACACTGATCGGCTTGAACAAAAAGCCCGGGAGTGGAACATCTATATTCAAAGCGGTTCGATGCTGGAAGTTGATCTGAAATGGCCGGGCCACGTCTTCAATACGACGTGCTTGATTGGACCTGAAGGCATTCTTTATAAGTATCGAAAGGTGAACACGTGGATTCCCTACGAGGTTCATACCAGTCCTCACGATCTCGAAGGCTATGACGAACCTCTTTTTCCGGTCGCCGATACTCCGATCGGCCGCATCGGCTGTGCAATTTGCTATGACTGGTTGTTTCCCGAAGCGATGCGCCAACTAGCGGCAAACGGCGCCGAAGTTCTGGTGCGCGTATCGGCCTACATGGATCCGTGGGGCGCGACTGAGCCGATGGATTGGTGGACGGTGATCAATCGCGCGCGCGCAATCGAGAACATGACATACGTGGTGGCGGCGAATCAGGGCGCGAGTCTGAAGCACTATCCACCCTATTCATGGCCGGGCGGCAGTCAGGTCGTCGATTACGACGGACGTTTGCTGGCCCAGGCGTCTCCCGGACCGGGCGAGCGGATCGTGGTCGCGCCGATCGATATTTCCGCGCTGCGTCACGAACGCGCGTCACGTCGCGGGCATCACATGCTCGCGCATCTGCGGACGGAAGCATACCCTGTCTATCAGGGACATCAGTATCCTCCAGCAACGGAAAATGAGGAAAAGATTTCGTACGAACGAAATAACCAGTTGATTGAAGAAGCGAAGCGGAGTTCCAAGCCGCCAACATAGTATTATTCGTGGCGATCTCCACGTTTGTTAGTCTTGGGCCTCGCTTTTTTACTGTTGAAGGAGACGGCGGGATGGCCTCGAAGAGATTTTTTCTCTTTTTGCTCTTGATGGCTTTGGCCACGATCGGCCTAATCGCCGGTACACGCGGCGCCCACTCGGGCGCCTCGGATAAGGACGAAGTCACGTTCAGCAAAGATGTAGCTCCAATTTTTTACCAACATTGCGCGGAGTGTCATCGCCCTCACGACATCGCGCCGTTTTCGGTGCTGACTTACCAGGAGGTTCTGCCGTGGGCAGAATCCATTCGCGAAAAAGTATCAGCGAGAGAAATGCCACCTTGGCATGCCGATTCACAATACGGGGAGTTCCTAAACGATAGGCGCCTGAGCCAGGAAGACATAGGGACGATAGTGACTTGGGTTGCGCAGGGCGCAAAGGAAGGCAATCCGGAAGATCTGCCAACGCCGCCCAGGTATTTTCCAGGCTGGAAAATGGGTAAGCCAGACTACGTGCTGGCGATGTCCGAAGAGTACACAATCGAAGCGCACGCGCCCGATAGCTACGTCTACGTTACCTTCCCCACAAAGTTTAAAGAGGACAGGTGGGTGCAGGCGGCGGAAATTCTGCCAGGCAACCGTGGAATAGTCCATCACGTCATTGCTCACGTGGTGACGGCTGAAGCGTTTTCGGCTGGAAAGAAGCGCGTCAGTGCCGAGTTTCCGCAGGCTGACACTGAGCCGTCGATCTTTTACAAAGAAGGCTCGCTCTCGCGCGTCAAGATGGACGCTCCGGTCATTGACGACGGCGCCGATGCGCCTAACGGCGGTTCGCTTTTCAAGGGTCGCACTGGTGACGGCGCGGCTGAGTATAGCGTGCTGTTGGCGTCATACGCGCCCGGCAAAGGACCTGACGTTTATCCTCCGGGAACGGCCAAGCTGATTCCAGCGGGCTCGACAATCATTCTCCAGATTCATTATTCAAGCTTTCATGGCAGAATCGAAACAGCGCAGCAGGATCGGACCATCGTGGGGCTAATCTTCGCCAAAGAACCGCCCGCAAAGCGAGCGGTGACGTTCACCGTGCCCAATCATTTCTTCAAAATTCCACCAGGCGCTGCAAATCACAAAGTGACGGCAGCTTACACTTTTGATCGGGAAGTGCAATTGATCTCGTACATGCCCCATATGCATCTGCGGGGCAAAGACATGAAGTACGAGATTGTTTTTCCGGATGGCCGGCGCCAGACGTTGCTGTGGGTGCCGAAATTTGATTTCAACTGGCAGACCGTGTACCGGCTGAAGAATCCGATGATGGTTCCGAAGGGTTCCAGAATAATCGTGACGGCCCATTTCGATAACTCTGCAGGGAACAAGCACAATCCTGATCCGGCCAAAGCGGTGCGCTGGGGTGATCCCAGTTACGACGAGATGATGATCGGATGGCTCGAGTACACGGTGACTAACAGCAATAAGGGCAGCAGTCCCAGCCAGCTTAACTCGAGTCGCGGGCCTTGATTGTGGCCTGACGATTTCAAGCTTGATCATGGACCGACCTTGATTGAACGAGACACGCATTGAGAAGCACGTCTGCGAAAAAGAAACAGGGCCATCACCTTCCGCCTCATTGTCGGTCATTGCTGTTAGCCGCTCTGATTGTTTTCTTTGGGAGCGTGGTCAGCGCGCAACAGCCGCCATCTCCGACGCCCACCCCAGGCGCCGGACGGAGTTACAGTTCCGGCGATCTGCCTAAGACTCCACCGCCGCCCGGGCCGCAGGCGCCCTCGCCGGTAACCTTCACCAACATCACCCCGCTGACAAAGATCGATTTCAAGCATGCCGGTTCACCGACCTCGTCAAAATACCTTTTGGAAACGATGGGTGGCGGCGTAGCGATCTTTGACTTTGACAATGATGGGCGCATGGATCTCTTTTTTACCAACGGCGCGCTGCTAAAAGATCCCATGCCAAAAGGCGGGCTGCCCGATAAGAGCGAGCCCAAATATTGGAACCGTCTCTATCATCAGAAATCGGACGGCAGTTTCGAAGATGTAACTGAGCGCGCCGGATTGAGAGGCTCCGGTTACAGCATGGGCGTGGCCGCCGGTGATTATGACAACGACGGCCACACGGATCTTTATGTGACGGGTTACGGCGAGAATCATCTCTATCATAATAATGGTGACGGCACCTTCACTGACGTGGCCAAGAAACTGGGCGTGTCCGCGGACGGTTGGTCAACCAGCGCTGGCTGGATTGATTACGATCGCAATGGAAGGCTGGACCTGTTCGTGGCCCGGTATCTGGATTGGGACTTTGCTAGAGGGTCGATCCCTTGCGGTGACACGCGGCCCGGTTTTCGCGCCTACTGCCATCCTGACAATTTCAAAGGAGCAACGAACATTCTTTATCACCAGAAGCCTGACGGTACTTTCGAAGATGTAAGTGTCAAAGCGGGAGTTGCTGATCCCACCGGCAAGGCGCTCGGTGTTGCTTTCGCTGACTTTGACAACGACGGCTGGCCGGATGTGTTTGTCGCTAACGATAGCGTGCGCCAGTCGCTTTATCACAACAAGCGCGACGGCACGTTTGAAGACATCGCCGTCACTGCCGGCGCGGGTTACGATGAAAATGGAAAAACCTTTGCGGGCATGGGCGTTGACGCGGGTGATTATGATAACGACGGATGGCCGGATGTTTTTATTACTACCCTATCAAATGAAACGTATCCGCTTTATCGGAACAACGGCGATCTGAGTTTCACCTGGGCCACGAATGCGACGAGCGTGGGCCAGATAACTTTGCCGTACTCGGGTTGGGGCCTGCACTTTATTGACGCCGATAACGACGGACTGCGGGATGTATTCGTGGCCCAAAGCCACGTCCTCGACACGATCGAAAAAACTACGACGTACTTGAAGTACAAACAGACACCATTGTTGATACGGAACACCGGTAAAGGCTTTGTCAATGTTTCCGGAACTGCCGGTCCGGCTTTCAATACGCCAATTGTCGCTCGGGGAGCCGCATTCGGCGATCTGAACAACGACGGGCAGATCGACATAGTCGTCGGAGAGCTGAATGGCGCGCCGCTGATCCTCCGGAACGACGGAACAAAGAACCATTGGCTGGGAATTCGTTTGATCGGCACGAAATCGAATCGTGACGGGATAGGAGCCCGAATCATCGTAACGGACAACAGCGGGCGCCGGCAGATTTTCGATGTCTCGGCCGCGGGCAGCTATCTATCGGCGAATGATTCCAGAGTTGTTGCCGGGTTAGGCGCCGCGACCGGTGTTCGCCTGGTTGAAATACATTGGCCGAGCGGCCGGACGCAGACAATTGAGAACCCTGAGGCCGATCGTTACCTGACGATAAGTGAGCGCGATGTGAAGGAAGCCAAGTGAATCGGGTTGAAGACCGCTTGTTTGACAGCCATGAACTGATGTAGGTATTTTCGGTGAGTCTCCACTTGTTCCGTGCTCGACCATCTGAGATTAAATCACTTCAGATCTTGTTTGACTGGCATGCAGAAAAATAAATCTCGCCGCATCCTTTCCCCGGCCATCGCTCTGCTCGCGTGTATTTTGCTGCAATCGTGGATTAGCGTGATGGCTCAAACACCGGCGAAGAAGCCTGAGCCGCAATCTACACCGCCTCAGGGAATGGGCGGAGTCTCAACCGGCGCTCCCGTCAACTATAACTCGCCGCGGACGGTAGGCATTGTCGATCCGAAAGCGCCCGTGATCTTTGAACTGATGACGGACAAAACAGCATTGGCGAACTTCAAACATAAGTCGGGCGGCGACGCCAAGGACTATATCGTCGAGGGTGTCTCGGGCGGAGTGGCGATCTTCGACTATGACGGAGATGGCTTGCCGGATATCTACCTGCTCAATGGCTCGACGATTCCCGCGATGATGGGAAAAGAGAAACCGCCCCGCGCAGCGTTGTATCACAACCTGGGCAATTGGAAGTTCGAAGACGTGACCAACAAAGCCGGAGTGGCGAATGAGCGATGGGGAATGGGCGTGGCAGTGGGCGACTATGATAATGACGGACGACCCGACATCTTTGTCGGCAACTTTGGCGTCTCGCGGCTTTATCACAATAACGGCGACGGTACCTTCACCGACGTGGCTGAGAAGCTGGGCGTTGCGCGTAAAGGTTGGAGCACTGGCGCGACCTGGGGCGATTATGATGGCGATGGCCGATTGGATCTTTTTGTTCCCGGCTACCTCGATTTCGATCTCAACAACCTGCCGCCCAGTCCCACCGAGGCTTCCAAGCCCGGAAATGTGGGACAGAACTTCTGCCAGTTTCGGGGAGTGCCGGTTCTGTGTGGACCCCGGGGACTGAAAGGTGAAGGCGACACTCTTTATCGTCAGAAATCTGATGGCACATTTGAAGATGTGAGTATCAAGGCCGGAGTCAATGATCCACAGTTGTATTATGGTTTCTCTTCGGCATTCATCCATGTCAACGAGGACAGTCTGCTCGATTTGATCGTCGTTAACGATTCAACGCCGAAACTGCTCTACCTCAACAAAGGTGACGGCACCTTTGAAGAGACCGGTTACCCTTCAGGCATTGCTCTCAACGAAAATGGAAGAGAACAAGCAGGAATGGGTTTGGCCGTGGGCGATTACGACAACGACGGCCGGATCGATTTCTATATCACGAACTTTTCAGATGACACGAATGTTCTCTATCACAATGACGGCGAAGGGAATTTTACGGATGTCACCTTTCAGGCGGGGCACGGCGAACCGACCTATCCATTCCTGGGATGGGGCACAGTATTCATGGACTTTGACAATGACGGCTGGAAGGACGTCCTGGTTGCCAACGGCCACGTATATCCTTCCGTAGACGGCAGACAGTGGGGCACCAGTTATGCCCAGCAGATGCTTCTGTTTCGCAATTTGAAAAATGGAAAATTTGAACGAGTCGGAGCAGCACCCGGCAGTGGGCTCGCCGAAGCCTGGTGTGCTCGCGGACTCGCGGTCGGCGATCTTGACGGTGATGGCCGGCTGGATGCAGTGGTAAACGTCATGGACGGGAAGCCTGTACTGCTGCGAAATGTTTCTCAGAACCCTGGTCACTGGCTCGAGTTGCGCCTGGTGGGAGATGTATCAAAGAAGAGTCCGCGTGACGCCATCGGCGCCATCGTTTACGTTACCACCGGCAAAGTGCGTCAGCGCCAGGATGTCGTGAGCGGTGGGAGCTACTCTTCACAGAATGATCCAACTCTGCATTTCGGCCTGGGCGCCGCGACTGCCGTTGACAAGATCGAGATCAAATGGCCCGATGGCTCGACGGAAACCGTTTCGGTCCCGAGCGTGGATCGGAAGTTTACCGTGACTGAGAACAAGGGCGTGAGCAAGTAGCCCGCGAGCGTTCCTCCATCCGCGGCTCTCCGCTCAGGACTAACAAACCGTTGACTGTCCACCGCGGTCTATAATACTGTCCAACCTGTTCAATCATGCGGCATTGGACTCTGTGGCGTCGACCCTTGTTAATAGGTTTCTGTTCAGAAAAGGCGGAGAAGACTTTCTAAGGCCCCACACATGCGACGAATAGATCTGAAGAAGGTTCAGCCAGCGCGCCTAACCACGATTCGCGATATCAATCGGCAGATCGTATTGAATTATGTGCGCGAGCGGGAACCAATTTCGCGCGCGGAGATTGCTCGAGAGACTGCTCTGCAGCGATCGACGGTCTCGGCGATTATCGACGATTTGCAGAACGACGGTCTGGTCGAAGAGATAGGCGAGGGCGAATCGACTGGAGGCCGGCCGCCCACGATGTTAAGGCTGCGCACTGCCGGCCCAATTGCGATTGGGGTCGCGGTGACGCCGAGCGTTACCACCATCGCTACCAGCGATTTGGCGGGCCGCGTCCTTGGGCAAGAAGCATTCGCGACTGAACCTGATCCCGACCGCACCTTTGGTAGAGTGGTCGAATATATCGAAAAGCTTCTGGATCGCAAGAGCGGATCAATTGAATCGATTGGAGTGAGTCTTCCGGGATTAGTCGACCCGTCAACGGGTACCGCCATCTATGTGCCTTACTTCAAATGGCGCGATATCCCGGTCGCCAGAATGATCTCGTCCGCAACGAATCTGCCGGTAACGTTGGATAACGACGCGAATGCCGTGGCGCTCGCCGAACTTTGGTTTGGTAGGCCGGAAGTGAGTGATGCGCGCGATTTCATACTCGTACTGGTGGCGGAGGGCGTAGGTACGGGAATCGTCTTTGACGGTCAGATCTATCGTGGTGAGCACGGCGCCGCCGGCGAATTTGGCCATATGATAATCGGTACGCACGCGCCCGTCCCTTGTTCGTGTGGCAATCGCGATTGCTGGGAAGCTTTTTCTTCTGAGCGCGCGGCGCTGGCTCGCTACCATGAGTTCTCGGGCAATTCGACAGTCGGTTTCAAAGAACTCGTCGATAGAGCTTTGCAGGGCGAGGTGCACGCGACTGCTGCGCTGGTCGACTCCGCGCTTTGTCTGGGCATAGGTATTTCCAATCTAGTCGTCGGCTTTAGTCCAGAGGCGGTAGTGGTTGGCGGTGAAATCGCGAGGGCCTGGCCGTTGGTGGAAGGCGCGCTGCGAGATACCATCGAGCACAGCGTCAGGCGGGGTCTCCCTTCAGCGCGAATCCTCCCTTCGACCCTGGGAGAAAACCCAACGCTAATGGGTGCATTGAGCTTGGTGCTGGCGAGCAAGTTTGCCGCTGCTGCTGCGGCCTGAGCTGGGACTGTAGTCAGACTGCTGGTTAACGCCAGCATCGAACTGCGGACATTCCCGCCGAAACCTCGACTATTATTTTTCCTCTAATGCGCCAAAAAAGTATTGACAGCTCAATAAAAGTGTACTAATACTTAGTTTGCTCAGACAACAAACCCCAAGCGGGGCTTACCGACAGACGTAAGTCGAATTCTGATCGACCTGAGTCAGACGTGCATTTGTACTTGGCCTATGCATTTCCAGTAACAGCGTGAGGCGCCCTGCTCCAACGAAAAGGGAGAGTGCGCTCTTAATCTAATCTTCTATGCGAGGTTTCAATATGACTACGGCTCAAAGCGTCGTTCGCTTTCTCATGCGCGGTTGTGTTCTTTCGTCTCTGTTCTTAGTCATGGCTATTCCAATCATGGCGCAGACAAATAAAGGGACGATCAAAGGCTCAGTTACAGATCAGAACGGAGCCGTGGTTCAGAAAGCTCAAGTCACGGTGACGAACGTCGAAACGAACGCCGAGCGCACAGTGAATGCAGGCGATGATGGAATATATGAAGTGCCTCTGCTGGAGCCGGGCAAGTACAAAGTGTCGGTTAAAGCGCCATCGTTCCCTGAGACTATTAGAGAGAACATTACCGTGCAGACGGCCAGCACGGAGGTAGTAGACGTTACCTTGACTGCCGGGGGAGTGGGAGGAACGGTCACGGTTACTTCCGCTCCGAATCAATTGGAAACTGAGACAAGCGATCGGGGCAGCGTGGTAAGCGGTAGAGAAGTAACGGAGCTTCCTCTGTCAGGCCGTAACTTTACTCAGCTTGCGACGTTAACACCCGGTGTATCGCGCGTGACAATAGGAACACTTTCGGATGCGCGCGCGAACAACAACGGCGATCCGAATGCCGGTGGCCAGGGCCCCGGGGGCGGCGACCCTCGTGGTTCTACGGAATCAGCTCGCTTTGCTCGTTCTGGTGGCGCGGTACTTTCGGCGAACGGTCAGCGCCCGACAAATAATAATTTTTCCGTAGACGGCGTTGATAATAACGAGCCGCAGTTTGGGTCGATCGGGGTCTTCGTCAATCCGGATGCTATTGCTGAGTTCAAAGTGACCACGAGCGTGCCTCCAGCCGAAATCGGCCGCGCCGGCGGCGCTGTCATCAACACGTCTTTCACGTCCGGCACAAATCAGTTTCACGGCTCGGGCTACTACTACGGACAAAACTCCGCTCTTAACGCTTATCATCCGATTTTGAAGCGTAACCGGGCGGAGGCGATTGCGCGCAACGACATTAATATTCCAGTCAAAGCAGTGCAGCAGATCCACGAGTTCGGGGGAACAGTTGGCGGGCCCATCGTCAAGAACCGGACCTTCTTCTTCTTTGATTATCTCGGTGGGCGGAACAATTTGCCGACTCCGCTGTCCTCAACTGTTCCTACGGCGGACGTTCGTAACGGGGTCTTTGGCACTACCTATACCAGTACTCGGGACTGCGGCAGGGGCATAAGCGGCGTGATCTGCGATGCGACGACGGGTTTGCCTTTTACTGGTGCGACGATTCCCGCTGGCCGCATCAGCACCGTCACACAAAAGTTCTTCAATCTTTTTCCCTCGCCGACATCCA
>WNFQ01005910.1_pt1 | contig 14828 bp, 7 predicted proteins | sample 5400171 | NCBI WGS metagenome assembly WNFQ01 (sample SAMN13153356, study PRJNA577476) | soil metagenome | isolation source: 20 cm soil under Madrone tree | place: USA:California | collected 2016-06-14
TGTCCAGGGTCCCACGGATGGCCAATTCAAGTTCCTGGGGGCGCAAAGTTACGGTGCCAACTTCGCGCTGGACGGGCAGCGCTCGAACGGCGGAATTTTCGGCGAGCCAACCGACAGCAAGCCATCCCTCGAGGCAGTCGGAGACGTCAATGTGCTCTCCAATGACTTCAGCGCCGAGTATCCCGGCATTGCAAATATTCGCGTCACGACCAAGCGCGGGGGCTCCGGTTATCACGGGTCCATGTTCTACAACAACAAGAATTCAGAGTTAGCCGCCACAACCCAGGCGGACATACTGGGCAAGCAGGAGTTCGCGCCTACCCCGTTCCAGAGCAAGTATCCCAATCCTTACTTCAACTTCAACGACATCGGCGGCTCGTTTGGCGGCCCAATTCCAGGATTGAAGAAGACCTGGTTTTTTATGGCGTACGAAAGGAACTGGGTGGTGCAGCCGGTGAACGTGAACAACAACAATGTTCCGCACCCGAGCTTGTGGAGCGGTGATTTCTCCCTATTGAACGATTCCGCCAAGCCTAATGTTCCTGCGGGTGTGACGCTAACTCCGGAAGAAATTGCCAACGATACAGTTGGTGGTGCCGGCACACAGTTCATTACGATCCCATCCCGCCTGCTGAACCCGACCCTGCAAACGCTCATTGGTACATATTTCCCCCAGATTGGATTGTCGGCTCCGATCAATCCCGCGAACGGCCGTGTTCCCGGCTTCCACACCATTGTGCCGAGTCGCTCCGTGCAAGACCTCGGGACCTTGCGCGTGGACCATGACTTCAGTGAAAAAGATCGCGTGTACGTTGTCTACAATGGTTCTGCCAGGACGTTCACGAGCGCGCTGGTGCAGTCGCCTTACACCGGACTCGGCCTTAGGCAAAATGACCGCCGCAATGACACGCTTTCGGTTTCTTATACGCGCATGTTTACCACCAATATTGTGAACGAAGCGCGGGCCGGTTATAACCACCAAAAGCTGCGCGTTCATAGCAACACCACTCTGGATGGTTTTCTTTCCAGCGTCGGATTTGATCAGTCCGATATCGATGCCTACGGTGCTGTCGCTGGTTCGAACGAATTGAAAACCTTCGGACACACCGCCATCAATTTCGGCAGCAATTTTGCCTTCTTTAATAATGGGGGGCGCTTTACGGACCGTCCACAGGATCAAGATCTCGTCACCTTCGGCGACACCCTTACCTGGGTGGTTCGCAAACACAGCCTGAAGATGGGCGCAGATTTCGTGCGTAACGCGGCAGTCGATGGCTTCGCCGTCAACCGCGGGAATCCACGAGGTTTAGTAACATACGGGGGCTCGGGTGTTAATCCGTTTACTTCTTTCCTGCTGGGGCTCGGAGCCACCAGTGTCAGCTACATCAACCAGCCCCGGCCCCCGATGGACGTTTATAACTGGGAAACCGGCTATTTTTTCCAGGACGACTGGAAGGTAACTCCGAACCTCACTGTCAATCTGGGACTACGCTACGAGTTTATAACGCCCTTCATCGAGAACCGCGATCTGATGGTAAATTTCGATCCCAAGTACGTCGATGCCACCACTGGTCTCGCAGGGCGCTTCATCATACCCTCTGAAAAGACGATCCCGTTTCTGGACACGCGAATCCTGGATCTCCGGCCGGTGGTGACAGCTTCCCAGTCCGGTCTGGGTATCGGTCGTGGACTAGTTCGTGCAGACAAAAACAACCTTGCCCCTCGAATCGGTTTTGCTCTCCGCTTGGGTAGCAAGTCTGTTGTCCGTGGCGGTTATGGTTTCTATTACCCGACCTCCGCGGCGCAAGGCATACGCGACCCGATCGCAACCAATGCTTTCAACCAGACCTTGACCAAAAGAAACGTCGATGCGGATGGCAATCCCGCCCCAACTCCGCTCCAGCCCTGGCCAGGATTTGCGCACGGCTTTAGTCCACTCACCGGAGGCGTGATCACAACCGGCTTCGGTGGCTTACCATCCATCAACGCCGTGCCTGTAGATTTGCATCAGCCGCGGATTCAACAGTACAACGCCACCTTCGAGCGGGAAATTGCTCGCGACACATCGGTGCGTTTCTCGTATCTAGGAACCACGTTGAGCGGATTGATTGGAGGCGTCGATTTAGAGGAGATTGCGCCGAGCGATAATCCATTTGGCACCACGATCGGCGATGGGATCAGCCCCTGTTCACCCGTGGACTTCGATTGCGACTACTCGCCGGCTGACCGGGCGCGCCAGCCGTTCCCGGGCCTGGGCGACTACATGGCGAGTTACGGAAACTTCGGCCACGGGCGTTCCAACGGATTTCAGACTCAACTTGAACGACGTTATTCTCACGGCTTGCTACTGAACCTTACCTACACTTACCTGGACCAGAAGTCCAGTACGCTCGACATGGGCAATTCCAGCCTCGGAGGCCTTGTCTACAACCCGCTCGAACCGAACCACGACTACGGACAGGAAGGCTTCGTTCCGAAGAATCGCTTCGTAGCCTATGGTGTGTACGACCTGCCCGTGGGTAAGGGCAGAAAATTTGGTTCGTCGTTCTCGACTTGGGAAGATGCGCTTATGGGAGGTTGGCAGACTGCCTTCAACATGTTCGTCAAGAGCGGAACGGGCTTCACGCCCTACTGGTTCTGCGACGACTGCGGTCCGGCAGTGCCGGGCAATATTGGGGTTGGGTCAGTGGATGCCGTGGGCGATTTCAACGGACCCTCCTTGCGCCCCTTGGTGGTGGGTAACTTTAATCACCGTAGTGGGAACCAGATTTGGGATCCAAACGCATTCGATCTTCCTCCTTTCGGCGCAGACGCGCTCGACAACCCGAAAATCGCCAAGCGTAACCTGTTGATCGGACCCGGCACCTGGGGAGTCAACCTTGGTGTGCATAAAGAGTTCCACTTCGGAGAGCGGTTCGTCGCCTCGCTGGGTGCCGACGTCGACAATCTGTTCAACCACCCGCTGTTTTCGCCAGATAGCGACTACGGCGGGGGGGGCGGCCCGTTCTCCCTGTTGGGAGATTTCAACATCGCCGTTGATCCCGCTACCTTGAAGCCGATCATCGCAACCAACCCGGATACCGGGTTACCCGATGTCAATCGCAATGATGATTTCGGGCGTCTCAAACAAACCTTCACTCAGGAAGGAGTCGCCGATCGGCGCACGATACGTTTGCGGCTCAGGATTACGTTCTAGAAGTTGATGTGCAAGAATTCGGCCGCCGTGCCATTGGGCCGGCGGCCGCTTCCCGGTTTCCCTTGTGTATCGCAGCCCGCGGCCGATGGGGCGCGGCAATGCCCCTCGTCCAGCATCAGGCAGGAGCTGATGAAACTCCGTTTCCTTCCCGCAATTCTTATCGCCTCATGTTTGAGCAGCGCTTCTGCCGATCGACCTGGCAACTTCCGTGTCATCGGCCCGGGCGGCGGTGGTGCCATGTTCAATCCCACCATTAGCCCGCATGACGCTAATACGGTGCTGATCTCCTGCGACATGACAGGTTCTTACATCACCCACGATGGCGGCCAGACCTGGCGGATGTTCAACCTGCGCGGTGTGGTGAACTTCTTTGTCTTCGACCCCTTGGATTCAAAAACAATGTACGCGCATGCCACAGCGTTGTGGCGCAGTACGGACGGCGGAGAACAGTGGAATCTCGTCTACCCGAGCCCATCGGCCGTGAAGGGTGTCAAGATGAATTCTGATCATGCTGACGAAGACATCCTTGCGGATCCGGATCCCTTGGGCTCCATCGCAGCGCTGGCAGTGGATCCTGCTGACTCGAAAGTGCTCTATGCGGCTGCCGGTACCAAGGAGAGTTCGAGCCTCTCTGTGTCGCGCGATTTTGGAAAGAGTTGGCAAAAGCAGGTCGACTTGCCCGGCAGGCCACGCCGGATCTGGGTGGATCCGCATTCGGCAGCGAATTCGCGCACATTAGTTCTGGCAGACTCGCGCGCAATCACGATCGTGAAGGGGGCCGATGTGCACGCCCTGCCGCTTCCGTCTACGGTTTCCGATCTCTCGCTAGGATTCGGGACTGGAGCGCAGCCCACGGTTTACGCCACGTCAGAACAGGGAGTCTCCGTTTCCACCGACGGAGGTGCGACCTGGCGCAAGACTGATCTGCCGGGGCAGGGATCGAAGGTCCGAGCGATTGCAACCAGCTTGCACCATCCGGAGACCGCCTACGTCTCGTATGATCACCTCGAACTCGATGGAAAGACCTGGATCGGTGTCGCGAAAACTTCCAGCTCAGGCGCCGACTGGCAATTGGTCTGGAAAGAAGCCGAGGCCGCTGCGAACAATGTTCACGACGCCTGGATTACCGAACGCTTTGGTCCGGGCTGGGGCGAGAATCCTCTGGCCATGACGGTGGCGGAGCAGGATCCCAATCTTGCCTACGGGACTGACCTCGGACGAACCATGCGAACCGCCGACGGAGGCGCGACCTGGGCAGCGTTGTATTCTCGCAAAGTAAACGATTCGGGTTGGACAACCCTCGGGCTCGATGTCACCAACAGCTACGGCATTCACTTCGATCCTTTCGATCTCAAACGCCAGTTCATCACTTATACCGACATCGGTCTGTTTCGAAGCGAAGACGGCGGAGTTTCCTGGACCAGTTCGACCGCCGGAGTACCCCGTGACTGGCTGAACACAACGTATTGGATCGTTTTTGACCCGAAGGTGCGCGGACGGATGTGGAGCGTGAATAGCTATACTCACGATCTGCCTCGTCCCAAGATGTGGCGGCACAACTCGGTGCTGAACTACAAAGGCGGAGTCTGCCGTAGCGACGATGGCGGAAAGAACTGGACCCAGTCAAACAGTGGGATGGACGAGACAGGGGCCACTCACATTTTGCTCGATCCCAGCAGTCCGGTGGATGCGCGTGTGCTATACGTAGCTGGTTTTGGTCGCGGTGTCTACAAGAGTTCGGATGCGGGGCGGACCTGGAGTTTGAAGAACCAGGGGATTACTCAAAAAGAGCCGTTTGCCTGGAGGTTGGCGCGCAGTTCGAACGGAACGCTGTACGTTGTTATGGCGCGCCGCTCGGAGGATGGAAGCATCGGCAATGCCGGCGATGGCGCGCTCTATCGCTCGACGGACGGTGCCGAGCACTGGCAGCCCGTCGTCCTACCCGAGGGAACGAACGGACCGAACGGTCTTGCTATAGACCCGAATTCGCCGGATCGTTTATACCTGGCCGCGTGGGCTCGAGCCACCGGAGCGCATGGAGACGGCGGAGGGGTATTCCTTTCGGAAGACGGGGGCAAGAGTTGGAAGCAGGTGCTCGACGAGGGAGGATCGCCATATTTACGACGTCACCATCGACCCGTCGGATCCCAAGATTCTGTATGCGGCTGGATTTGAATCGTCGGCTTGGCGTTCCGCTGATCGCGGCCTGCACTGGACGCGTATTCCCGGCTTCAACTTCAAATGGGCGCAACGCGTGATTCCTGATCCGCTGGATCATAACAAGATCTACATCACAACTTTCGGTGGAAGCGTCTGGCATGGTTCGATCAGCGGAGAAAAGCGCCCGGTGGACATTGCTACACCCGCACTTGAGCCCGGACAGCAGTCAGGGAGGTAGTTAAGCTTGATCAATCGCCGTCAATGGTTGTATGGAGCGGGTGCGATAGCCGCGGCTGGAACGCGATTCTCGAGCTCTGCCATCGGAACGCCCGAAGACAAGGCAAAACCCGTATCGCTGGAGGTTTCACAGTACGAACCCAAGAGCATGCTCCAGGTGCACGAATCGCGCATCGAGCGTGGGAAATTTCCCGTTATCGATTTCCACACGCATATTTCGCTTTCGACTAAATCCGAGAAGGGCGTCGAACTCTCGCCCGATCGCCAGTACCTGGGAACTCCGCAAGAACTGCTCGCGGTCATGGCCCGCAAGAACATCAAGACGATGGTCAACCTGACCGGCGGGTATGAAAAAGGCCTCGCCGAAGCAGTGGCGAAATACGACCGCGTCTATCCCGGCCGTTTTTACACGTTCACCGAGCCGTCGTATTCCCGATTCAAAGAGCCGGACTATCCGAACCTGCAGGCTCAAGCCATTCAGCAGGCGCATCGCGACGGTGCCCGCGGCCTGAAAATTCGAAGAGTTGAACAACCATCCCGACTGGTCCTTCTATGGAGGAGATTTTCCCAGCAATGCGGAACTGATCGCAGCCCGCAACCGCATGATGGCACGGCATCCCAAGACGCAGTTCGTGACGCTCCATTTCGGGAATTTCTCCGAAAACTTGCAGAACGTTGCCGAGAATCTGGACCGCTATCCCAACATGTCGGTGGATATGGCGGCACGGATCGGTGAGCTTGGACGCCAGCCCGTAACTGCCAGAAAGTTTTTCGACAAGTACCAGGACCGCATTCTGTTCGCCACCGATGCCACGCCGCATGGCGACGAATTTCCGCAGCAAGTCTTCAACGATCAGCTGTATGAGATCTACTACCGGTTCCTTGAAACGGAAGACGAGTACTTTGACTATGCTCCTGCGAAGATACCGCCACAGGGACGTTGGCGCATCTACGGTATTAATTTGCCAGATGCGATTCTGCGCAAGATTTATCAGGAAAACGCTGCCCGGCTGCTGCGAATCTAGATGCAGATCTTCAGGCGAATCGCTGTTCTTGGATTGCTGCTCTCCGCGTTGGTTGCCGGCGCGCAGGTTCGCGTCTGGCAGGGTACTCTGACACTTCCGACATACGAGGAAGGTCTGCCCGATCCCAACCCTCCCTTCGACCAGTTCACCACCAATCGTTTCAACTATCCCTACACCCTGCGCACCAACTTGACGAGCCGGCGAGAGGACCATGCGTGGCGAGCGATTTATCTCGAGAACGAGTATCTGAAATGCTCTGTGCTGCCGGATATCGGAGGACACCTTTACACTTGTCTCGACAAGATTTCCGGCAAGCCGATGTTTTACGCCAACCCGTCGATCAAAAAGGCTGCCATTGCCTATCGCGGCGCTTGGGCCGCTTTCGGAGTCGAATTCAACTTTCCCGTCTCGCACAACTGGGTCACGATGTCGCCCGTCAATTTCGCCTTCGCGACGCATGAGGACGGAAGCGCGTCGGTCAGCGTCGGCAATATCGACCGCGTCTACGGCATGGAATGGACGGTCGAATTAGTCCTCCGTCCAAAATCGACACTTCTTGAGCAGCGTGTCACGCTCAGCAACCGCAGTGACGTGAGGCACCGTTTCTACTGGTGGAATAACGCCGGCGTCGAGGCTTGGGACGATTCGCGAATCGAATATCCCATGCGGTTCACGGCTACGCATGGGTTTACTGAGATCCATCCGTGGCCCGTGGATGTGGATGGGGTTGACTATAGCATTGTCCGCAATCACACCAAGGGCCCGGTTTCGATGTTCAGTCACGGGAACCGGGAAAACTTCATGGGAGTTTGGAATCCTCATACCAACACCGGGACCGTGCATTTTGCGGAGCATGAAGATGTGCCCGCGAAGAAAATCTGGTCCTGGGGCGTTGACGCTGACGGCTTGGACTGGCGCAAGGCTCTCTCCGACAACAACAGTGGTTATGTCGAGGTGCAGGCAGGCTTGTTTCGCAATCAGGAAACTTACGCCTTTCTTGAGCCGCGGCAGGTGATTCAGTTCTCGGAATACTGGATGCCGGCGCGCGAGATCGGCCGGATCTCACGCGCGAATCTCGCCGGAGTTGCGAGCCTCAGTCGCAAGGCCAACAGCCTGATGGTCGGTTTTAATGCGAATCAGGCAATCCCACAAGCCTCGGTGTCGATCCTGAAGGGAACTGAGCCGGTACTTCAAGAGAAGGTTGACTTGGTCCCCGAGCATGCCTGGACCCAGGAAGCTCCAAATGTCGACAAACAAGCAAAGTACACCATTGAGATTCAGGACGCGAAGGGTCGGACACTTCTGCGCCAGACCGAAGGCCAGTACGATTGGTCCCCTGAATCTGAAATTCATGTTGGTCCGCAGCCGTCTTACCGCCTTCCCGAATCCGACAAACGCAGCCATGACGACTGGATACAGCTGGGCAATGACGATGAACTGAACGGCAGAAATCTGGACGCACTCGAAGACTACAAGGAGGCATTGGCCAAGTTCCCAGGGAGTTTTTCTGCCGGGAAGGCGGCGGGCCGTCTCTCAGCGGCCTTGCTACGCTTCAACGAGGCCAAAGTCTATCTCGAGCCCCTGCATGCGCGGGATACAACGGATACGGAAATCTCCTACTACCTTGGCCTTGCCTACGACGGCCTCGGCGAGACCGATCACGCGCGCTCATCCTACGAACAGGCTGCGCGCTTACCGGCATTTCATTCCGCAGCCGCTTTGCGCTTGGGCGAGTTGCTGGCGCGCTCAGGCGACCTCAGCGGGGCAGAGCGTCATCTTTCCGAAGCCCTGCAGACAGCCCCGGACGATCTTCGCGTTCGGGAAGAACTAGTCGCGATTCGTGTGGCTGCTGGCAAACCCCATGAAGCACGCACACTGGCGCAAGAGGGATTGCGTCGTTTTCCACTCAGCTCACTTCTGCGCGAAGAACTCGGCGATCAGGATCTCGCGCACCTCGCGAATGATGCCGGTCGAGTGTTGTATCTGGCCGCCGAATATATGCGGCTGGGCCTCTCTCAGAAGGCCGTGCAAGTTCTTTCGAGGAAATATCCACCGGTTGTCCCCGATCAGAGCGAGCCCGGTGCACTGGCCCCCAGTGAGCATCCAATGGTCGCCTACTTCCTGGCGTATTGCCGAGAGAAAATCGGCCAGTCCGCGCCCGACGACTACGCCCGGGCATCCAAACTCTCGACTCCTTTTGTTTTTCCCAACACGGCCGAAGAGTACACCGTGCTGCGCGCCGCCCTGCAAGCGCGCCCTTCCGATGCCACCGCCCACTACTTGCTGGGAACGTTCTATTTTGCCCGCGGCATGACGGATCCCGCCCTGACAGAATGGGCCGAAGCTCGCAAATCTGGACCCGAACTTCCCGTCTTGAGCGCGAGCACAGGACTGGCGCTGCTTCACGTGAAGAATGAACCTGAGCGTGCGCTGGCTGCGTTTCGAGACGGCCTGCGCAGTGATCCCACGAATATCGCGATTTACCTGGGTATCGATCAAGCGCTGAGTTTGTTGAACCGTCCCGCGAGCGAGAGAGTCGAGGCGCTGGAGAAGTATCCCAATCTGGATACCGCTCCCCCGGGACTGATCTTCGAACTGATTCTGAATTTGGCGGAAGCCGGAGATTTCGAGCGTGCCACCAATTTGTTTCACAACCGCTTTTTCGCGCGTGAGGAGGGCGGCACGAATGTTCGCCAGGTGTGGATCGAAGTGCAAATGCAGCATGCATTAGCTTCTGCCAAGAGCAAACGCTGCGACGATGCGCTCTCGATTGCTCAGCATCTCGGCGCAGAGGTGCCTGGTTTGGCTTTCACACGTGACGGTCTTGAACCCTTTCTTCACTCGGCTAGAGCGAATTATCTACTTGGCTCCGCGTATGCCACCTGCGGAAAATCAGAAGAAGCCAAGAATTCCTTCACGCTCGCAGCTAGCGTGTCGGCGCCCGACCAGATCCACTGGGCGTGGTTGGCGGCGCAGAAAATGCCAAGCTTTGACCCGGCGCAGTGGCAGAGCCGTTTGCAATCTTCCTATGATGCAGCGGCGAGTCGCAGCGAAACCAGCGCTTATCCAAGTTGGTGGATGTATGTTGCGGGTTCTCTCGCCAACGATTTGGGTCGGGAGCAGGAAGCTAATCTCAGATTCCGGCAAGCCCTGTTGCTGCCTGATCGCATGCTTGCGTATCACAGCACTCGTCTGGCAGAGTCGGAAACTACGCGGTAATCACTTCGATCTTTAGCTTGCGCAGCGCCTCACTGAAGTCCGCCGGTGCTCGGCTATCGGTGATCAATCGGTGGACGACTGACAGCGGGCCGATGCGGGAGACACTTCTGCGGCCTAATTTGCTGAAATCGGCAACGACATTCACTTCTTTGGAAATACGAACCATCAACCCGTTCAGTTGCGCTTCCAATACGTCGGGCGTGGAGGGCCCGACTTCCAGGTCGAAACCGTCGACCGCCAGGAAAAGGCGATCGGCGTGAAACTGCTCGAGCATCGCCTCCGCTTGCGGTCCTACGAACGAGCAGGAGACCGGGCGTAACAATCCTCCGATCATAATCACACTGATATCGGACGCGTCCATCAATTCATAGGCGACATTCAGCGCGTGCGTGATCACGGTCACCGATTGCAGCCTCCGCGCCTTCAAGTGGCGGGCAATTTCCGCGGTGGTAGTTCCCGAGTCCAAAATAACGGTTTCATTGTTTTGAATGAGTTCCGCCGCCGCGCGCCCGATCCTGGTTTTTTCCGCGTGATGCAGCGTTTTTTTCAGCCGGAGCGGATAGTCCTGTCGAGCTTCCACTTGTCGGACCGCGCCCCCGTGCGACCGTACCACCATTCCCTGCGATGACAGTTCATCCAGATCTGTGCGCGCGGTGACCGCCGAAATGGAAAACTTCTCCACCAAATCACGAACCGTAATCTGGCCCTTCTGCTCGATAAGGTCCAAAATCTTCCGCCGTCGCTGTTCCGCGAGCAAACGATTGTCCTTAGCAGTTCGCATCCCTGGGTCCTTGGTGCGCCGGCAAACTGGATCGACGCTGAGGTTTTGATTGCGGGTCGTGCCTTATTTATACACTTGCGCTCGTCCGAGAGAAGAAAGAAAATAGCATGCAAACGAAAGCGAAGTGTCAATCGAGGAGATTACAAGCTGGCCAAGGATTTGTCCGAACATTTCGACGAATTTCGAAAGCTGGAAGCGATCAAGGCATTTCGTTTATTTTCTTTTTCTTCCTCTCAAATTCATCCACAAACTCAATTGAAGGGCAGCTAAAAGGCAGCAGGAAGCGAACGGACGACTGGAACCGGCCTAAACCATGAGAAGACGGGATTTCATCGCTGCCCTGGCTGGATCTGCACTGGCGGCAGTTTGGTCGGTGCAGGCGCAGCACAAGGTTGTCCGACCACATTTGTTAATCGCCGGTGCAGATCCTTTCACCGGTCTAGCTCTTTTGAAGTCGCGCTACCGTGCTGGCTGGCGTCCGTCCGACGACCTGGAAGGCTGGGCGCTGTCCTGGCGACTGACCGGGCAAGATGCCTTCGCCGAACGTGCGCTCGCGGAAATGAGAGCAAAGCACCTTGTCGCGAATGGCGAGCCGGCTCGATCCTGGCTCGACTACGTCCGCTGGTCGCTCGCGTTTGACTGGTTGTTTGATTGTCGTGGCTTCGATTTCGCCCTGAAACAGCGCGTGGCCGGGGAATTGAGGGACGGAGCCGCCGCCATGCTTTCGACTCCCGACTTTGCTGACCCGGGGCAACTCTCGTACCACAACTATGCGCTCCGCTACCTTGCGCTGGCAGCATTTGCCTCAGCGGCGGTCGAGGGCTTCCCCGATTGCGATGATCGCTGCCGCGCATGGCGCAACAAAATTGCAGAGAGCCTGAACAACGTCCTCGACATTACCGATATCGTGACTCCCGAAGGCAGCTATCACGAATCAATGGATTACATGCGAATCACGTGGGCGTCTCTGACCATGTTGGCGGAGCTACATAGGACCACCACGGGCGTAGATCCTGCTCACCACTTTTCTGTATTTCGTAACATAGGTTCGACGTACCTCTACAAACTCCTTCCCGACGGCACGCCCTCACGCGAAGGCGACAACGAATATCCGGTTCTGGATTCCCGAGACACATCTCTGCTGGGTTATGCCGTCCACCGTTTCAAAGACCCTTACAGTGCCTGGCTTCTGCGCAACAGCGGATTCTTCCCCAAGCAATGGATGCTGCCCGTGCTGGAGTTTCTGTGGGACGATCCCGAAGTGACGCCGCGCAATCCAGCGCTGGCTGCCGAAGGGGAGTTGCCCCGTCAGCGTTATTTCCCTGGGGTCGGTCACCTCGTGATGCGGGATGGATGGAATCCGGATTCCACTTGGATTGAGTTCGATTGCGGGCCCTACTTCGCCAAGCACCAACACCTCGATCAAAATCAGATCACCATCTATCGCCGAGGATATTTAGCGATTGACAGCGGTGCAGACTACACCGACACCGAAAGCCCCCACTACCTCAACTATTACCGACGAACCGTCGCACACAATTCCGTTCTGGTTTACGATCCGGCGGAAAAATTCTTCTGGTCTGACAACCTGCTGCCCGCCGCCAACGACGGCGGGCAGCGCATGGATTCCGCGCGCTACTGGAACACCATACGGAATCGTGAAGACTGGAACCGGACCCGCGACTTGTGGGAGGTCGGTTCCATGCGCGTCGTCGACCACGTTCCTGGCCAGTATCACTATGCGCTGGGAGACGCGAGCAACGGGTACTCTCGCGCGAAACTCCGCCGCTTCACCCGTGAAGTTCTTTACGCGCCCGACCACGGCGTCCTGTTCGTGTTCGATCGTGTCGTGAGCAAAGACCCCTCCTATCGAAAGGCTTGGCTCCTTCACGGAGTAAATCAGCCGAGTGTTGACGGAGATGGCGGGAAGGGTGCACCAGGCGTCCAGGACTTTCGCAGCGCCAAAACCTTTCGCTTCACCGAGGGATCGGGCGAGTTGCTGGCTCATTCGCTTCTTCCCAAAGATCGTGTCATCACGCGCCGAGGGGGCAGCGGGCACGAATTCTATGGCCCGGGCGACGACCACGGGGGAGACTGGGGAACTGGCGAAAATTGGCCGCTCGAACCACCCGGGGGCGCGCCTCTTCCCGAAGATCCGAAACTACGCCACATGTGGAAACTTTTTTGGGGCGAGGACTTCAAAAAAATTCTCAGTTCCAACCGCAAGAACGTTGTGCCGGGTGGCTGGCGCGTTGAAGTATCACCCGCCGCCCCTGCGGAAGAGGACTTTTTCCTGCACGTCGTTGAAATTGGAGACAGCGGGAAGACTGGACAACGGCGGGTCGAACTTCTCGATGGCGTCAGCTTTCAGGGCGCGGCCCTCGAGCGCGGCCCGATGGTACTTTTCAGTGCAGCCGGTCCGGCCGTGGATTTCGGAGAAGTATCGTTACCTAATCTGGCTTGCGATTCGCTGATTGTTACCGGCCTGCAACCGGATTCGGTGTATGAGCTCAATCTCGGCGGACTGAATGTATCTTCTTCTCTGGCGGCAGTGCTGCCGGGCATTTCGGCAGGCACTCGGCATGTCCGCTCCAACTCCAAGGGAGTGCTGCGAATTGAGGGGCGAGGGTTGGGCAATCTTCGCCTGCGGATAGCGCTCTCGAACCCAGCGTTGCAACCCTGAGGGAGACATATCGAAAAGCCAACAATCACGGGGATGGCCGATACGCCGAGTTCTTCCGCTCGCCGGCCCATCGCGAATCTCCGCTGGTGGATCGGCGGAATTCTCTTTGCATCCACCGTCATTAACTATATCGACCGCCAGACTCTCTCCCTGCTGGCCCCTTCTCTGAAACTTGAATATCACTGGACGAACACTGATTACGCGAATATCGTGATCGGCTTTCGCGTAGCTTACTCGCTGGGACAAACTGTGTTTGGACGGTTCATGGACCGTATCGGAACGCGGCGCGGCTTGTCCATTAGCGTAATTTTCTACTCGGTCGTTTCGATCCTAACGTCGCTGGCCACGGGTTTCTACAGCTTTGCTGGCTTCCGGTTCCTGTTAGGCGCCGGCGAGTCTGGCAACTGGCCGGCCGCGACGAAGGCTGTCTCGGAGTGGTTCCCGAAGCGCGAGCGCGGACTCGCCACCGCATTTTTCGACAGCGGTTCCTCGGTCGGCGGCGCCGTGGCCGCGTGGCTCATTCTCTGGATTTATGCTCGCTGGGGCTGGCGTCCGGCGTTTGCGATCCCTGGAACGCTGGGATTTCTGTGGCTGATCGTTTGGCGTTGGTTGTACCACCCGCCCGAATCCCATCCCAGGATCAGCGAAGCCGAGCGCCAAATGATACTCGCCGACAAACAGGAGCGGTATGCGGATACAACGAGTGGAGAGCCGCTGCACTGGCGTGTCCTTCTCGCTTTGCCACAAACCTGGGGAGCGATCGTCGCGAAAGGCTTGACGGATCCCGTCTGGTTTTTCGTCACCGATTGGTTCCCGATTTATCTGGTGGCCAAGGGCATCGAACTGAGAACTGGCCTGATCGCGATTTGGATTCCATTTCTGGCCGCCGATCTCGGAAATTTCTTTGGAGGCTGGATCTCGGGCTACCTGATCCAGCGGGGATGGCCACTGGGCAAGGCCCGGAAGGCTGTCGTCATTTTTGGTGGGGTTGGGGTGACCATGCTTATGCCGACCGTCTTCACATCAAATCTTTATCTGGTAGCCATGCTTTTTGCATTCGCAACTTTCTCGTATGCGGCGTTTTCAACCATGGCGAATGTTTTTCCCTCGGACCTCTTTTACAGCCAATCGGTAGCGACGGTGAGCGGATTGAGTGGAACCGCGGCCGGGTTGGGCACGATCGTCGCCTTTATGCTGATTGGGCACTTTTCCGACGCCCGCAGCGCGATGACAGGACATTCCTTTGATCCCATTGTTATAGTGGCGGGCCTGGTTCCGTTGGTGGCGATGATTCTGGTTTTGTTGCTCGTGCGCAATTCCGAAGCCACCCAACGCGGACTGGTCCGCCCCGTCTGATCGCGACCCGGTGTTCTGCCGGATGCAAAATCACCCGAACACGCTTGCCCACGGCGCCACCGCCATGAAGTCCGGAAGTCGTCAGTACCTTTTTTGTTTTGTGAGCACCTCGGCCGGCTAGCTAAGCTAGTACTTGCACGAGGTGTTATCCACTTGGACAAAGTACGGGTT
>WNFQ01001964.1_pt1 | contig 14827 bp, 9 predicted proteins | sample 5400171 | NCBI WGS metagenome assembly WNFQ01 (sample SAMN13153356, study PRJNA577476) | soil metagenome | isolation source: 20 cm soil under Madrone tree | place: USA:California | collected 2016-06-14
GGCGACCCGCGCGCCCCGCGGGATCTGGGTGCGCACGTGCTCGATGATGCTCTGCGCGATGTCGAGATTGTTCTGTCCGAAGGCGCCCGGCGGGTAGTGGACCGCAGCCCCACCGAAACGTTCGACCACGCTGGCCGGCCCGCACCAGAATTGGAAGTTGGGGCCGAGGATGGTATTGGAGCGCTCGCTGTTGGCGTTGAACCACAGACTGTGCAACTCCGCCCCGAGGCGCTCGCGGATCAAATCCAAGCACTCCGCCAAGGGTGCCGGCGTGGGGCTGTTGGCGACGATCACCACCTGCGCGGTTTGCGAGCTGCGCTCCACGACCACCTGCAGGTAGCGAGCGAGACCCAGGTGCGCCTTGTCCGAGTAGCCGGTCACCCGCGCATCGACCAGAGCGCGCCGCACGACCGCGGCGACGCGGTTGATGAGGGGGTGCTGAACGCTGCAGTGAGGGATGTGAACCACGCGGTGGGTACCCGACTCAAACAATCCCACCTTGGGTGAGCCCAGCCTGCCCCGGATGGCCAGCCGCGCACGGAGTCGAAATCCGCCTGTCGCCCCGGAAATCACCGACACCTCGGGCAAACCGTGGGCGCGGGAAAGCTCATCGAGCGCTCCGCGCGCGGCAGGCGCGATGCCGGGCTCACCGAACCGCGGGCAGCCTGGACAAGGTGGGCGGTGCGGGCACGACGCCGTCAGTTTCGCGTTAGGGAGATCCCGTACCAAGGTTCGGCAGTGTAACCCGTCCCGGGAGCGTCGTTCCATGCTCCGCGCAACGGCATCAATTTGCGCGCATCAGGCAATTGGGCGCGTCGCCTCTGGACTCCGTCACGTAAATTACATCCCTCTGTCTATGCTCACCATCTTCACCGTCTCGCCGCGAGCTCAGCGCCCAGCGCCTGGAACAAACTCTCCACCGCCGACTCCGTGACATTGAGCGTCAACGCAACCCGCAGGCGCGCCGTCCCCACCGGCACCGTCGGCGGCCGTATCGCCCTCACGTCGAAGCCGCGAGCGCGCAATCCAGCCGCCAACTCCACGGCCGCCCCATCCTCACCCACCACGATGGGCACCACATGCGAGCCGCTACCCTTCAAACCGCAGTATAGTGACAAGGCTCGCGTCGCGCAGTCCACGCGCCGCCGCAGCTCTTCGCGCCGGGAATCGCTGCGCTCACAAAGATCTATCGCAGCGCGAGTCACCGCCGCCACCAAGGGCGACGGTGCCGTCGAAAAGATGAACGCGCGCCCTCGATTCACCAAAAACTCCTTGAGCACCCGCGGACCACACACCAACGCGCCCGCCGTACCCAAAGCCTTCCCGCAAGTGTGCACCGTCACCACGTTCTCGCGCCCCTCCAAAAAGGCCGCGCGCCCCCGACCACCCGGCCCGAATACTCCCGTTGCATGCGCCTCATCGATCACCAGGACCGCCCCACGCCGGCTCGCCAACGCATCGAGTTCCGCCAAATCCGGCCCATCGCCGTCCATGCCGTACAAACTCTCCACCGCGATCCACACCCGCCCCACTCCGCCACGCTCCCGCCAGCCGACGATCGCGTCGTCAATCGCCTGCGCATCATTGTGGCGTGCCACTGCCCTCTCGGCACGAGTGCGAGCCAGTCCATCGTGCACACTGGCGTGAATCCACTCGTCGTACACCACGAGGTCCCCGCGCTGCGGCGCCGTCGCGAACAACGTCATATTCGCCGCAAAGCCATTCGCGAAATATAACGCCGACTCCGCCCCAAAATACGACGATGCCGACTCTTCCAACGCCTCATGCTCCGCATGGTTACCGCGCAACAACCGCGATCCCCCGGCGCCGACCGGTACCTGGCGGTTCACTGCATCAGCCGTCGCCTCCCGCAATTCAATCGACTGCGCCAGGCCCAAATAATCGTTCGACGCAAAGTCACTACCACCCAAACGCTCGAGCGATCGTCGTCGCCCCTCGGCCGACAAAAGCTTCAGATTCGCCTCCAGGTCTGCAAATGGCGGACGTTGACCCCCACGCGCCCCTTCGGGAACACCCTCGCCGCCCCGCGTCCTCGTTATCCCCTCCGCTCCATCGTTCAGTTCATTCGCAATAGTCATCTCTGTCCTACAGGCGCGCCCATCGCCACGTTCACGAATCTAGAATTTGAGCACCTTCACATACCGCACGTGGGGCAACGCTCGGAGCTTGTGCTGAATGTCCTCGGAGACGATCAGAGATTCCTGGCGATCTGTCAATCACTTCGTGACAAAGACTCTTGCCGAGGATACGCAAGCGCGGCGTCGGCAAGCCACTCCCACACCGAGAGCGCGAATGTTCGCGATGCATACAGCTCATACCGATCCTCCCCAACCCGCCACAGGAGAACCGGGGTGTGATGCATTGCCGTCAAGGCAAATCTACCCACCGGGAATTCGCTCGGATGCAGATCGAGAGCGATGCCTTGCGCCAATAAGTCTCGCGCGGCCGGTCCTTCGATGGAAACGCACACCCGGCTGTGCGATAGGGGGGTAATCGTGCCAATCTCCGCCGGCACGGTCGTACGCAGCGGCGCAAGTAGATCCCGGGTCTCAGGACCCAATATCCAAAACTGCTCAGCGCTCGTCTTCAACAATTTCCAGGGCCCAGCCGTGACCGCGGCGCCGGTGCACTCCGGCAGCGAGCCGTCGACCACGGTCCGCACGGCCGCGCAGAGCTCGGCAATGGTCGCCGGGAAGGCAGCCACCTGAATGAGTTGCCATCCCCTCACCTCGCACATTTGCACGAGGCATCGGTCCATCGCGCCGTCGCGACCGTTACGTATGAGCGTTGCGCTCAGCGCGGATTGTCGCTCAAACACGCAAGCGCTCTCCGGCGGGGTCGATGAACATGGGCGACACGATTCTGGCCTTCACCTGCTCCCCCTTCAGCGGAAATGCGCACACGATCTCTTCGCCCTGGTGTCGTAACCCTCCCTGGTAAAGCCCCAAAGCGATGAGCTTACGTAGCTCGGTCGACCAGGTGACCGAGGTAATGTAGCCCCTGCCGTGGCCCACGATTTGATCGGTACTGGAGAACAATATGGAACCTCCCCGAAGAGGCGTGCCTGACTCGAGGGACTCTATGCCGACCAAGCTCCAGCGGTCGGCAGAGTGCAACCGGGGCCGCTGCCCTAGTTCGCGACCGATGAACGGCTTGTCCATCTTCGCCAACTTCCGCAGACCCAGGTCATCCAAGGTGTTTCGATGATCCAGCTCGAGCCCGGCCACATGGCCCTTCTCGATACGCAACGAAGCAAGCGCTTCCAGGCCGTAGGGCTTTATTCCGAGCGGTGCAGCGCGAGTCAGGATGTGCTGCCAGACCGGGATGCCATGGTCGGCGGCGGTGTAGATCTCGTAGGCAAGCTCTCCCGAGAAGCTCAACCGAATCAGGCGCAGGGTCATACCCTCCACCACGATCTCAAGGCACCCCATATGGGGAAGATTGGCATCCGAGAAGTTCTGACCCGGGAACGCGAGCTCCAAGGCCGCACGAGCCCTCGGACCTGCGATGGCCATCCCTGCCCATTCATCCGTGAGGGAGGTAACATGAACCTGCAAATCGGGCCAGGCGGTCTGCAGGAGGAACTCCAGCCATGACATCACCTCCGCCGCCTGGGCGGTGGTCGTGGTCAGAAAATAGCGGTGCTCGCCCACCCGCGTCGCGGTCCCATCGTCCAGCACGATCCCATCGTCGGTCAGCATGACCCCGTAGCGGGCTCTTCCGATCGGCAGCTTGGCGAAGCCGTTCACGTAAACTCGGTTGAGAAATTCGGCGGCGTCGGGACCCTGGACGTCGATCTTGCCGAGCGTCGATACGTCCGATATGCCCACGGCGGTCCGCACGAGACGCATCTCTTCGATGTACGCTTGTGATACAGACGGTCCGGCCCAGGTGTAGTACCACGCCCGCAGCCAGGGACCCGCCTCGATCATCTCGGCGCCATGGGCAACATTCCAGGCGTGTAATGGGGAACGGCGAACAGGACGAAAGTGCTGCCCGATGTTTCGCCCGGCCAATGCGCCAATTGCAACAGGGGAGAACGGCGGGCGAAACGTGGTCGTGCCGGCAGCCGCAACGGGTATTTCGCGAAAGGAGGCCATCGCGGCCAGCGCGTTGATGTTGCTGGTCTTTCCCTGGTCAGTACCCATCCCAAGGGTCGTATAGCGCTTGAGGTGTTCCACGGAGCTATAGCCTTCGGCATGTGCCACGGCAAGATCCTTGACCGTGACATCAGTTTGAAAATCAACGAATGCCTTGGAGCGTCGCTGACTCGGGAGCTCCCAAGACGGTTCGATATCGTAACCCCACTCCTCGAGCGCAAGCGGCGGGAAGACCGGTTCGTGCGTCTCGTGACCACAGTAGGTGGCTGCTCGTAGACCGGCCTCGTGCCCCTCGCGCAAAACGGCCTCCGGCGAAAAGCTGCCAGTCAAGGCACCGGCACCAAATTGACCGGTCGCATAGCCACCGGGCACGAAGGCAGCAATATCGGCCCGGTAATACGGTTTGATCCCGCCGTGGGACGTCAAATGCACAGCGGGCGACCAACCTCCCGACATGCACAGTAAATCGCACGCAAGCGTCTGTGTTCCCCGCTCGCTCCCATTTCGCCGTAGCACGACGCCCTGCGTGCCTTTTCCGCCCAACACGTCGATGGGCCTCATATTGAGCATCACCTCGATACCCGCGGCTGTCATGGTACTCATCACTGCGGCCGCGACGGTGGAGCGCATATCCGCGACGGTTACCGGGACGCCGCATCGGATCAAATCAAGAGCCGTGGCGTAGGCGCCATTATTATTCGTCACGACCACCGCGCGCTTTCCGGGTGCGACCGCAAAACGATTCAGGTAGCAGCGAACGCCCGATGCGAGCATTACCCCCGGTCGATCATTGTTGGCGAACACCAAGGGCCGCTCGGTCGCGCCGGTCGCAAATACAATTGATCGCGCGCGCAGAGTAATCAGCCGCTGCCGCGCCTCGCCCCGGCCGGGATCGGGGCATAGATGGTCGCGACGCTCGACGAGGACCACCGTTGCGCCGTCATAAAGTCCCAAGGCCGTCGTACACCGGAGAATCTCTACATTCTGCAGGGCGCCCAGCCGCGACTCGATTTGACGAATCCAGTCGTCGGCCGGTCCAGGCGTAACCTCTGACAGGAGGCTTCCACCCAGCAGCCGATCTTGTTCAGCCAGCACGACCCGAGCTCCGGCCCGAGCTGCGGTCAGCGCTGCAAGAAGCCCTGCAGGCCCGGCACCCACCACCAATACATCGGCAAAAGCATGCCGGCCTTCGTAGCGATCCGGATCGCGCTCGTAAACAGCACGCCCGAGACCGGCAGCCCGACGAATGAAGCGCTCGTAGAACATCCATGCCCGACGCGACGGGCCCATGAATGTCTTGTAATAGAACCCAGCTTCGAGCAGAGGCGAAGCGAGCGAGTTGATCGACAGTAGATCGAACTTGATGGACGGCCAACCATTTTGACTTCGAGCCACCAGTCCCGCGGTCAACGCGGTCATCGTACCAAGCACGTTGGGGTCGGTGCGGCCGCCCTCCCCGAGCGTAAAAAGGCCGTTCGGCTCTTCGATGCCCGCGGACAGAAAGCCACGCGGCCGATGGTATTTGAAGCTGCGACCGATGAGCTTTACGTCATTGGCCAACAGGGCTGAGGCGAGCGTGTCGCCCTCGAAGCCGGACAACGACCGGCCGTCGAACGAGAACTCGAATCGTCTGGAACGATCGATACGTCCGCCGGCGCGCAGACGGTTGAGGCGCGCCGTCATCGGGTGCGCCACTCACGGGGTAGCCGCGCAACGCCTGGTTCGTTGGTGGCGGTGTTGCGCTCGAGTATCAGCCACTGGCGGCAACCGAGCACGTGCTGCCAGAACTCCCGATGTGGTCCCTTTGGATTGTCGAACAAGAACACGTAGTCATGCCAGGCCCGCATATCGGGCTCTCCATGCGGCGGGCGCGGCTTACTCGCATCGCCACCGTAGCGAAACTCGGTGTAATCACGTACGCCGCAGCACGGGCAGTTGATTCTCAACATGAAGTCACTGCTTGTAGGTACAGATGCCGAGCCCATAGTCATCAAGTTCCCCACCCTCCCCGAAACGGTCGAGCGTGTAGCGACTGCTGAGCGGGTGCTCTGAGTCGTTCGCGATCGTATGGGCGAGACAAACACCAGCGGCAGGGGTGGCCTTGAAACCCTGATAGCACCAGCCGCCGTCCAAATAGAGATTCTGAACGGGCGTACGACAGATAAAAGGACTCCCGTCCGGCGTCATATCCTGAATTCCACCCCAGTGGCGCAGCAGACGCAGTCGTGATATCGAGGGAATCAACGCAACCGCACACTCGGCCGCCGTCTGAACCTTGGGAAACTGACCGCGCTGCGTGTAGCTGTTGAACCCGTCGATGTGACCGCCGAAAACGAGCCCTCCCTTGTCGGACTGGGTGATGTAAAAAAGCTCGGCGCCAAAGGACACGACGTGATTGATGAAGGGCTTGATGGGCTCGGTCACAAAGGCCTGCAGGAGATGACTCTCGATCGGGAGTCGAATACCCGCCATGGCCGCCAAATGCGAGGAGTGTCCTGCCACGGCTATCGCCGTCTTGCCGGCCGAGATCCTGCCACGGCTGGTCTGCACGCCGAGCGCGCGCCCGTTCTCGATCAGAAACCCGGTGACCTCGCAATTCTCGATGATATCTACACCCAAGGCACTCGCGGCCCGGGCGTACCCCCAGGCCACTGCATCGTGGCGGACTGTTCCGGCGCGCCGCTGCAGCAGGCCACCGTAAATCGGGAAGCGTGACTCGGCTGAGAAATCAAGGTACGGCAGCAACTGCATGACCTCACCGCGATCAAGCAGTTCCGCCTCGATTCCATTGAGGCGCATGATATTGCCTTTTCTCGCCAGCGTGTCGAGCTGACCTGGCCCGTGCGCCAACACAATTTGGCCCCGCTGGGAGACCATGAGGTTGAAATTCAGCTCCTGGGAAAGTCCCTCCCATAGTTTCATCGAGTGCTCAAAGAATTGGGTGTTGCCATCGAGCACGTAGTTCGACCGGATCAGCGTCGTGTTACGCCCGACGTTTCCGGAGCCGATATAAGCCCGCTCGATCACCGCGATGCGCCTGATCCCATGGTTCGCCGCAAGGTAGTACGCCGTCGCGAGCCCGTGTCCACCGCCGCCGATGATGACAACGTCATAGCTTGGGCGCGGTTCGGGTGCCCGCCAGGCGCGCGGCCACGGCGCATTCGAGATTGCATGACGCGCGAGCGCGAGCGCGGAATACCGGCTGGACAACGGGAATCTTTTCAATCGCCGAGCAGGCACGACTGCGCTTCCGGCAACCGGCCGTGGGTCATGAGATGACGCGAGCGCCGAGGGCGTTCGAGTGACGAAGCGCTTGCGTAGTAGTGCAGCCCCGATCGCAAACGCCGTGGCGGCCAGGAGTGAGGCGGGCAGAGCCACGGTGACGATGGAGGCGCCAACCGCCGCTTCATTGGCGTAGATCCGGTCGGTTGCGAGCGCCACCAATGTCGGTCCCAGGCTCGAGCCCACGAAGCCGCTCATGAAATACGTTACGGCCATGCCAAAGGCGATGTTACGGACAGGCAACAGATCCTGGAGCGCGCTCGCGAAGGCGCACGAAGCGACAAAGATAGCCATGCCCAGAATCAGTGCGCCCACCATCGCAATGTGCGTACTGCCGGACAGCAGCAGAATGGAGCCCGGGACGGCGAACGGCAACGCCAAGGCAGGAGCCAAAAAGCGCCCCTGAACACCAAATCGCCGCAGCAAGCGGTCGGAAATGCGCACCCCTAGCATCGGGGACAGCAGGCCTGAGACGATGGTCACTATGCCGCACACATTGCCAGCCGCTGCAGCATCGAGGCCGTGACGCCGCATCAAGAGAGCGGGAATCCACGAAAGCTGCGCCCAGTCTGCAATCAAGTAAAAGGCAGCTCCCGCGTACCCCCAGATGAGCGGCTTGAACAGCAGATGCTTTGCGTACCTGTCGGCGACCGCCGAGCCTCCCGTAGCCGCTCGCTCCGTTGGCGACGGATAAGCCTTCAGAATCAGAAGAAGGGCCAACGCAATTCCAAACGCCGGCAGGGCCGCCAGTATCAATACCAACCGCCATGGCGACAGCGCATGCATGAGTCCAAACCAGCCAAAGGCACCGCCTTCGGCCGCTCGAAGCAACGCCCCACCGACCACGACGCCTGCCCCGGGTCCCACGCCGATGCCGGTGAGGAAGACACCCAAGGGGGCGCTGCGCCGGTTCTGGGGAAAATGCTCACAGATCAGCGCAAAAGCACTGGGAATGAGCGCAGCTTCGCCAAAACCGACCAAAGCCCGGGACGCGAGCATTTGCCCGTAACCCTGTGCCAATCCGCAGCCAACGGTTGCCGCCCCCCAAAGTGTCATGCCTGCCGCCAGAACCCACCGACGCGAAGTCCGGTCGCTGACCCATGCGAGCAACGGATTGGCACAAGCGAATACAACGCCGAAGGATGCACCTTGCAACAAACTGAATTGTGTGTCGCTCAGACGGAGATCGTGACGAATGTGCTCGATCAATAGGTTCAGTACCAAACGATCCGTATAGGAAACGATCACAGCCATCGTCAGCAGGATGACCAGAAGCCACGCACTGCGGAACGCGGCTGCTTCAGCCGCCGGACTCTCTGCCTGTTCGAGGTGGTCGGTCATGGCCCTTCGGCGATCCGGGCTAGACCCACACGTCGCAGGCAACGCGCAACCAATTGCCACCGAGAATTCCCCGGACATGCTCGTCGGAATATCCCTTTTTCAGCATGAGTTCCGTCAGCTCCGGCAGTTGCTCCGGAGTGGCCCACTTCACGTCCATATCGTAGCCTTGACCCTTCGGCCATTGACCTGTCTTCGCTCGCACAGCCGTGTTCAACAAGGGCGCATCCGACACGAAGTCGAGCCCGATACCCACATGTTCCGGCCCGATGAGATTGAAAAAGTAATCGATGTGCCGGAACAACTCGGACGTGCTGGGGTCGTTATCAGCCACGAATACCCCGTCGCCATTGACCCCGACAACACCCCCCGTGCGCGCGCAGGCCTTGGCCTGCTCATCACGAATGTTGCGCTCGTGATCCCATAAGGCGCGCGCGTTCGAATGTGAAAATATCACGGGGCCTTTGGCGACCTCGAACACGTCCATCGTGGTGCGGTAGCCTGTGTGCGAGCAGTCGACGAGCATGCCGACGCGATTCATTTCCTGAACCAGGCTCACGCCGAAGCGGCTCAAACCACCGTCACCGGGTTCGTGGCATCCGTCACCCACGAAGTTCTTTTGGTTGTAGGCCATGAGGGCCTGCCGTACCCCGAGTTGGTAGTACACCTCCACAAGTCCGATGTCGCGCTCGAAGGGCAAGGTACCTTGAAAGCTGAACACGATGCCGAGCCTGCCTTCGCTCCGCGCCTTGAAGATGTCGTCGACCGTCTCGATGAGGATGAATCGATCCGTGTGTTGCCCGAAAATTGCGCGATCGTGGGCCAATTTTCGCATCGTGAACGGCATGTCATCGTCGGCAGCCGTCGTTATGGTGACGCAACCATAGCCCGCAGCCCGCATCCTGTCGAGCACTGCGATGTGCAGCGAAAATGCGCCGGCTTCCGCGAAAAATGGAAAGGTATTGTCCCACACGAGCGCCTGCTCATGCACCGCGGCGGCTCGGTCAGAGATCCCCCATTTCGCCATGTTAGTTTCCTTCGATGCGGTGCCGACGTCGATGCTATCGATAAAGCGAAGCGGAGCATATCCCCGCCGCGGCACCCTAGGTTCGCAACCTAGTCATGAGTTCAGGACCACCGTCACTCGAGGGTTAGACTAAAGTCATCGGCCGTTCGAAGAAAGCGTATGATTTCGATTAATATGATCCGAATTGGAGATGATGATGCACATCGACCTCAGCGGACTGGAAGCACTCACGACAGTGGTAGAGCAGGGTGGATTCGGCCGGGCAGCCGAACATCTGCATAAGGTGCAGTCGGCGGTCAGCCATCAAGTTCAGAAACTCGAAGAGCAGCTGGGGGTGACCCTGTTCAACCGAGAGGGCTATCGCGTGCGCTTGACTCCCGCGGGCGAGGCAATCCTCGCAGAGGCTCGCCGCCTTCTTTCCCAGGCCGAGCACGTTAAATCCATTGCCCGGCAGTTCTCCCAGGGATGGGAAGCGAGCCTGCTGGTCATCGTGGACGGCATGTTGCCTCTGGATCCGATGCTGAACGCACTGAAGACTCTTGCGAGCGAGAACGTGCCGACGCGCATCCAAGTCAAGATAGAGTTTCTCCGCGGCGTCCAGGCGCGTTTCGAGAAAGATCAAGGTGATCTGATGGTCGTCGTGGAATATGCCGCAAGCCCCTATATGTACGCGGAGGCGCTGCCGGACATGGACTGCGTGCTGTGCATTGCGCCGGACCATCCCCTCGCGGCGGCGAAGAGCGTATCGCTGGCGCAATTGCAGGACCACGTCGAACTCTCGGTACAGAACACGAGCGAAGAGCAAAGCCATGACCCACACCTGTTTGGTTGTGAGCGGGGCTTCTTTTTATCGAGTTTCCAGGCCAAAAAGGATGCTCTTTTGATGGGCGTAGGATTTGGGTGGATGCCGGTCTATTTGATTCGAAATGAGCTCAAATCCCGCACGCTGCGCGAGGTGAAGTACGTTGGAGGTTCTCGGTATCGATTCACTCCCCGTCTCATCCACCGTACGGACCGGTCGCTCGGCCGCGCAGGCAAACGGTTCATGACGCTGCTACGCAACGCGACGTGGCCCCAGCAAATCGACTCACGCCGCAGAGGCAACTGACCATGCTGTCTCCGCAGCACCCTCCATGGTCGACCACGGCCGGCGCAGGCCGCCTGGGTGCAGGTTCGACGGCAGCGGCGGCACCTATCGGAGAGAAAGCTTTCGTACCGAGTTCAATGTGCGCGCGCAATCGGTCATCAGCGGAGCGGCGCGCTGCGCGGGCGGACGCAAAACAGGCAATGAGAATGACCTTCGGCACCGCATTGGGTCTCAGAAGAGACGGTCTTCACAGGACGCACACCCTGTTCCATGACCCAATCCATCGCGCCCGCGAAGCTGCCGGCAAACATGTAGCACAGCCGCCCGCGGTTCCCGGGGGACGCGAGCACGAATGTCGAATACTCGAGCCGGATGTCCGCCGAACCTACACCGGCATCAACGTTCTCGAAACTGAACTTGCCCCACCCGCGCTGTGACGAGCGCTTCAGATAGTGCTCGAACACGGCGAGGCCGGTCAAGCCGTGCGTGGCCGCCTCGTGGCTGCACCAGTGGTGCGCGGACTTGTAGCCGGCCTCGTAAAGCAGTCCGGCGAATTTCTCGCGGCCGAGGACGGCTTCGATCGCCGTGTGAATGTTGACGAAGAAATGCCGTGGAACGTACAGCATGGGCAGTCCGTCCGTCGTCCAGACTCCCGACGTTTCATCCACTTCGATGGGAACTTGCGGTTTCAGTGACGCCCCCGTGCCTGCGACGTTTCCGTGGACATTCTCGATCTAAAACCTCTGTCCAAACTTGATGGCGATTGTCCTCGGCTGTGCGGGAATGATGTAGGTCTGATTATCATTGCTGGGGTTGGTGGAATTGAAGCGCATGAGCTGGGCGCGGCGGTCCGCCACATTGGTGACCACCAGCTGGATCGTCGTCTGCTCGAGGTGTGCCCCAGCCAGGAGGTCCACCAGACCGTAGGCTGGCTGCATGCCGACATTCTGCACTTGGTTCAACTCCAACAGCGGTGCTGTTCGAGTCTGATACACCCAGGCTGCTTGGACGAACGGCTTCCAGCCATACACTTCATCCAAGGAGAGGCGCGCAACTACGTTGCCTTTGAACTTAGGTGTCACTGGCAAGTGGGTCCCGGCCGGGGCGAGTGGTCCCACCAGAGTAGGTCCTCCGAACGTGTTGGGAGTTTTCTGATTGGGGCAATTCGTCACGCCCTCATGACCACAATAGTTCTGCGTGAGCTTTGGATCAACGAACGTAAAGTTGGTACTAAGGGTCAGAGCTCTGGTCGCCGCCCATTCGATCTCGTTTTCGATACCCTTGATGCGTGCGTTGCCGCCGTTCTCGATGATGGCCAGGCTATTGGGCCCCACGAATGAGAATTGGAAGTCGTTCCAGTTCTCCCAAAATGCGGCGCCGTTCCAACGAAGGCGGTGATCGAGCCACTGCGTCTTCCACCCAATCTCATAGTTGACGAGGTAGTCGGCCTTATAGGGTCCGATCCCGGCCACCGCCGTTCGGTTGACGCCGCCTGGCCGGTAGCCCTTCGAGTAGGTCGCGTATACCAGTTTGTCCGGCGTGAACTTGTAAGTGACGTTCACTCGTGGAACGGTGCCGTTGTCTTTGACGGTATTGTCGAGGTTCGTGCAAGGTGCAAAGGCGGTTGAGGCTGGAGCAAAACACGAGGCCATGCCCGTCTTGAACCCGGATAGTTTGTCGTAGTTCGCGGAGTACCCGTAGAAGCCCTCGATGGAGTTATCGTATTCGTAGTATCGCAAGCCACCGTTCAAGGACCATTGGGAGTTGATGTCCCACGTCGCTTGGACGAATGCCGCCTTGTCCCGGTCGACACGCTGCTCATCGGTGAGCCAAATGGTGTTCGGAAGGCCCGGGATGGACAGAGAATCGGCAAAACCATTGGGGTTTGCCGGAGCCGCCGGATTGGCGTAGGGGTTGGTGAAACCATAACCCGGCATCACATAATCCTGATTGTCATTGTGGAGCTGCCGCTCGATAAAGAGGCCGATCGTCGCCTTGACCGGCTCATTCTGCGGAGTCATCAATCTCAGCTCGTGGCTCCACTTCTCGAAAGAGTCCCTCCCTATCTTGAGTTGCTGCGGCATGATCGGCCGGCCAGTGTCGCCCACCCAGTAGGCGCCCGACCCGTATACGCGATCATAGAACTCCGAGTAATCGGAGTAATCCGAAATCGCGTGCGTGGTTCGTTTCATGTACGCCCCCGCGTATGTGAGGTCGAAATTGCTGAATTTTCCTTCGACCGTCAGCGCAGTTTGTACGAACGAATCCTGCGAATTCTCGGGGCCGAAATGCGCCACTTCAAGGTCCCCGACCGCCGGGTCGTAACCAAAGAAACCCTCCGTGCTCAGTGATTGCCCCATCACCGTAGGCATGACGGTCCAGTTATCGTTCAGATCCACCTTGAGCGCCGCGCGACCGCCTCGCGTATCAACGGTGTTGTAGTCTTTGCGAACGTATGCCGCGTTGCTGATTGCGCCGGCACCGATGACGCCGGGGGCCGGACAGGGAGAAACCGCGGGATAATGATTGGGTTCACCGCTCCAGGTCGGGAAGGTGCGTACACCATTCTGGATACACGCGTTCGTATCTGTGCCGGCGACGTTGCTGATGAAACCCGCGTCGTGCTCATCCCAGCCAACCAGGCGGATGGCCGCGATGGGAGAGAGCGGGATGTTGACGAAGGCCTGGGCCTCCCAGCCCGTGCCGCCATGGGCAACGCGGTTCGCGTCAAGGTCATAGCCCGCAGAAAATTTGGTGGGGTCCGGCTTGTTCGTGATGATGCGGATCGTACCCGCTTCCGAACTCGCCCCATATAATGTGCCTTGAGGTCCTTCGAGGACCTCAATGCGTTCAATGTCATAAAGATGAACGTCGACTGTCCCGTCGATCGTTGTCACCGGCTGCTCGTCGAGGTACGTGCCGACACTTGGCTGCGGTCCCGAGGGATTGCCGTCGCCGCCGCTCGAGATACCGCGGATGTACACGTGCGAGGTCCCAGGCTGACCATTGCCGCCCTGACCCTGGGTGCTGCGAACGTAGGAGACGCTCGGCGAGTACTTCACATAGTCGTCGAGGCTCACGATGTTCAGCTGATCGAGTTTCTGAGCGTTCAGCACTTCGATGCTTATCGGCACGTCCTGCAGGTTCTCGACACGTTTCTGCGCCGTGACGACGACCTCTTCGAGGGTATCGCCGTTCACCACCGACTCAGCCTGAACGGTCGGCACACCGCCGGTGAGGATCGCCGAAATGGCTGCAGCCAAGGGCAAGCGCTGCGCAAATAGGCGGCTGTGATCGCGCGCAATCAGGTTGTGCCACTGCTTCATATTCAGTCGGCGACCCCAAATTCCCTGCTTCCCGAGTAATGAATTATTTACAAGCTGACCCGAGTCTTGACTTATAGGCATTTCATCTCCCGTCGAGATCAAAATAGGATCTCGATTTTCGCCTCGAATTATTTTTCCGCCCCATTTGTTTGCCCATCCGACTACCGACTCATCCGACAGCAGCAGGATCTACCAAACGTGATCCGAGGCTTCATGCTAAAGCACGATTGCTGTTCGAAGAAAGCGTATGATTTCGATTATTTTCATCTACATTCGAGATGAAGATGTCAATCGAAACAACCTTCCTGGTGATCGCGATTGACACGAACTTGCTGGTGCGGCTGGGATGCGATCTATGGCACCGCTGTTCGAGATTGAAATTTCTCGACGTCGATCCCGCGCAAAACGTGGGGAATTCGAAACCACAACGGGCTGTAGTGGAACGGGACCATTTCGCGGATTGCATCGTCGGAATTCCACCGATCGATAACGATCCGGTATGCGGCAACATAGAATCCGACTCTATCGTTGCCTTTCCAACAATGAATAAAGACGGGCCAGTTTTCAGGATCCTGAATCACCCTGAAGAACGGCACGAGATCATCCTGCGTCGGGTTCAATGGCCGCATTGGAATCCAGATATATT
>WNFQ01006573.1_pt1 | contig 14819 bp, 16 predicted proteins | sample 5400171 | NCBI WGS metagenome assembly WNFQ01 (sample SAMN13153356, study PRJNA577476) | soil metagenome | isolation source: 20 cm soil under Madrone tree | place: USA:California | collected 2016-06-14
TGAGGTGTTGGCGGCGATTCCGAATTTGCCGCTGGACGAAGTCCCCGATGGCGTGGACGAGCACGGCAACGTCGTGCGGCATCACTTCGGCGCGCCGCGCCAATATGCTTTTGCGCCGAAGCCGCATGACGATCTCGGCGGCGCGCTCGGGTTCATGGATTTCGAGACCGCCGCAAAACTAAGCGGGGCGCGTTTTGTGGTGCTGAAGAAGGGGCTGGCGCGGTTGGAACGCGCGATCGGGCAATTCATGCTTGATCTCCACACGGGCGAGCATGGCTATGCCGAGGTAAATCCGCCGCTGCTGGTGCGCGATCCTGTGATGTTCGGTACAGGGCAATTGCCCAAATTTGCCGAGGACCAGTTCTCGACTAAAAAGTTCATACCAACGCTAAAAAGCTTCGAGGAAAATATGAATATGGCTACGGCTGCGATTTCAGCTCGTATGCCGCAGATACTTACTGCACTTGAGGAAAGGACAGGCGAAAAAGTATCGCAATCGAGGGCATTCGAGGTGATGGGAGAACTAGTCTCGTCTGACCTAAATAAATTCAAAGCGGAGTACGATCGCGTTGTGGACGAGGCAACGAAATTGTGGCTCATCCCCACCGCCGAAGTCCCGCTGACGAACCTCGTTCGCGAATCCATCGTGGATGAGAAAGAATTGCCGATGCGGCTCACGGCGCTGACGCCGTGTTTCCGCGCCGAAGCCGGTGCCGCGGGCCGCGACACCCGCGGCATGATCCGGCAGCATCAATTCACGAAGGTCGAACTGGTCACGATTTCAACGCCAGAGACCAGCAAGGACGAGCACGAACGCATGCTCGCCTGTGCCGAGGAAGTGTTGCGGCGACTCGATCTGCATTATCGCGTGATGACGCTCTGCGCCGGCGACATGGGTTTTTCGGCGCAGAAGACTTACGACATCGAGGTCTGGATGCCCGGCCAGGGTGAGGGTGGGGCCTTCCGGGAAATCTCAAGCTGCTCGGTGTGCGGCGATTTCCAGGCGCGGCGCATGGACGCGCGTTATCGGGGGCCCGACGGCAAGCCGCGCTTCGTGCACACCTTGAACGGCTCCGGCACCGCGGTCGGCCGTGCACTGATCGCGGTGATGGAAACCTACCAGCAGGAAGACGGTTCGATCGCCGTACCCGACGTGCTGCAGCCCTATATGGGCGGCGTGAAGGTGATCGAGAAAGACCGGTAATTTCGAGAGCTTATGGAATCGATCGAAGAGGGCGTTTGAAAGTATGCGAATTCTCTGCACCAATGACGACGGCATTCACGCGCCCGGCCTGAAGATCGTCGAGGAGATCGCCCGAGCCTTGTCCGACGACGTCTGGGTCGTGGCGCCGGAACTCGATCAATCGGGTGTGTCGCATTCGCTCTCGTTGAACGATCCGCTGCGGTTGCGCGAAATAGGTCCGCGTCATTTCGCGGTGCGTGGCACACCGACCGACTGCGTGATCATGGGGGCGCGCCATATCCTGGGCGAAAAGATGCCGGACATGGTTCTTTCCGGGGTCAACAAAGGCCGAAACGTCGCCGAAGACGTCGTGTATTCCGGCACCATCGCCGGCGCATTGGAGGGCACCATTCTGGGGCTGCCGTCCTTTGCGTTGTCGCAGGAATTTTCCGTCGATACGCGCGCCGCGCCCTTATGGGAGACGGCGCTGAAGTTCGGGCCGCAAATCGTGCGCAAGGTGATCGACGCCGGCGTGCCCAAAAATACGGTGATCAACGTCAATTTTCCAGCATGCGCCCCGGAAGAGGTCGCCGGCGTGCGCGTGACGCGCCAGGGCAAACGCAATCTCGGCTTTCTCAAAGTCGATCAGCGCCGGGACGGCCGCGGCAATCCGTATTTTTGGATCGGGTTCGAGCGGCTGGCGCAGGTCGATGTGCCGGCGGAGGGCACCGATCTTGCGGCGCTCGCCGCGCATTACGTCTCGGTGACGCCGTTGCGGCTCGATCGCACCGACGACGAATTTTCAAAAGCGCTGACGACGACGTTGAAATGAATTTCAATGTCGTCCCTGCGAACGCAAGGACGACATCGGGGGGCCTAAACCGTCGCGCTTCTTAGTGCCGAATCGATCATCCGCCCCAATGTTTCGAGCTGAAACGGTTTTTGCAGCGCGGGGCGATCACGGTATTGCTCGGGAAGGCCCGACGAGCCGTATCCGGTCGCAAAGATGAAAGGGCGATTGCGCGCCTCGATCAACTCGGCCACGGGCGAAATCACCTTGCCGTTGACGTTGACGTCGAGGATCGCCACGTCGAATTCGGTCGCCTTTGCAAGCCGGATGGCCTCGTTGATGTCACCGGCTTCCGCGGCGACGCTGTAGCCTAGTTCCGCCAGCATATCGACGACCATCATCCTGATCATGACCTCGTCCTCGACGAGGAACACAGAACCGCCGGGCGGCCGCGTCGCGCTCATAATTGTTGTCCTTGCCCTTCCCAACTCAGATTTGCAAATAACGTCAACCGGCGCAATGTCAACGTGAGCCCTCACATGTCGTACTCGCCGTCGCCCGGTTTGGCACTATTGGACGAAATTGATCACCCACCCCCTTAAACGCCCTCGACTCCGGTTCCGCGGCCGGAACATCGGCCCGATCCGCCAGCGAGTCCGGCACCGACGTCCTCACCCGCTCCCTTGACGCCGCCGCCGTGCTCGTCTCGAAAGCGCATGTAACCGCACTGGAAAAAGTCTCAGAGTGGCTCTACCGGTGGAGAGAACCGCAAAGCCGCGCCCTGACGAGATTGACATGCCCGCCATCCAGAACCCGCCTGAGAAAATGATGTTTCAACTCACCCTGAGGCGGCGGGGGATCAGCGATCAGGCCATACTTCGCGCCATGGACGAGATCCCGCGCGAGATTTTCGTCGAGGCTGACGATCGCGCCGATGCCTATCGCGACAGCGCACTCGGCATCGCCTGTGGGCAAACCATCAGCCAGCCCTTCGTGGTGGCCTATATGACCGAGCAATTGCAGGTGCAGAAGGACCACCGCGTGCTCGAGATCGGCACGGGCTCGGGATACCAGGCCGCAATCCTGTCGCGGCTTTGCCGGCAGGTGCTCACGATCGAGCGTTATCGGGCCCTGGCCGACCGCGCCCGCGACCGGCTCGAGAAGGTCGGTTGCGACAATGTCGAGGTGATGCTCGGGGACGGCTTCGACATCTCCGCCGATGCCGGCAATTTCGACCGCATCATGGTTACCGCCGCGATGGAGCAAATCCCGGAAAGTCTCACGCGCCGGCTTGAGCCTGGCGGTGTCCTGGTCGCGCCGGTCGGACCGCAAGGGGGCATCCAAAACCTCGTCCGCATCGTCAACACCGACACCGGGTTCCAGCGGAAGGAGCTGGTGGAGGTACGTTTCGTACCGGCATTGCCCGGCATCGCCCGCGAACTTTAGCCGCGAACGGAACGGGAGACGGGTTGTTTCATCCCTTCGATGGAACCTCGCGCCGCTCCGTTAATGCCCTGTCCAAAGGGTTAAGCGGTTGTTTACTCGGGGTGTGTTTACTCAAATTCGGTAGTTTGTTGCGTACGAGTGAGTAACCATGTCCCGTGTCATCGAGTTGCTTTGCTCGCGCCGCGTACCTCACGTCGCGGTGCTGGCGCTGATGTCGTTCGGCTTTGCGGGCTGCAGCGGCGACATGTCGACGCGCCTCTCGCAAGATCCCTTCTCCAATCCCTTTGCGTCGCAGCCGGAAGCAACGGCTTCGGTGTCGACGCCCGCTGTGGAGCGTCGTGAACTTCCGCAATATTCTCGCCCGCAATCGCTGCCGCCGATCGCGGCGCCCCAGTCCTACCCTGCGCCCGGCGCCGGGGTTTCTGGAGGAGGGCGGGGGTTAGCCTCCTATGCTCCGCCCGCTCAGCCGCAGCTCGAAGCTACCGGAAGCGTCACAGCGCCGCGCTCGGTCGCGGCCACCGGCGGCACCACCATCATCGTCGGGACCAGCGACACCCTCGAAATATTGGCGCGCCGCTACAACGTTTCACCGGCGGCGATTTTGCAAGCTAACGGTTACAAGGGACCCCGCGCCTTGTCGCCGGGTCAGCAGTTGATCATTCCGCACCCGACCGTGGCGGTCGCTGCGCCCGCCTTGGCAGCGCCGGCGAGCAAGGTGGTTGTCGCCGCCGCCGCACCGACGGTTCACGTCGTCAATCGCGGCGACACGTTGCTTAGCATCGCACGGCGCAATCACGTGCCGTTGTCGCAACTTGCAAAGGCCAATGGCCTCGAGCCGACGGCAAAGCTCAAAATCGGTGACAAGCTCACCGTGCCTGGCGTGAAGACGGCAGCAACACCCGCGACGGGCGGAGCTGCCGATCAGCCGCCGGCCAACGCGCTCACGCCGCCCTCCACCAAATTGGCTGGGACGCCGGGCAATCAGCCGCAAAGCGCGCATTTGGCGCAAACTGCGCCGAAACTGGAAGAAGTCCCCGCCGAAACCCCGGTCAAGGCCGCGGATGCAACCGGCGCGCTTCCGACATTCCGCTGGCCGGTGCGTGGCAAGGTAATCACGAGCTATGGCGCCAAAACCAACGGCAAGGCGAATGACGGCATCAATCTCGCGGTGCCGGAAGGCACCCCGGTCAAGGCGGCCGAGGACGGCGTCGTCGCTTATTCCGGAAACGAGCTGAAAGGCTACGGCAATTTGGTCCTGATCCGGCACTCCAACGGATACGTCACGGCCTATGCCCATGCGAGCGAACTCATGGTGAAACGCGGCGAGACCATCAAGCGCGGCCAGGTCATCGCCAAATCCGGCCAGTCGGGCGAGGTCGGATCGCCGCAGCTCCACTTCGAAATCCGCAAGGGTTCTGCGCCGGTCGATCCGCTTCAGTTCTTGAACGGGGCGTGAGGCTTTCGCGCGACGTTGAAGTGTGAAGCCGCGGCGTACTGGATTCCTCGCCTTCGCGGGGAATGACAGTCTCATGACATCTACTTCCCGCTTAGCCTCACCCCCAGCCGGCCCGCCAATTCCTGCGTGAACTGCCAGGCGACGCGCCCCGAACGCGAGCCGCGGGTGGTCGACCACTCCAGCGCCTCGCGTTCGAGTTCGTCTTCGGCGAGTTTGACGCCGTAATGGCTGCAATAGCCCTTCACCATCGCGAGATATTCGTCCTGGCTGCAGCGGTGGAAGCCGAGCCACAGGCCGAACCGGTCTGAGAGCGAGACCTTCTCCTCGACGGCCTCGCCGGGATTGATCGCGGTCGAGCGCTCGTTCTCGATCATCTCGCGCGCCAGAAGATGCCGGCGGTTCGAGGTGGCGTAGAGGATCACATTGTCCGGGCGCCCCTCGATGCCGCCTTCCAGCACCGCTTTCAACGATTTGTAGGAGGCATCGTTGCCATCGAACGACAGGTCGTCGCAGAACACGATGAAACGAAAATGCGAGCTACGAACCAGGTCCATCAAGGCCGGCAGGCTCTCGATGTCCTCGCGATGAATTTCGATCAGCTTTAGTCGCTCGCCGGGCTTCCGGGCCATGTTGATGCTGGCATGGGCCGCCTTCACCAGCGACGATTTTCCCATGCCGCGCGCGCCCCACAGCAGCGCGTTGTTGGCGGGAAGCCCGTTGGCGAAGCGTTCGGTGTTCTCGATCAGGATGTCGCGCATCCGGTCGATGCCCTTAAGCAGGCCGAGATCGACCCGGCTGACGCGCGGCACCGGCGCAAGCCGTCCGTTCGGATGCCAGACAAATGCATCGGCGCTGCCGAATAAATCGCGCGCATCCGATGTCGGCGATGCGGCCATGGAAAGGTGGTTCGCAATGGCTTCGAGCGCACGCGCGATCCGCTCTTCCCTGTCGTTTTTGGGGGAGGCTGCCACACGTTTTGCAGTCGATATCGACGATTTCCGCAGTGCGGCCTTGGTGGCGGTGCGAGGTCCGGTTTTGCGGGGTTTTTTCGACATCTCTGGGGTTCCTGACGGCGCACCCATATCGGGCCTTTCGGCAAGCCGCAAGCCACTCAAAGGATGGTCAAATGAGCGCTCGGGCAACGTTGCAATTGGGGCCGTGGCCGCTATAGTCCGCGCGAATTTGCCCGAACCGGTCTGACGCCATGCGTTACCGGGTCATACCCGTTTTACGAGGATTGCCCGAATGCTGATTACTCCTGCGTTTGCTCAGGCCGCGGCCGGTGGCGATGCCAACAGCACGCTGTTTCAGCTGCTGCCGTTCGCGCTGATCTTTGTGATCATGTATTTCCTGATTCTGAGGCCGCAGCAGAAGAAGGTGAAAGACCACGCGGAATTGGTGAAAAACATCCGGCGTGGCGATACGGTCGTGACGTCGGGCGGCTTGGTCGGCAAGGTTACAAAAGTGGTCGATGACGACCAGATCGAATTCGAAATCTCCGACGGGGTTCGGGTGCGGCAAATGCGGCAGATGATTACAGGCGTGCGCGCCAAGGGTGAGCCGGCCAAGGAAAAGAGCGAGCCCGCCAAGGACGAAACGCCCGCGAGCTAACCTTCTTGCACGCCGCATTCTCCTGGATCTGACGGGTCAACTCGATGTTGTATTTCACGCGGTGGAAGGCGCTGGCGATCATCTTGACGGCGCTGGTGGTGTGCCTTTGCGCCGTCCCCAATTTCTTCCCCGAAGCCAAGGTCAAGACCTGGCCGGTTTGGGCGCAGCGCCATCTGGTGTTGGGCCTCGATCTCCAAGGCGGCTCCTATTTGCTGCTGGAGGTCGATTCCAACTACGTCAAGAAAGAGAAGCTAGACCAGATACGCGACGATGTTCGTCGCACCTTGCGGGACGCCAAGATCGGCTACACGGGTCTGGCGGTACGCAACGATACGGTCGAGGTGCGCGTCAGCCGCGACACCGATGTTCCGAATGCGCTGGCAAAGTTGCGCGAGCTTTCGCAGCCGCTTGGCGGCCTGTTGGGGTCCAGCGGCCAGCGCAGCCTTGAGGTCAGCGATGCCGGCGGCGGGTTGATCCGCTTGATGGTGCCTCAAGCCGCCATCGTTGACCGCGTTCGTCAGACCATCGAACAATCGATTCAGATCGTCGAGCGCCGCGTCAACGAACTCGGCACCGTCGAGCCGCTGATCCAGCGGCAGGGGACCGCACGGATTCTGGTACAGGTGCCGGGTTTGCAGGACCCGACCCAACTCAAGAGCATTTTGGGCAAGACCGCCAAAATGGAATTCCGCATGGTCGACACCACGGTGCCGGCCGATCAGGCTTCGCAAGGCAGGGCGCCCCTCGATTCCGACGTGCTGATGAGTTCGACGTCGCCGAAGACGCCTTACGTCATCAAAAAGCAGGTGCTGGTTTCCGGTGGCGATTTGACCGACGCGCAACCCGGTTTCGATCAACGTTCGGGCGAGCCGATCGTCAGCTTCCGTTTCAACACGACCGGCGCGCGCAAGTTCGCGCAAGCCACGTCGGAGAATGTCGGGCAACCCTTTGCGATCGTGCTCGACAATGAGGTGATTTCCGCGCCCGTGATCCGCGAACCGATCACCGGCGGGGCGGGGCAAATCTCCGGCAGTTTCACGGTGCAGGCGGCCAACGATCTGGCGATCCTGCTGCGTGCCGGCGCTCTGCCGGCACCCCTGACGATCATCGAGGAGCGCACCGTCGGGCCGGGGCTCGGCCAGGATTCGATCGAGAAGGGTGAACTTGCAGCCTATGTCGGCTCGATCATGGTCATCGTGTTCATGCTTCTGACCTACCGGCTGTTCGGCGTGTTCGCCAACATTGCGGTCGCCATCAACGTTGCGATGATTTTCGGTGTGCTGTCGTTGTTGAACGCCACGCTCACTTTGCCCGGCATCGCCGGTATCGTGCTCACGGTCGGCATCGCGGTAGACTCCAACGTGCTGATCTATGAGCGCATCCGCGAGGAATTGCGCGGCGGACGCACGGCGATTTCGGCGATCGACGCCGGCTTCAAGCGCGCTTTGTCGACAATCCTCGATTCCAACATCACCACCTTCATCGCCGCCGCCGTGCTGTTCTACATCGGCACCGGGCCGGTGCGCGGCTTCGCCGTCACGCTCGGCATCGGCATCATTACCACGGTTTTCACCGCGTTTACGCTTACCCGCCTGATCGTCGCGGGTTGGGTGCGATGGAAGCGGCCACAAACCGTGCCGATTTGAGAATGCGGAGCCGGCTGTGACACATTTCGTTCTCATCGGGCTGGGCGTCCTCATTGCCGTACTGACCGTGGTCAGCGCGCTCGGCCTTCTGCCCTCGCTGCGGATCGTGCCTGACGACACCAAGTTCGATTTCACACGCTTTCGTCGCATCAGTTTTCCGATTTCGGCGCTGCTCTCGATTTTCGCGATCACGCTGTTCTTTACCCACGGCCTGAATTTCGGCATCGATTTCAAGGGCGGCACGTTGCTGGAGGTGCAAGCCAAATCCGGCCCCGCCGATATCGCCGCGATGCGCGCAACGCTGAGCGGTCTCTGATGCCGTCGAGTATCGCCGCGTCGAAGTGGTGGGGCCGCGTGTCTCCAGCGAGCTTTTGGCCTACGGCATGTTGGGGCTGATGCTCGCGATCTTTGCGATTCTGATCTATCTCTGGTTCCGTTTCGAATGGCAGTTTGCGCTTGGCGCGATGATCGCCAACGTCCACGACATTGTGCTGACCATCGGCTTCATGTCGATTTCGCAGGTCGATTTCGATCTCACCAGCATCGCGGCGCTGCTGACGATTCTCGGCTATTCGCTCAACGACACGGTCGTGATCTACGACCGTATCCGGGAAATGCTGCGGCGTTACAAGAAAATGCCGATGCCGGAATTGCTCAACGAGTCGATCAACTCGACGCTGTCGCGCTCGATCATCACCCACGTCACCGTCACGCTGGCATTGCTGGCGCTGTTGCTGTTCGGCGGTCACGCCATCCACAGCTTTACCGCGGTCATGATGTTCGGCGTGGTGCTGGTCGGCACCTACACCTCGATCTTCATCGCGGCGCCGATCCTGATCTATCTCGGCGTCGGCACCACCCGCGCCGACGTGCCGGACAAGCCGTCGAAAAAGTGATCATGCCCGGCCGCTCGGACGCTCCGCATCTTCCCAGGTCGGCGCCGATCGAGGCTTACGGCAAAGGCGGATTTGTCTTTGCCGAAATGTCGCATCGTGGCTCGTTGTTGTGCCTGCCCGATTCCATCTGGGCTTGGTCGGTCATGAAGCCGGAGGAGATTGACCAAGACTCGCTCGCGCGAGTGTTCGCCGCGGCCAATAGCATCGATACGCTGATCATCGGTTCCGGCACCGATGTCTGGTTGCCGCCGGCGGCCCTGCGCGAGGCATTGCGTGCGGTCGGCGTCGTGCTGGATGCCATGCAGACCGGTCCGGCTGTTCGTACCTACAACATCATGATGGGCGAGCGGCGTCGGGTCGCGGCAGCCCTGATCGCAGTACCATGAATGAAGCTAAAGAAGACGCGGGGGCGACCGAATTTTGCGCCGGGCTGGTGCGTACCCACGATTTTACCCGTTACGCCTCCACGCTGTTCGTGCCGGCGGAGCAGCGCCGCGGCCTGCTCGCACTATACGCCTTCAACGTCGAAATTTCGCGCGTGCGCGAGCAAGTGAGCCAGCCGCTTCCGGGCGAAGTGCGCCTGCAATGGTGGACCGACATGCTCGCCGGCGAAGGCCATGGCGGGGTCGAGGGTAATCCGGTCGCCGCCGAACTGATGCTCGCGGTCCGGGACTGGCGCCTGCCGGTCGAACGGTTGTCACGGCTGATCGACGAGCATCAGTTCGATCTCTACAACGATCCGATGCCGACCATGGCGGCCCTGGAGGGTTACATCACCGATACGGCGTCGGCATTGTTTTCGCTCGGCGCTTGTATCGCCGGGTGGCCGTCCGATGAAATCGAGCATCTCGCGCGTCACGCCGGATTGGCGCAAGGCATGGCGCAGGTGATGACGGCGCTGCCGTTGGACGCGGCGCGGCGACAATTGTTCGTACCGCTGCAGCTGCTGGAAACTCACGGCAGCGGTGTAGAGGAGGTGTTCGCGGGCAAGGAAACGCCACCGCTGCGCGCCGCGCTGGATCAGCTCGTTGCCGAGGCCCGGTCGCATCTGATGACCTCGTTTGCGTTGCTCGAGAGCGTGCCTCCGGAGGTGAGATCGGTATTCTTGCCATTGGCGCGGGTGGCCCGCGATCTGACGCGAATGGCGAGGGCGGACACCGATCCGTTCGTGCCTCAGGTCACATCGAGGCTTCGAACCTTGTGGACCTTGTGGCGGGCGTCGCGGTCCCGGCCGTTCGCGTAACGAGGCGCTGGCGTCGCTCACGCCGCCGCGGCGACCTGCAGGTTTTCGGTAATCCAGCGATCGAGATCGGATAGCGCGCGGGCGCTGATCGCCTGTCGCTTTGCGACGGTCTTGTCGTTGCCGCGCAAGCGAGTGCCATCGGGATTCTTGGTCGGCGGATTCGCGAGCGGCGGGAACAAGCCAAAATTGATGTTCATCGGTTGGAACGAGCGCGGGCCAGCGTCGATGGTTTCGATATGGCCGCCGGTGATGTGGCCCAGCAGCGAGCCAAGCGCGGTGGTTGATGGTGGCGGCGCCAGCGACGTCGCGCGTGCTTCGGCCGCGGCATAGAGGCCGGCGATCAGCCCGATGCTGGCGGATTCCACGTAACCTTCGCACCCGGTCATCTGTCCGGCGAAGCGAAGTCGCGGCTGGGCGCGCAGCCGCAATTGACTGTCGAGCAGCTTCGGCGAATTGAGGAAGGTGTTGCGATGCAGGCCGCCGAGTCGCGCAAACTCGGCGCGTTCAAGTCCCGGGATAGTGCGGAAGATGCGTTGCTGTTCGCCGTATTTCAATTTGGTTTGGAAGCCGACCATGTTGTAGAGCGTGCCGAGCTTGTTATCCTGACGCAATTGCACGATGGCATAGGCCTTCACGGTCGGATTGTGCGGATTGGTGAGCCCGACGGGTTTCATCGGCCCGTGACGGAGGGTTTCGAGGCCGCGCTCGGCCATTACCTCGATCGGCAGGCAGCCGTCGAAATAGGGCGTGTTGGTTTCCCACTCCTTGAAGTCGGTCTTTTCGCCGGCGATCAGCGCCTCGACGAAGGTGTCGTATTGCTCTTTCGTCATCGGACAATTGATGTAGTCGGCGCCGGTGCCGCCGGGCCCCATTTTATCGTAGCGGGATTGGAACCACGCCACCGACATATCGATGGAATCCTTGTGCACGATCGGCGCGATCGCGTCGAAGAAGGCCAACGCTTTCTCGTCAGTAAGGTCGCGGATCGCGTCGGCCAAGGGCGCCGACGTCAACGGCCCCGTTGCTACAATTACGTTGCCCCAATCGGCGGTTGGCAGGCCGTCGATTTCGGCTCGCTCAATCCCGATCAAGGGATGGTCGCGCAGCGCGCTGGTGACGGCGGCGGAAAACCCGTCGCGGTCGACTGCCAAGGCCCCGCCAGCGGGGACCTGATTGGCATCCGCCGCCCGCACCGAGCCGGCGCATTTCGGCGTGGAGCAGGCCGACCGCGTTGTTGGCGGCGTCGTCCGAACGAAACGAATTGGAGCAGACGAGTTCGGCGAGGCCGTCGGTGCGATGGGCTTCGGTCATCCGCCCAGGTCGCATCTCGTGCAGGACCACGCGGATACCGGCCTTGGCGACCTGCCAGGCGGCTTCCGAGCCGGCGAGGCCGGCGCCGATGATGTGAACGGCTTCGGAAGAGGATTTGGTGCTCGTCATGCGCACAGAGGTAGCGCTTTTCGGCGCCAAGTGAAATGCGCAGGCCATGGTCGGAACCCGGAGACGACAACGCCCGCGGCGAGGCGGGCGTTATCGTTCGTCGGTCGGCTGAAAGGAATCAGCCGTTGAAGGTACCGGCTGCAACGCGCGGAATATCCGAACGATCGAGGCCGATATCGGCCAATTCGCGATCGGTGAGCTGGGACAGTTCGCTGACATTGCGCTGATAGTCCCGGAACGCCTGGATCATGCGGATGAGCGAGAGCAACATGGGTAGTCTCCTTGCCTTTACGATTCAGCTCTTGGGGGAGAAGCGTCGTCGTTGGAATGAATATAGATCAAAATGTTGCGCTGCAGAACATCAAATGGTGCGGCGCAGCTAATCGAGAAACGCATGGCTAGATAAAGAAACGATTAACCTTTCGGCGGAATGCTCAAGAAGCGGACGCCAACCGCAAATTTAACAGTTCAAACGGCTATTTTCGGAACCTCTCTCGCCAATACGCATGCGTGATTCGCATGCAGATTATATAATGAATTTGTAATCACTTTTTATCCTCATCAGTTTGGCTCTTCAGGGTGCTCGCGCGAGCTGATCGGCGAAATACACGATCGTTCGCGCGTAGACCTCGCTCTTGTTCCATTCCTGGATCACCGCGAAATTCGCGCTGCCAGGCTCCCAGCCCTTGCCACGTTGCCACCCGTGACCGGCGAGGAAATTCGCGGTTGAGGCCAGCACGTCTGGCGTACTGCGCAGGAGATCGCGGCGGCCGTTGCCGTCGAAATCCACGGCGAACTTCAGATACGAGGACGGCATGAACTGGGTCTGGCCGATCTCGCCGGCCCATGCACCCCGCATTTCGGTGGGCGCGAGATCGCCGCGCTCGACGATACGCAGCGCATCCAACAGCTCGGCGCGGAACGTGTCGGCGCGGCGGCAATCAAAGGCCAGGGTTGCCAACGAGCGGATGGTGGAAAATTTCCCGGTGTTGACGCCGAAGTCGGTCTCGAGCCCCCAGATCGCCACCAGCACTTCCCCCGCCACGCGCGAGGCGGGGAGGGACCATGCGGCCGGAGAATTCCTCGAAACTTTGATTGAAAACTTTTTGCGAGCGGTCCCGCGAGAGCACGGCTTGATCCAGCGTGACGCCGTTTAGCCCGGAGGCAATCGCGGCCTGCGAAATGCCTTTGGCGGCGGCTTCGGTTTTGAAGTCGTTGAGCCAGCTATCGAAGCTGCCGGCGCCGCAGCTTGCCGCCATCACCGGCGTGCCCGGGATCGCCAGCATCGTGCTTATTGCGAACGCTCTAAAAAAGAACCGAAAGGTCATCTGGTCACCACAGCATAGCTTTGCCTTGAAGAGTGATGACCGGACATCATGAAATGTCCGTGGCAAACGCGACCTAAACAAGACTTAACCAGTACCGAAGTTCCAAATAGTTCAAAAAGCATGCACGGGGAGATGCCGCCGCCGGTCAATATCGACCAGCGGCTGATGTCATCGCTGATTTGAGGACTATGTGCCGTCTTTACGTCTCCAGGGAAACAACGCGGCCGAAAAATCCGCTGCCGCCTGTCGCTCCCGATGCGGGCCGGGAGGGATCGGCCCATCTTGCCGCGCGCCACGCGTGAGGTTAGATACGCTGTCACAAAAACAGAGGGGAAACATGATGGATATCGTCGATCGCAGAAGCATTCTCGCATCGGGCGCGTTGGCGCTGGCGGGCGCCGCTACGCATAGTGTTTCGGCGCAAGCGCAATCCGCCCCGAAGCCGCTGTTCCCGATACAAGCGATCACAATCCCGATCATGGGTGAGAACGAAGTCTTTCCCGTGCGCCGCATCTATTGCATCGGACGCAATTATGCCGCGCACGCGATCGAGCGCGGGTCGGACCCGACGCGCGAACCGCCGTTCTTTTTTCAAAAGCCGACTGACGCCATTCAAAACGTCGCCGTCGGTATCGTTGCGGATCATCTCTATCCCTCGCTTACCAAAAATTATCACCATGAAGTCGAGTTGGTCGCGGCGCTAAAGTCGGGCGGCACCAATATTCCCCCCGAGAAGGCGCTCGAAAACGTTTACGGTTACGCACTCGGCCTCGACATGACCCGGCGCGACCTGCAAAACGGCATGGCCTCCGAAAAGAAGCCGTGGGAAATCGGCAAGAGCTTCGACCACGCCGCCGTGATCGGCCCGATTACCCCGGTTTCGAAAATCGGTCATCTCACCAAGGGCGCGATCTCGCTTTCGGTCAACGGCACGGTGCGACAGGATTCCAATCTCGACAAAATGATCTGGAGCGTCGCCGAACAAATCGCCAAACTCTCCGAAGCGTTCGAGTTGAAGGCCGGCGACATCATCTATTCCGGCACGCCGGAGAACGTCGGCCCGGTGGTGAAAGGCGACGTGCTGTTGTGCAAGCTTGAAGGCTTGCCGGACATGTCGATCCGGGTTGTGTGAGACTGGTAGTCATCGTTTCTCCGATGTCGTCCCCGCGCACGCGGGGACCCATAACCACTGATATTCGTGATTGACGAAGTGTCACTCCGAGCCGCGTTTAACCACGGGGGACACGGTGTATGGATCCCTGCGTTCGCAGGGACGACAACGAGTTTGAGGATGGGCTGCCCGGCATCGCTTACCCCGCCAGATCTGCGAATTCCGGATGCTTGTTCAAATAATCCACCACAAAACCGCAACCGGCGACGACTTTTAATCCGTCGGCGCGGATCAATTCCAGCGCGCCCCGCACCAGCTCCGAGGCGACGCCGTGGCCGCGCAATTCGCGCGGCGTCTCGGTGTGCGTGATGATGACGGCCGAAGGCACTAGGCGATAATTCGCAAAGGCAATTCCGCCTTCGACGTCGAGTTCGAAGCGGCTTTTGGTTTTGTTGTCGCGGACTTCACTCATCTCAAGCTCGCTTCCGAAATGGCGTCGGTCGGGGTTCTGGCTAATACACCGTAATTCAAACGTGTCTTCGCGTTCTCGCGGCGCGAATGGCGTCCGAGTTTTTCAAAAACATTCGCCCAAGAAATTAAAAGGGCGCAGGAAACGCCGGGTGCAAGCTGGCACCCGCAGCCTCGCGTGCGAAATGGATGGAGCACACG
>WNFQ01006449.1_pt1 | contig 14817 bp, 11 predicted proteins | sample 5400171 | NCBI WGS metagenome assembly WNFQ01 (sample SAMN13153356, study PRJNA577476) | soil metagenome | isolation source: 20 cm soil under Madrone tree | place: USA:California | collected 2016-06-14
GAAGTCCGCTTGCGAATAGTCAGCGCTTTCGCGATCGGCTAGTTGTTCGATCTGTTCACGTAATGACATGGAGTCAGAACCGTCTGCGGTAGCGGACGGTTGATCCTCAATTCATCAAGCAACGATTATCAAAGTCCAACCGCCCGCTACCGCAGGCGGTTCAGACTTCATGCGGCCTGCGCACTCTTCAGGATGCCGAGGTCCGTTAGCACTTCGCGGATCAGCCCACGGCTCTTTTCTTGAATCGGCACCAGTGGCAGACGAAAGTTCTCTTCCAATAATCCCATCATTGCCATGGCTGCCTTTACCGGTCCGGGGCTTGATTCGATAAAGTTAATCTCCATCAACGGCAGGAGGCGGTAATGCAGCGCCCGCGCTTCCGTCCAATTGGCGTCGAGGGCCAGTTCAGTCATGCGTGACATCAGATCAGGAATTTCGTTAGACGCCACGGAAACGATTCCGTCCGCGCCCAGAGCGATCAGTGGCAGCGTCACCGCGTCATCACCCGACAACACTCGAAAGTTCGCCGGACGCTCACGCAAGATCTCCATGATCTGCGAAAGGTTTCCCGACGCTTCTTTGATAGCCACGATGTTTTCGCAATCTCTCGCCAGACGCAGGACTGTCTGAGCAGCAATGTTCGAAGAAGTGCGACCGGGAACGTTGTAAAGCATGATCGGCGTTGCTGGAATCGCTTCGGCGATCGCGCGAAAGTGCGTGTACATACCTTCCTGTGTCGGCTTGTTATAGTAGGGAGCGACCTGCAGCATGGCGTCAGCGCCCAGATCCCGCGCCCTTTGTGAATACTCAATTGCCGCCGCCGTCGAGTTGCTGCCGGTGCCCGCTATCACGCGCGCACGACCGCGCGCGACTTCGACAGTGATCGCGATCACTCGTTGGTCTTCGGCTTCAGACATGGTGGCGCTCTCACCCGTGGTGCCGCACGGCACCAGGAGACGGACTGCCCCTTTTATCTGTCTATCGACGAGCGCACGCAGCCGATCTTCGTCAATCGCGCCATCGGCTTTGAAGGGAGTCACCAGCGCCGTCGCACAACCGCGCATCCAATCGACCTTCATCGTCATCTTCGGAGTTCCTTTCGCTTAACGTAATGAACCTTGTTTAGAGGCGGGCTACAGCGCGCCGGTACGGAACCGCTCACAGTAGTGAGCGGGTCGATGGTCACTAGCAAGAACCCGGTCGCTACCGTCCCGGTTCTGTATCTCGCGGCTAATCGTCCGCATGTGCTTTTATTATCTCATCGAAAACTTCCGAGAATTCATAGACCCCTTTGCGGCCAACAATCCAGCCTGCCGCGACCAGCGCGCCCGCCGCAAATCCTTCGCGCGAGCGGGCCGCGTGCGTCAGCGTGATCTGATCCGCCGCGGAATCAAATCCGAGTCGATGCGTTCCGGGAATGTAACCGGTGCGCATTGAAGTTACGGGAACGTCGCGGCCGAGACCGTCGCTTACGAGCTTGCGCAACTGAACCGCAGTGCCCGACGGTGCATCACGCTTTCGCTTGTGATGGGCCTCTTCAATGAACCCGTCGTACGATGCGAGCCCGCGAAATAACTCAGCCGCGCGAGCGGCGATCCGGTAAAAGACCTGAACACCCACCGAAAAGTTCGCCCCGTAAATCAAAGCGCCGCGGTGCTGAGTCACAATCTTCTTAATATCATCCAATTCACCGTTCCAGCCGGTCGTCCCCTCAACCAAAGGCACGCCGGCCTGAGCACAAGCGTCTACATTTCGGCGGACCGCGGCGGCGACCGAAAAGTCGATCGCCACGTCACAACCGCGCAGAGAATTTACGAGGTCCTCAGCGTTGCGGTCTTTGTCTATGGACGCGAACGTCCCCGCGACTTCGTGACCTTGCTCGTTCGACAGCTTCGCGACGAGTTGGCCCATTGCGCCGTATCCGATCAGGGCTAGTTTCAATTTTCAACTCCGTATTCAAGCACCGGTCGAAGTTAACCATTCATGAAATCCGCAAAGCGGTGGCAAGATAATAGCCCAGGGTGGAGTGCGAACGCGGAACCCTGGGTTCGCCGCAAGAATAAATTTCAAAGAGCCTGCTTGAGCGGGCAAAAGATTCTGTCACCCGCTAAAGCGGGCTTGGAACATGGTGACGCCGCCACCCCAGGGTTTCGTTCGCCGCGCTCACTTCACCCTGGGCTATTTTCTTCCGTCCGCTTTGCGGACTCGTTGTGAAGTCCTTCCACGTTAACGAAGTCCAATCGATTCTTAGACAACAGCCAACAAACTCTGAACCAAATCCTGATAGATATCGACGGCCCGCATCAACTCACTCTTCGCCACCCGCTCATGTTCAGTGTGCGCATCCAGGATCGAACCCGGCCCGATCAAAAGGGGTGTGCCCCAGTTCGTCAGATATGGAATGTCCGTGGTGAAACGCACGATTGTTGTTTCAAAGCCGTCAAGCGCAAGCAACCTGATCGGATCGTGGACAGACTTGTATTCCAGTAAAGCCCGCTCGGCCACCGCGCGCTCGAGTAAATCTTTTGCTGCCTGGGCGCCTACCGCCAGACGGATTTGCAAAGTCGTCTGGGCTGCTTCGGGAACGACATTCGCCCGCGTGCCTCCGGAGATTACCCCGATGTTGCAGGTCGTTTCGCCAAACGTCACATCTGTTGGCCAGTCGATCTTGCGCACGTCATCCAGGACATTAAGCAACTTCACGATCGCCGAATCACCCTGCTCCGGGTAAGCCGAGTGCGCCGCGAGTCCTCCGGTCCTAAGTGTTACTTGCAGCGAACCCTTCGTTCCGATCGCCAGTCGATTGTCGGTCGGCTCGCCGTTAATCAGGTAACGACACGAAGCAGCGAGCGGATGTTCGTTCAAAGCCCTGGCGCCGGCGCTGGTTACCTCTTCATCGACGGTAAAGAGGAGACCAAGTTCATTCACCCCGCGCGCCCGCAGTCTCTCGGCCGCGGCGATCTGCGTCGCGATGATTCCTTTCGCATCACAGGAGCCCCGGCCATAAATGAATTCATCATCCTCGGTGGCCGCAAGATACGGCGGCACGGTGTCCATGTGCGTCGAGAGCACAACCTTTGGCTGGTCCCCGGTCGTCGCAATCACGTTTGCCCGGTCCTTTTCGACCTCTTGCAGCTCAACCCGGTAGCCATGCCGGTTAAGCAATTCAGCGAGCGACGTCCCGATATGAAACTCTTCCCCCGTCACCGAAGGAATATCGATCAACTCGCGCGTGAGCTTGAAAACGTCTACCGGCTGAGTCAAGCCATAACCTCCTCGGCGCCGGCGCGATCGGGGCAGTAGCCCGACTCCGGGGTCCCCGGCCGGGCAGCCCGGCTGGGGTGGGGCGGTAAGGGAGGGCTCACTATTTTCATGCTACGACCTCCTCGGCGATATCATTCTCAACCGAGCGTCTGTCGGATTCGCCTTCAAAGCAAACATAATGCAGACGCTTGATAGTCTCAGTCGCGCGCGACTCTTCAACCATAAAAGTGAGATTGACGCTCGACGCGCCGACCGAAATCATCGCCACATTGATATCGCTGATCTCGGAAAAGACGCGCGCCGCGATCCCCGGCGTATTGCGCAATCCCTCGCCGATGATCGAGATAATGGCGCGATGAGCTTCGACTTCAACCGCGCCCAGCTTTTCCAGTTCAGGAATTAGTTCCGGCAGTGCGCTGGCATCGTCAATCGAAAGCGACACACTCACCTCAGAGGTTGTGACTACGTCGACGGCAGTGCGATGGCGATCGAAAACTTCAAACAGCGCCCGCAGGAAACCATAAGCGCCGAGCATCCGCGCCGAACTTACCTGCACAGTCGTAATGCCGCTCTTATGCGCGATGGCTTTGACGGTTTGCGGCGCAGCTTCGGACTCAGCGACGATCAGGGTGCCCGCTTCGCCCGCCGCGCGCGAATTGCAGACGCGCACCGGGATGCGGCGATCGATAGCCGGCTGAATTGTCTTGGGATGTAAAACTTTGGCGCCGAAGTAAGCTAGTTCAGCAGCTTCCTGATAAGACAATACCGGAATCGCCCTGGCTTTATTCACGATGCGCGGATCGGCCGTCAACACTCCGCTGACGTCAGTCCAAATCTGAATCTCGCGCGCGTCAAGAGCCGCGCCGATGATCGCTGCCGAATAATCCGACCCGCCGCGCCCCAGCGTGGTCGTCACTCCATTGCCGGTGCTGCCGATGAATCCACCCAGAACTGGGATCCTTGCAGACTCCAGCAGCGGCATTAGTTCGGCGCGCGTCGCGGACACCGTCTCAGGAAGCGGCACTGCGCTCCCATAATTGTCGTCGGTCTTAAGGCACCGACGAGCGTCAACGTAACGCGTCGTGAGATTGTTTTCGCGCAACACGGCGGCGAGCAGTTGCGCAGACAATTTTTCGCCGTAGGCGATTATTTCGTCCTGAAGCGGCGGATGTGTCACCGGATGCACGGCTATGATCTTGTGGAGTTGGCGAATTTCGCGGCGAGTCACGGCGACTATTAATTCAAATGCGGCGCATGATTCCGCGTTGAGCAATTCGCGGGCGATAGCAATGTGCCTTCGCAGGTCCTGGTCCAGAGATCTGGTGGCAGCGCGCGCATCGCTCTCGATAGCTCTCTGAACGCTGGCCAGCAAGATGTTGGTAAATCCGCTAATTGCCGACACGACGACCACTGGCCGCACCGCAGCGGCCGCTGCCACGATGGCCGCGACGTTGCGAAAGGCGCTCGCGTCTTCGACGGACGTGCCGCCGAATTTCATGATAGTCGGATTCATGGACATTGCTCGTTCTTCTCTGTGTCCTCTGTGGTAAATTCGATCTCACCACGGAGGGCACAGAGACATACAAAAAGGGCCAATCGCAAAGCATACGACTAGCCCCTCACTCTCGAGAAACTTTTGCGCCGTAAAACATCCGGCGCTTTGTCGTAGCTCTCCACCAGTGGCACAGACTTCAGTCTGTGAATCGATTCAAACACAGACTAGAGTCTGTGCCACTTAAGTGACAGTCCTGCGGATTTAGCCACAGCAACCAACCCGGCGTGCCTGAAGACACACGCGCGAGCTTCGGCGACCTTCCCTTTCAACCGAGCCGTCATCGAACCCTTCACGTTCCTCGACTCGCCTACTCTTGAAAGCCGCGCCTCTACTTCGGAATTGCAAAGAACATTAACGGGAAAAACGAAACTAGCTGGCAGCGGAATCTTTGTCAAGCGCCGACCACAACCTTTTTATGGGTAATGAAGTCAGTACCACCCGCGTGAGCGGGTGGGTCAGGCACTAACCTACCCTGGTCGACTCTGGGATCCACCCGCTCACGCGGGTGGTACTGACCTCGGCCTTCTGCGTGAGTCATGTTTCCACGCCCTTACTCCCTTGGCCGAACCTCGTCATCTCACCCGGCTTGATTGGTAACTCCACGCTCTCGTACAATCTTCAATTGCATTCAGACCGTATATTTGGAACACAGTCGACTAAGCACAATTAAGTAAGCACCATTATGAGTTTCGATAAAGTACTAACCAAAGTTTTTGGCAGCAGTAACGAGCGGTGTACTAACCAAAGTTTTTGGCAGCAGTAACGAGCGGTTTCTGAAGGCCATTCGACCGGCGATTGACCGGATTAACGAGTGGGAGCCCGAAATTCAGGCTCTTTCCGACGACGAATTGCGGGCACGCACCGAAAAATTCAAACAGCAGATTGCCGATGCAGTCAAAGATGCGCGGACTAAGGAAGAGCGAAAGCGTCTCGAGCAGGAAGCACTCGAGGAAATTCTTCCCGAGGCCTTTGCCGTAGTTCGCGAAGGCAGCAAGCGCACCACCGGCATGCGCCACTTCGACGTACAAATGATCGGCGGCATCGTTCTGCACCAGGGCAAGATTGCTGAAATGCGCACCGGCGAAGGCAAGACCCTGGTCGCGACCCTGCCGGCTTATCTCAACGCGCTGACCGGCCGTGGCGTGCACGTGATCACCGTCAACGATTATCTGGCGGCGCGCGATGCTGAATGGATGGGCCAGATCTATCGCTTCCTTGGCTTGACGGTCGGCTGTATTCAGAACGACATGGACGATTTTGAGCGGCAGGCCGCTTACGCTGCCGACATCACCTACGGCACCAACAACGAATTCGGCTTTGATTATCTGCGCGACAACATGAAGTTCGACCTCGGAACCTGCGTGCAGCGCGGTCACTATCACGCGATCGTCGACGAAGTTGACTCGATCCTTATAGACGAAGCGCGCACGCCCTTAATCATCTCCGGGCCATCTGAGGAGTCTACCGATAAATATTATCAAGCGAACGCGATCATTCCGCAGCTGCAACGTGGCGAAGAACTCGAAGAAGGCAAGAAGACGGGCGACTATATAGTCGACGAGAAGAACCATTCTGCGGTACTGACCGAAGACGGTGTCGACAAAGCCGAGCGGCTATTAGGTGTGGGGAATTTGTATGATCCGGGGAATATGGAATTGCTGCACTGTGTGGAGCAGGCCCTGAAGGCGCACACTCTTTACCGGCTCGATCATCAGTACGTGGTGCAGGACGGCGAAGTGATCATTGTCGACGACTTCACCGGACGCTTGATGAAGGGACGCCGCTGGTCCGATGGTTTGCACCAGGCAGTTGAAGCGAAGGAAGAGGTAAAGATCGAGCGCGAGAATCAGACGCTGGCGACGATCACCCTGCAGAATTATTTTCGGCTTTACGAAAAGCTGTCCGGAATGACCGGCACCGCGGAAACCGAAGCCGGCGAATTTCACACCACTTACAAGCTGGAAGTAATCGTGATCCCCACGCACATGCCGATGGTGCGCAAGGACAATCCGGACATGATCTATCGAACGCTGCCGGAGAAGTGGGACGCAGTCGTGGAAGAGATTCAGGCGCGCTACGAACATGGCCAGCCTGTATTGGTAGGCACGGTTTCGGTGGAAAACTCAGAGTTGATTGCGCGCCGTTTGCAACGGGTGGGCGTCCCGCACAATGTGCTGAACGCGAAGTATCACGAACGCGAAGCCGAAATCGTCGCGCAAGCCGGACGCAAAGGCGCGATCACGATCGCCACGAACATGGCCGGCCGCGGCACAGACATCCTGCTCGGCGGCAATCCTGAATTCATGGCGCGCGAGTTCTTGAAAGAAGAGGAGATCGATCCGGACGAGGCGACCGACGAACAGTGGCAGGAAGTCTTAGGCAAGGCCAAACGGATCGTCGAATCCGAGCACAAGGAAGTAGTTGAGCGCGGCGGCCTGCACATCCTCGGGACGGAACGTCACGAATCTCGCCGCATCGATAATCAGTTGCGGGGGCGCTCCGGCCGCCAGGGCGATCCGGGGTCGTCGCGTTTCTTTCTTTCGCTCGAAGACGATCTAATGCGTATCTTCGCCGGTGACAAGGTCAAGGCGCTGATGCAGCGACTCGGCATGGAGAAGGGCGTCGCGATTGAGTCCAAGATGGTTTCCAAACGCATCGCCGCCGCGCAAAAGTCGGTCGAAGGCCGCAACTTTGAGACGCGCAAGCACCTGCTGGAATACGACGACGTCATGAACAAGCAGCGTGAGACCATCTATGGTCTGCGCCGCCAGTTGATGGAGGAACCTGATCAGCGGGAATACCTGGTGGGTGAAACAGGCGTTGCGCGCGACCTGCTGGCGGACACCACCAAGCAATACCTGGATCCGAGTCTTTCTGAGGACGAGTGGGACGTCGAAAACTATAAGGTCAAGATCCAATCGATCTATGGACTGGCCGCCGACGCCGAAGGCATTGACTTCAGACATGCCAACTCGGAAGAGATCGAAGATCAAATCTGGGAGAAACTAAAAGCCAAGTACGCCGACAAAGAAAAACAGATCGGCGACGAAGCGATGCGCACTTACGAGCGCATCATCATGCTCAACATCATCGACGCGCAATGGAAGGACCACCTCCTGGCGCTCGACCACTTAAAGCAGGGCATCGGCTTGGTTGGCTATGGCCAGAAGGATCCGCTGGTTGAATATAAGAAAGAAAGTTTCGACATGTTCCAGGCGATGCTTGATCGCATCGACACCTTCACCATCCGATCGCTCTTTAACCTGCAAGTCGTCGCCGAACAACAGCCCGACGAGCTGCAACGCCGCCGTGCCGCCCGGCGAAACTCGATGAATTTCACCGGCCCAAATCAGGGTGCGGCGCCCGCCGGCGAGGAAGCCGGCAAAGTCAAAACCGTCGTGCGCAGCGAGCCCAAGGTCGGCCGAAACGATCCCTGTCCCTGCGGTTCGGGCAAGAAGTATAAGAAGTGTCACGGCACGACGATGTGACTCTTAACCTCAGTTTGATCTTCCTGAGAGTCGAGCCAGGAAATGCGCGCACTGCTAATTCTTTCGGGGATTCTCCTGATGGGTCCAGCAACACCGGGCCTGTTACCGATCACCCGCCAACACCTCTCCATGTTCGGCGGTCAGAGATCAGTCAAGGAACTCGAGACCAAACTCGAATCTCAATACAGGGAAACGCAAAAGCTTTTTGCCTCGCCGCCACATGCTGCCGGCCTGCTACCTGCCGATTATCATCGGCTGCTCCGAGAGTGGCAGGATGATTTAGCACAGAGTTTTGTGCGCGCTGCGACAACGGTTGCGGAAATTCTCGCGCTGAATCCGCCAGAGCGGGACATGTGGCAGGAGCGGCTTGAAACTCTTCATCTGTATTCGCAGCCAATCAGCAGCCCTGAACAGCGAAGCGTCTTTGGATCCGGCGAAGTGCAAACATCGGCGCGCATTCTGGGGATTCCCTTTGCTGAATATACTAATGAAGCACGCGCGGCAAAGACACACGGAGACGTTCGGCTGCGCGTGGTGTTGGCTTCTGATGGAACCGTGAAGAACGTTTTTCCGATAAAATCGCTCAGCCACGGCTTGACGGAATCGGCTATGAAGGCGGCCCGGCAAATCAGATTCGAACCAGCCATCAGAAATGGTAAGTCCGCCTCAGAGTTTATGACTTTCGTTTACGAGTTTGAAAAGGGAGGTTCGCGTCAGCCTTACGTCCCCAGAACAATATTTTAGCGGCCGTTGCCGCGTCTCATGAACCAACGAACAGACTGCGTGTCGCAAGCGCGGATCTCAACTCGAATCCCATCGATCTAATTCCGTGACGCACTCATCAACGAGCAAATCAAAATTCTTAATGACGCTCACTGGGGTTTTGGTGCTGCTTGGATATTCCGTGACCGTTCCTTCACAGCAATCGGGCGAGAGTAATTCAGAGCAGCGTAACCGCGGTATTCAGCTTTACAAACAAGGCGATGTCAAAAGGAGCAGCTAAGATTCTCAGTTCCATTGTCAGGCAGAACAAATCAGACGCTGACGCCTGGTATTTTCTCGGCTTGGCTTTAGTTCGCGATGATGATTTGGGAAATGCTCGCAAAGCATTCGCAGCGACAGTCAAATTGAGACCGGACTTCGGTCTGGCTCATACGGGTTTGGCATACACGCTACTGGCAGTCGCGAAGAATGAAGAGGCCGGTCGCGAAGCTCGTCGGGCGATTGAACTGAACATTGTAGACCCCGACGCCCATTACATTTTGGGCGTCGTATACGTGCGGTTCGGACGTAATACCGAAGCGCTGGCCGAAGCGGAGCTTGCCATCGCCCAAAAACCCAATCTTGCGCCGCCGTATCTTCTAAAATGCGAGACGCTGCTGGCACTTGAGGGAGAAGCATCCGGCAAATCCGCAAGAGTCCGCTTTCCCGCGAGCAGGGAGCTAACTGAAGAAGAGCGCGAGGAGCGCCGGAGACTGCGGCAGAAGTCGGCCCAGTCATTCGCATCGGCCGCCAACGCGCTCGAGAGTTATTTAAGCTTTGCGGCTTCGAGTAGTGAGACGCCAGTCTGGCGAGAGCAGTTGGAAACTCTGCGTCTGTTTGCGGGCAATCACCAGACTGGCGAGCTTTTGTCCGGTTGGGAAGTCACCACCCACGTAAGAGTATTGGAAAAGCCAGGGCCAACCTACACGGAACGGGCGCGCGCGGCAGGAATTGTAGGCACCGTAATATTGCGTGCCGTATTCTCGGCGGAAGGTAAAGTTGAACATATCCTCGTCTTGAGGTCGCTGCCCGGCGGACTAACCGAAAAAGCAATTCAAACGGCCAGGAAAATAAGATTCACGCCCGCGACGAAGGACGGCAAACCAGTTGCCATGATCATGGAACTTCAATACAACTTCAATCTCTATTAGAAGAATACCGTCTCCCCACGAGACCCCACATGAGTTAAACTCTTTCCGTGGCTAACGAAGTCAAGTCTACTAATCCGGTAGTCAAATCGATCATCTCGGGCAAAGCACCACCGGCCGCTCGTCTGGCAGCCGCGCGCGGATTGCTGCCGTTACCGCAGACTGATTTGCTGGAGGCTCTGGTTCATCTGGGCGCCGACGATAACCCGGACGTAGCCAGCGCTGCGCTATCCACTCTGAACGGACAGCAGCCGCAGGACCTTTTGAGTGTCGCGCAGGCAGATGATGTGGCGCCCGCCGTGCTCGGATACTTTGCTTCTCTTTCCGGCGCCGATCGCAATTTGCACGAAGCGGTGGCCGGCAACCATAATACGCCCGACGAAGCGATCGCTCTGCTCGCTCGCATCACCGCGGATCCTTCTTTGCTTGAATTCATCACCCTGAATCAACAGCGCCTGATTAGGACGCCGGGTATCATCGACGCCATCCTGATGAATCCCGCGCGGACCGCCGAAGCCGAACGCCGGGCGAAGGAAACTCGGCGAGAGTTCTTCGAAAAAGAAAGGGGGGCGACTCAAATTGCCCAGGAGTTACGCGCTCGGGGAAACAGTGCGGCGGCGGAATTCTTTGAGTCCGCTGAATTGGCCAGCGGCACCGGCGCCTTATCAGTCGATGATGCCTGGATAATCGCCCAACACATCGAAGTCTCAGATGCCGACATCGATGATTCGTGGCTAACGCGCGAGTTTATCGAGGAGATGATGGTTGAGACGCCCGAGCAGCTTGCCGCCAATGCTCAGGCAGTAATTAACGCCGAGCGTCTTGAGGGCAACGCGTCCCCCGAACGCATCTCTCTGATCAAGCGGATCATGTTTATGACAGTGAAAGATCGTGTCAAACTAGCGGTCAAAGGAGATCGCGAGGCGCGTGGCATCCTCATCCGTGATTCCAACAAGATCGTCGCGACCGGTGTAATACATAACCCACGGCTGACCGATCAGGAAGTTGAAAATATCGCGACCATGCGTACCGTTGCCGAAGAAGTCCTGCGCTTGATCGGCATGAATCGCGCGTGGGTCCGTTCGTATCCAATCATTCATAATCTTGCCCGGAACCCACGCACGCCGCTGGCTACGGCCGTTCATATCCTGCCTCGAATTCGGACCAATGACCTCAAAGCCATTGGTCTCAATCGAAATGTTTCGGAAGCGGTAAGGCGTCAAGCCTATCGCCTTTCGGAGATGCGGAGACCGTAGATGGACCGCACCGCACATCACCCTGGAAGGCTGTCATGTCACAGACCTGTCACAATTTTGTCAATTTTAGCTTGACGGGAGCGAGAGTCAGGTATAAATTCAGCCTTGCAGAAGAATCCAGTTGTTTGAAACTGAAGGGCTAAGGCAGAGGCCTTCGAAGACGGAGCGGAGTTTTTAGAAGCACGTGTGGCAGCTTTTCTTACTATTCGCCGCAGACTTTATACCGCCGTCAATAGAAAGCACCACCTTTGAAGTACGGGATCGGCCATATGTGACGATTCTCAAGTCTGTGCCTAGCCACCCCTGATGGACCCCGAACCTACCCTGATGTTTCGCCTCGCCTGTTCGCAAGAATCGGCGGGGCGTTTCTCTATGTATTTCCGATTGCCGATTTTCAGACCGGCCCATCCATAACGAATCCCTGACGGACCCACGATAGCAGCGCCGCATCGGCAATGGCCTACATCGCCAGCCCCCCATCAACTTGAATCACCTGCCCGGTGATGTAGCGAGCATCCTCAGACAAAAGAAAACAAGCAATGCGGGCGACTTCATCACTCTCGGCAAATCGGGCCAACGGAATCTGCTCGAGTATCTTCGTGCGATAGTTCTCATCCAAACCTCCGGCCATATCAGTCGCCACCATGCCCAGCGCCAGTGCATTCACGGTAACCTTACGGCTCGCGACCTCACGCGCCAGGGCCTTGGTCAAACCAATCATCCCGGCTTTTGAAGCCGAGTAGTTCGATTGGCCCGCCATGCCGACGACTCCGCTGATCGAAGTAATGTTTAGAATTGAGCCGCCATCTTCCTGTCTCAGCATTACGCGCAGAGCAGCTTTAGCGAAGTTCCAGGCTCCTTTCAAATTTGTATCGATCACCGCGTCCCAATCATCTTCCTTCATTCGCAGGATCAAAGTGTCCCGCACAATGCCGGCATTATTCACCAGCAGATCGATCCGTCCGAAACTGTCTTTGACCTGCCTTACCATTTCCGCCGCAGCCTGAGTATCGGCGACGTCTCCCTGCGAGGCTATCGCCCGCACGCCCAGCGCTTCGATTTCCTCTTTCAATGTTGCGGCAGCTTCGGCGCTCTTCGCATAATTGAATGCGACATCAGCGCCACGTCGCGCCAGTTCCAATGCAATCTCGCGCCCGATGCCGCGGGTGGCGCCAGTGACGATTGCGCCGCGTCCAGTGAATTGTTTGTGATCAACCATACTGCCAACTCAAATCGACTTAAGTGATTTTAGATATTGTCGAAACTCCGGTTCCAGATCCTTATGCTTCAGTCCGAACTCGACTGTGGCAATCAAGAATCCGAGTTTGTCTCCGGCATCATAACGCGTTCCTTCAAACCGAACGGCGTAGAAAGCGCGCTTCCGCAAAAGCGCGCGCATCGCATCCGTGATCTGGATCTCGCCGATGGCGCCAGGGGTCGTATTCGTAATCTCGTCAAAGATATCGGGCGTCAGGATATAACGGCCAATAATAGCCAGATTCGAAGGCGCATCTGCCGGCAGTGGTTTCTCAACCATGTCCTTAACGCGATAAACACCGTCTTCAACTTCGTCGACGTCGAGCGCTCCAAACCGCGAAATCGCTTTCCCCTCAACCTGCATCGTAGCGACCACCGGCGCGTCATATTTTTCGTAGACGTCGAGCAGTTGCCGCAGCGCCGGAGTTTTGGAATCTATAATGTCATCGCTCAGCATTACCGCAAACGGCTCATCACCGACCAGGTCGCGCGCCTGCAAAATGGCATGGCCCAATCCCAGGGCCTCGCGCTGGCGCACATAACTGACGCGCGCCATATCGCTAATCTTCCGCACGAGAGCCAGGTCCGCTCCTCGGCCGCGTTCTCGCAACACGGCTTCCAGTTCAAATGAAACGTCGAAGTGATCTTCGATAGCGCTCTTGCCCCGACCCGTAACGATGATGACTGACTCAATGCCTGAGGCAACTGCTTCCTCCACGACGTATTGAATCAGAGGCTTGTCGACCAGCGACAGCATCTCTTTCGGAGATGCTTTGGTCGCCGGTAGAAAGCGCGTGCCCAGGCCGGCAGCGGGAAAAACTGCTTTTCGTACTCTCTGTGGCATCGTTACGAGTTCCGTTTGATGGATGAGGCTTGCGAGAAGTGTAGCGACTGTCCTAACCGCAGAGGACGCGAAGGCTGTCCGCAGAGAGACGCAGAGAATTGCCTTTGCGTCCTCTGCGTATTCCTCCGCGACCTTTGCGGTTAAAAGATCCTCGTCTAGTCGCGTCTGAGAATTACCTTGACACTTCAGCAAACGCTCGGTTAGGTTCCTCGCTTGCGCGAAATCGCAAAACCAACTTACAGATAACACAGTTTCAGGACCGCGGCCAAATGCTCGATCTCAATTATGTGCGGGACAATCTTGATAGTGTGCGCGCCGCGCTTACTAAGCGCAGCATGCCTGCGACGGCGCTTGATGATTTCGCCCGGGCGGACGCTGAGCGCCGGCGGGTGATTGCCCAATCCGCTCAATGCCGAACGCAACGCGGCCAGCCGCGAGATTGGCGCGCTGATGAAAGACGGCAAGCGCGAAGAAGCTGATGCTCGCCGCAAGGCTGTCAATGAACTAAAGGAGCGCATCGCGGACCTCGATCGAAATCGCGAAGAGGCTGAGACCCGGATGCGCGAGTTGCTTTCGACTCTGCCGAACATCCCGCACGAAAGCGTCCCGGTCGGCGCGGACGAATCCGCGAACATCGAAGTCCGCCGCTGGGGCACAAAGCCTGAATTTGATTTCGAGCCGAAGGACCACGTTGATCTGGGTAACGCGCTCGGCATTCTCGATCTCGAGCGCGCCACCAAAATTACGGGAGCCCGCTTCGCGATTCTCAATGGCGCCGGCGCCCGTCTCAGCCGGGCGCTGATTGATTTTATGCTCGATCTGCACACGCGCGAGCACGGATATCAGGAAACGTTGCCGCCATTCATCGTCAATCGCGAGTCTCTGTTCGGCACTGGGCAGCTTCCCAAGTTTGAAGAAGAACTTTTCAAACTTGAGGACGACCGCGGACTCTATCTGATCCCGACCGCGGAAGTGCCGGTCACTAATTACTATCGTGAAGAAATTCTCGACGCGTCGCAATTACCCATGAAGTGGGCCGCCTACACGCCTTGCTTTCGTTCCGAAGCCGGTAGTTACGGCAAGGACACTCGCGGCGTAATCCGACAGCACCAGTTCGAAAAAGTTGAGTTGGTGAAATACTCTCTACCGGAGAATTCTTACGATGAGCTCGAAGCACTGACTCGCAACGCGGAAATGATTTTGCAACGGCTCGGGATTCACCATCGCGTCGTTGTGCTCTCAA
>WNFQ01001965.1_pt1 | contig 14816 bp, 15 predicted proteins | sample 5400171 | NCBI WGS metagenome assembly WNFQ01 (sample SAMN13153356, study PRJNA577476) | soil metagenome | isolation source: 20 cm soil under Madrone tree | place: USA:California | collected 2016-06-14
GCGGACCAAGTTTATCTTGTCGCTCGTGCTGGTCACGGCAGGGCTGACCTGCGGGACCCTGTTTGTGGTGATGCGCTCCGCTGAAGCGCAGATGCAAAGAGAGATTGAAGAAGGCGCCCGCAACGCAGTCCTAACCTTCAGGGTAGTGCAGCAACAGCAGCAGATAGCCCTCAACCGCAAAGCCGACCTTCTGGCAATCATGGCGTACATAAGAAACGGGGAAGCCAGCACCATCCGGGATGCCAGCGAAAACCCGTGGCAATCGGACGACTGCAACCTGTTTGTTCTTGCGGATCGCAAAGGCAAGGTAGTCGCCCTGCGCACCACGACTCCGACATTTCCTGTGGCAACCGCAGAGGAATCGCTCCGGCGCTCCCTGAAAGAGGGCGGGAAAGCGGGGTGGTGGCTCAGTGGTAAGCGTCTTTATCAGGTGGTATGGCAGTCGTATTACGCAGACCCGCCGATGAATAGCGCACTTTTGGGCACCGTCGTCGTGGGCCGCGAGATGGACGACGCCCGAGTCACTGACCTGGGCCAGGTTTCGGCAAGCCAAGTGTTCTTCCGTCATCACGGCGATGTTGTCGTGAGCACACTCCCGGCTTTCAAGGAACAGGAGCTAACGCTGCGAATTAAGGATGGGCCGGTACCGGAACAGATCCAGATTGATGATGAGCGGTTCTTTGCAAGCTCCGTGGAGCTGGAGCCTGGAATGCATTCCGACCTAAGCCTGACGATGCTGAAGTCCTATACCCCGCTAAGGGCGTCACTTTCGGGGCTGAAACATCTCCTACTTGCGCTGGGCTTGATGGCGGTCATCGCGGGAGTGAGCCTGGTCTACATGATTTCGGACAAATTCACGCGCCCATTGGCGAGCCTGGTGGAAGGCGTTCGCGCCGTCGAACGAGGGAATTTCACTTACCCGCTAGGATCCAATGGCGGGGATGAATTAGCACAAGTTACCCGAGCATTCGAGCGCATGCGAAGCACTTTGCAGAAGAACGAGGCGCGGAGGCAGCAACTAGAAGATCAGTTGCGCCAGTCGCAGAAGATGGACGCATTGGGACGCCTGGCGGGGGGCGTGGCTCATGACTTTAACAACCTGTTGACGGTGATTAAGGGGCACGGCGACCTGCTGCTTGGACGGCTGCAGCCTGCTGACTCGCTGCACATGAGCGGCGTGCAGATTGTGAAAGCTGCCGACCGCGCGGCCTCGCTGACGCGGCAATTGCTGGCCTTCTGCCGAATGCAGCTTCTACAACCCAAGGTCGTAGACCTAAACGCCCTCGTCTCCGAGATGTGCAGCCTGCTGCGGCGTTTAGTGCGCGAGGACATCGCCTTCACCTTTCAGGCGGGTGAGTCACTGGGACGAGTGAAAGCAGATCCGGGGCAGATCGAACAGGTAATTGTCAATCTGACAGTGAATGCGTGCGACGCGATGCCCGAAGGCGGCAAGCTCACAATCGAAACCCATAACGTGATAGTGGATGAAAAGTGGGCGGCCGCCCGACCTCCCATCCACCCGGGTGCGTATGTGCTGCTGGCGGTTACAGATACGGGCCAAGGAATGGATGCCATGACAAGGGCCCGGATTTTCGAGCCATTCTTCACGACCAAGGAGCAAGGCAAAGGAACGGGATTGGGCCTTGCCACGGTTTATGGCGTGGTGAAACAGAGTGGGGGATGCATTTGGGTGGACTCGGAACCAGGTAAGGGAGCGCGCTTTGAAGTCTATCTGCCGCGTGTTGAGGAAAGAGCGGAGTCTGGCAGAGGACAGGAAATTCTTGCTCCGCCTATCCGTCGAACCGCGACAGTGCTTATCGCGGAAGATGAAGAAGGAGTTAGAGAGCTGGCATCCGAATTTGTGAGTTCGGCCGGCTACACGGTGCTTACCGCCAAGGATGGCATGGAAGCGCTTGAGATTGCGGAGCGGTCCCCTGGCTCGATCCATTTGCTGATTACGGATGTGGTGATGCCCAAGATGCGGGGGCCAGAACTCGCCAAGAAATTGAAAGCGCTGCAACCTGATTTGAGGATCGTTTACATGTCCGGCTACCTCGAATACAACTCAGGGAACGGACAGTTTTTGGAAGAAGGTTTCTTTCTTCAAAAACCCTTTTCGCGCAATACGCTGGTGAGCAAAGTGGACGAAGCCCTGAGCCACGAACTAGAAGCGCTATCAGTCTAATAACCTACCGCAAGTCGACCTGTTGGGTTCCATAGTGAACAGATAAGTTAAATTATGAATTTCCGCAAGGGACAGAATCGCAAATCGGAGTCCGTGGCCCAAGCTATGACCTACGAGGCGCTTCCGCGGCGCGTTTTGCTGTGTGTGGCCTTCTGCTTTCGGGGTTTGCGGACTTTGGGGGGGCGGATTTTGTTGGTGGCTTTGTAGCCGGCGCGCTCGAAGGCGCGCCACATGTACCAACTGGCGACAGTGCGGTAAGGGCGCCAACGTTCGCCGAAGGCTAGAAGTTCCTTGGGCTTGGGCATGTGTTTTTTGCCGTAAGCGACGGACCAGCCTTTTTTCACGCCGAGGTCGTGGATGGGAAGAACGTCGGGACGGCCGAGGCGGAAGATCAAAAACATTTCGACGGTCCATGCGCCGATGCCGCGGACGGAGACGAGACGCTCGACGAGTTCTTCGTCCGAAATTTTTTGGGCTTGTTCGAGGGTGGGGACGACGCCGTCGATGGTTTTTTGCGCGAGGTCTTTCATAGCGAGGACTTTTGCGCCGGATAAACCGGCTTTGCGGAGAACCGGTTTGCGGAGTTTCAGTATTTGTTCCGGGGAAGGCGCGCGGCCGTTGCCGCTCAACGCTTTGATTCGACCAAAGATGGTGGCGGCGGCTTTGCCGGATATGGATTGGTAGGCGATGGCTTCAAGGAGAGCTTCGTAGGGAGATTGCAAGGGATCCTGGTCCATTTGGAAAGGGAGTGTTTCTGCGATCAGCCGCTTTAGGCACTCATCGCGTTCGGCGAGGTGTTTGGTGGCTGCGGCAAGGTCGAAGGGGAGGGCGGCGGTTGTCTCGGTCACTGGGGCTCCATTCCGGAAACGGGGAAACAGGTTAACAAGATCAATCCGCGAGGCAACGTTTTTTTTGTTGATCAGGGAGAAGCGACGGTCTGCTGAACGATTTGCCGGGCGTGGAGGGCTTTTTTGCGGGTGAGGCGCAGGCGGAGGAGGCTGATGGCGGCGATGAGAACAAGGCAGGATTCGACGAAAAGCTTGCCGCCGTCGGCCCAATGGATGGGGGCATTCTTCAAGGCGGGATCGGTGAAGAGGCTGTACCAGAAGAGCGCGGCGGCGGCGAAATAAATAGAGAAGTGGAAAGACTTCCAGAGATGGCGGCCTAGGCGGATACGCATGTAGGAAGTGACGACTACAAAGGCCAGCAGAAAAAGAGCGATGGCGCCGATGGTGTTGTCGCGTGACTGGGATGGCGAATGGATGGGGTAGACGAGATCGAGGAAGCGGAAGCGGGGCTTCTTGCTGAAGAGCAGAGTTGCAGGATGAAGGATAGCAATTGCTAGAGCGATGTAGCCGGTCCAGTTGTGAACGCGGAAGTAATTGAAACGCCGATGTGGCCAGGAGCGGTGCGGCTGTAGCGGAAGGCCATGAGTAAACCGAGGAGCATGTTCAAGGTGATAACACCGACGGCGAGTAGGCCGACGTAGGCGGACAGATCTAAGATTGTGATGCTCATTGGGAGCATGAAATCAGGAAGAGTATCCTTTGCGTAAGTCACCCATTTTGCGTAAGTCACCCATTATGACGCCACGGCGCGCCGTTCGGTTTAGACGGATCTGAATTTGGCAAGGGATCGAGAAAATGTAAGTAAGACGGCTCAGGTGAGGGAGCCGGCGGCACGACTCATGCAGCACTTAGGGCATCTCCAAAGGCGAAAACTGGGATGCTTCGGTTGCACTTCGAGCAAGTACATCGGAAAACCGTCGCTGGAACAATACTGATGAGGGGGAATCGGACCCTCCCTGAGCAAGAGTGGGTTCCGCGCGCTCAGGAAATAGCCTTCCAATCTGCTGTAATGGACAACACAGTGAGGTTCTCGACAGGCAAAGGCCAATCCGTCTCCGTTTGACGGAGACTTTCGGGGTGCCATCTTGGAATGGTGCTCGTAACAAAGCGGATGAATCTTGCTTGCGAGTGCAGGGGCAGGCATGAGGAAACCTCCTCTAAATACCTGAAAAGGAGCTCGGGTCAATACCTGAGATGTGACTCAGATAAAAACCTGAGAGAGACTAATAAAAGGCAGGGTAACAGGCCGTTATGCAAGTGTCAACGAACAACTTCCCAAAATGGGAAAGCAAAATTCCCCGCACAAAACGGGAAATGTGGTTTTCAGAATTTCTTATGGAAATAAGCATATAAGGGATATTTATCCACGCTCAATTTCGGGAAGTGACAGGTCGTAAGAAGTCGTCTGTTTGGGAAGGGCGGCCGTCGCAACGGTGCCCGGAACTGCTGTGCTACACTTCCGAGTTTATGCAGACAGGAATTATTGGACTACCACAGGTTGGGAAGACAACGCTGTTCCGTATATTGACAAAGGCGCACGTCGATGGGAAGAGCGGAGCATCGGCGACGCACGTGGGCGTGGCCAAGGTGCCGGAGCCGCGGCTGGTGGAGCTGGCGAAGCTATACAGCCCGAAAAAGATTACGTATGCGACGGTGAATTACGTCGATCTGGGCGGGATGCAGAAGGAACGCATGCGCGATGCGCTGGCGCAACTGCGCGAAGTGGACGTGATTGCGCACGTGATTCGCGTGTTTGACGATCCTTCGGTGCCGCATTCGGAAGGAAGCATTGATCCCTTGCGAGACGCGACGAATCTGGATCTGGAACTAATGCTTTCGGACCACGATCAGATTACGCGGCGGCTGGAACGCGTAGAAAAGGATTTGAAGAAGAAAAGCGATCCAGTGCTGTTACTGGAAAAAAACACCCTAGAGAAATGCAAAGCGCAATTGGAGGCGGAGAAGGCGCTGCGGGAGTTGGAGTTGACGCCGGAGGAGAGAAAGTCGATTGGGGGATTTTTGTTTTTGTCGGCGCGGCCGGTGCTGTATGTACTGAACGTGGGGGACGACGAAGCGGACAAATTGGACACGGCGGTGGAGCGGCACAAATTGAGTTCTTTGCAAGGCCGGCCGAATGCCGCGGTAGTGGCAATTTGCGGCCGGCTGGAAGTGGAACTATCGGAGATGGATGAGAAGGAAGCGGCGGAACTGCTGGCGTCGTACGGATTGAAGGAGCCGGGGCTGAACCGATTGATTCGGGCGACGTATGATTTGCTGGGGCTGATCCAGTTTTTTACGGCGGGGGAGCCGGAAGTGCGGGCGTGGACGATCCGAAAGGGCGCGACGGCGGTGAAGGCGGCTGGGGCGATTCATAGTGATATCGAGAAAGGTTTTATACGGGCGGAAGTGGTGCGGTGGAACGATTTGCTGGCGGCGGGGAGTTTGGCGGCGGCGCGGGAGAAGGCGCAGGTGCGACTGGAAGGGAAAGAATACGTCGTTCAAGAGGGGGACGTGATTTTGTTTCGGCATAGCGGATGAGAAGAGAACTAAGGAAGTAAAGAGGTAAGGAAAAAGACTAGGAATTTACACAGAGAGCACCGAGGAAGCAGAGGGCATAAAGCAGACGGGGCAGCGAAGGTTCTTAAAGGATTGAACGGTTTACTGGCAGGTGGAAAGAAAAGCGGGAGCTACGCTCCCGCACTCCAAAATGGGACATGATCTGGCATTTCGGACGGGGTTGGCGGCGGGGCTGGGGCTGGTGGCCGCCGCGGGGAATTTGGTGGGGGGATATTTTGTCGTTCATAGAGAGTGGCCGCGGAAGTTTCTGCAATATTTTTTGGCACTGGGCGCAGGGTACATGCTGGCGGTGGCGTTCATCGACATTATTCCGGAGTCGGTACGTCTTTCGGGAGAGGCGTCACTGCTGTTTGTGCTGATCGGATATTTTATTGTGCACCTGTTCGAGCACACGCTTGCGCCGCATTTTCATTTTGGGGAAGAGACGCACTGCGAAGAAGTGAGCCATCATCATGCGCGGACGAGCGTGTTGGTGGGAATGACGATTCATACTTTTTTCGACGGGGTGGCGATTGCGGCAGGGTTTCTTGTTTCGACGTGGCTAGGCGCGGTAATGTTTTTTGCAGTGTTTCTGCACAAGCTGCCGGAGGGATTTACTGTGGCCTCGGTGGTGTTGGCTAGCGGGCAGGGAAAGCGCAACGCGATTCTGGCGGCGGGGCTATTAGGAGTGGCGACCCTCTTGGGTGTGCTACTGACCAGTGCTTTGGAGGGCCAATTGAAGTATGCGTTGCCGCTCTCGGGGGGAGTTACTTTGTATGTGGCGGCGACCGACCTGCTGCCGGAAGTAAACCGGGAACCAAACTGGCGATTGGCTTTGCTGGTGTTCATCGGCGTGGCTAGTTTGTTGATAATGCAGCACTTATTCCATGTTTAGGGTGATTTTCAAGAGTATCTAGGGCGATCCTCAAGTCAGGGCTAAAGCCCGGCGTCTACACGACTTAGCTCCCTCCCGCAGTTGCAACTTTCTGAGAGCGCATGTGTTTGATACAGTGTGGCGGCTATGGCCAGGTCGGACGTCCAACTGATGCTGGACGTGAAGGCGGGCGACGAACAGTCGTTCACGCTTTTGCTGCATCGCTACAGGAGTCCGTTGATCAATTTCCTGTACCGCATGGTGCGGAACAGGGAGCAAGCGGAGGATCTGGCGCAGGAAGTTTTTTTGCGGGTGTATCGCGCACGGGAAGAGTACGTGCCGAGTGCGAAGTTCACCACCTGGCTCTTCCGGATCGCGACAAACTTGGCGTTGAACTCGGTGCGGGACAACCGGTATCAGCGAATGGAAATCTCACTGGATGCGCCAGTGACGGCGGATGCGGAGGACGGCGACGAGAAGACGATGGATGTAGCCGAGAAGCACCCGAACATCGAGCAGCACCTGATCGAAGAGACGCGGAAGAAGATGATCCGGCACGCGATTGAGAAATTGCCGGAGAAACAGCGGGCGGCGGTGCTGTTGCACAAGTACCAGGAGCTGGATTACGGAGAGATTTCGAAGATTTTGGAATGCTCGGAGAGCGCGCTCAAATCGCTGCTGTTTCGGGCGTATGAAACGCTGCGAGTGGAACTAGCCCCCCTCGTGGCGCGGCAAGCAAAGCAGTAGAAGTGGGCCAGAAGGGAAGGACGTCATGAGTTGTAGCCGGATGGAAAGCAAGATTTTGGGATACGTGGACGGGCGCCTGAAAGAAAGCGAACGGCTGGAGATGGAGAAGCATGTCTCGACGTGCGCGGCGTGCCGTGTGCGCGTGAACGAATTTCGCACCGTGAATGTGCTGCTGGATGAGCTGCCGATGATCGAGCCATCGGAGGCTTTTGATTTGCGCGTGCACGCGCGCGTGGCGGCGGAGCCGGCGAAGCAGAGCTGGTGGGCGTGGTCCATGCCGGCGCCAAGGGTGGCATTTGCCGCGGCGATGCTGGCGGTGGCGATGGCATGGGTCGGGTCGCGCATGCCGAACGATTTGAGTGCCGGCGACATCGACAAGATCAACCAGAATCTGCCGGTGCTGGAAAATTATGATGTGATTTCGGATTTTTCGCCGCTGAGCGACCTCTCACAACAGGCGCCCGACGATGATCCGGGCGACTCCAATCAAAGTCAGCAGATGTAACGGAAAATGAAACGGAAACTCCAATTCGCGGGATGGCTGATGGCGCTGTGTGCCGCGCTGGCTGTGTCGGTTTTCGCGCAAGGACCGCGGGCGAATTGGGCGCAAAACAAGCAGGATAATAAGCCGCCGAAACAGCAGCAACAACATCCACAACAGAGACAAGAACAAAGACGAGAGAATCGACAGCCGCGGCAGGAATCGCGGAGAACGCAAAACGAGCGGCAAAATTCTGGCATGAATCGTCCCCCGAGTTCGAACCCCAATCGAGCTGACATGATGGGGCAGCCAAACGCAAATCCGAACCGGCCGCCATCGTCATATACACCGCCGCAGAAAAGAGATTTCAATAGCCTAAGTCCACGGGAAAAGCAGAAAGTCCTGGAGGACAACCGGCGTCTGCAAAGACTACCGCTTGCACAGCGACAGGAATTGCAGGAGCGCGCACAGGTGTGGAGCAGGCTGACGCCGGAACAGCGCCAGCACATCCAGAATAACGTCCTGCCGAAGTGGCAGCAGTTGCCGTCGGACCGCAAGCGAGCGATCCAGCAGAGATTGGGCGTGCTGAAAAACATGCCGGAGTCGGCGCGCAATCAGCATTTGAATGATCCGAATTTCACGCGGGGCATGAGCGAAGAAGACAAAGCCACGCTGCGTGACTTGAGCCATCTGCACGTAGGCGGAGCGCCGGAGCCGCCGAACGAATAGCGCGCGTTTTCTCAAAGAGACAATCTGGTTTGCTTCCTTCTTTTAGACTGCATTGACAATTCGTCTCCTCTCACGGCATCGTGACTAGTTCACGATTTTTCGCATCCAACGAGGGGAGGAAGAATATTTTGAAGAGTGACCGCACAGCGGTCAGTCCGGCCGTTTCACCGCGCTTCCCGTCGTCTTCAACGCGCTTCCGCGCGATGCAGCATCGCAATTTTCAGCTCTTCATTGCGGGACAACTCATTTCACTCATCGGAACCTGGATGCAGAACATGGCGCAGCTGTGGCTGGTCTACCAGCTGACGCATTCCGCGGCATTGCTTGGTGTGTTTGGATTTGCGAGCCAGGTGCCGATGCTGTTTCTTTCTTCACTGGGCGGGTATGTGGGGGACCGCTTCGACCGGCATCGAGGCGTGGTTGTGACGCAGACGATTTCCATGCTGCTGGCGTTTTTGCTGGCGGTGCTGACGCGGACGCATTTGATCGGCCAATGGCAGTTGATTGTCATCGCGTTTCTAGTAGGCATCGTCAATGCGTTCGACGTGCCAATCCGGCAGGCTTTTTTCGTGCAGATGGTGGGGAAGGAGGATCTGCCGAACGCGATTGCTTTGAATTCCTCGATCTTCAATGGAGCGAGAGCGGTTGGTCCGGCGATTGCGGGGTTTGCGATCGCGCTCGTGGGACCCGCGTGGTGTTTTTTCCTGAACGGATTGAGCTTCCTGGCCGTGATTGGGGCCCTGCTACTGATGCGGATCGAGCCAAGAGAAATCAAGCCGAGCACGGATTCGCCGCTGAGAAGTTTTATGCAGGGTTTCCAGTTTGCGATGAGCGACGTCCCGGTGCGGTCGTCATTGCTACTGCTCAGCGCGCTGAGTCTGTTTGGATTGCAATACGCCGTGTTCATGCCGATTTATGCGCAAGACATTTTGAAGGGAGATGCGCGGACGCTGGGATTTCTAATGAGTTCGGCGGGAGTGGGTGCAGTGATCGGGGCGCTGCAGTTTGCGGCGCGCACGCATTACCGGGGGCTGGCGCGATGGATTGCCTGGACGTCGACGACATGCGCGGTGGGCTTGATTGTTTTTTCACACGCAAAGACTCTGGGATTGTGCATGGCGGTGCTCTTTGTGGTGGGGTTCGCGGCGACTTCGCAGATGGCGGCGACAAATACGCTGATTCAGAATCGCGTGCCGGATGAGCTGCGCAGCCGGGTGATGGCGGTATACGCGACGATGTTCATGGGAGTGCAGCCGATTGGGGCGTTGATCGCGGGTGGGATGGCGAAACATATCCGCGCGCCGAATACGCTGGCGGTGTTTGGGTCGTTGGTGCTGGTGGGGAGCGTGATTTTTATTTTTCGCGTGGTGATGAAGCTAGGAGAAACGCGAACCGCGACGGCGGACTAGGCAGGATTCGGGCGGTAGAGCCAGCCGGGTTTTGCGAAGAGTTGAGCAGGCGACGCGGCGTTCATGCCTGCGAGGATGGCGTTGACTTTGGGACGCAGAGGTGCGAGGGAGCAGACGGGATCGGTGGCGGCGGCGTCTCCAGCGAGGAGCAATGCCTGGCAGCGACAGCCGCCGAAGTCCTGCTCGCGGCGGTCGCAGGTTTTGCACGGGTCCTGCATCCAATCTTCTCCGCGGAATTTCTGAAATGCGGCCGAGTGTTCCCAGATTTCGCGCAGGCTTTGGTCTTTCACGTTCTCGAAGGAGAGGCCAGAGATGACTTGCGCAGCGTGGCAGGGGAGTGCGTCGCCGCTTGGCGTAATCAACATTAGCTTGCGGCCCCAGCCGCCCATGCAGGGCTTCGGATATTTTGCATAGTAATCAGGGACCACGTATTCGATGCGAATCCTGCCTTGAAGCCGCTCTTGTTCACGCTTGATGAAGGCGAGCGATTGATCCAACTGTTCGCGCGTGGGCAATAGATTCTCGCGATTGGCGAAGGCCCACCCGTAATACTGGACGTTGGCGAATTCGATGCGCGTGGCGCAGGAGGATTCGGCCATGGACAGCATTTCCGCGAGTTGATCGATATTGTGGCGGTGGATGACGAAATTGAGAGTGACGGCGACGCGATACCGTCGGAACCAATCAAGAACGCGGAGCTTTTGCGTGTGAGACTTTGTGCCGGAGATTTCGTTGGCGGTTTCTTCTTGTGCGCCCTGGAAACTGAGCTGAATGTGATCGAGACCGGCTGCGACGAGTGCGGCGAGTTTTGCTTCATCCAAGGGCAGGCCCGAGGTGATCAGATTGACGTACAGGCCGGCAGAGCGGGCTGCACGGACGAGTTCGACGATGTCGGGACGGGCGAGTGGCTCGCCGCCGGTGAAATCGGCTTGAAAGACGCCTGTTGCTGCGGCTTCTTTGAAGACGCGGGTCCAGGTTTCGGTGGAAAGTTCGTTGGCGCGCGCCTGCATTTCCAGCGGATTCGAGCAATAGACGCAATGTAGGGGGCAGCGGTGGGTGAGTTCGGCGATTAACGCGAGCGGGTTGGAGATTTCATTCGGCATAACGATTGACCGTCTAGCTGACAAAAAAGCGGGAGCTGCGCTCCCGCACTCCAAATAAAAGCCTCACCCCTGAAGGGGTGAGCTACAGCTCGAAATCGAGCGCGCGATCTTTTTGCAGGAGCGCAAGATAGCCAAGGATATCCTGTTCGACCTTATGCGGCTCGGCTTTGGAATAGATTTTCTGCAAATCTAAAATGATTTGCTGGACGGTGTGCTTGCCGTCGCAGCGCTCGACGATTTCGAGGCTTGGGCCGTTCAGGCGAAGGGCCCGTTCCGGCATGAGCAGCACGCGCTGCTGGTTGTTTTCGCCCAGGCGGCATCCGGGAGCCAAGCGCGGCCGGCTATTCAGTTCGGGCGGCATTGTAATTCCTTCAAGATTCTTTTGTGGGCTGGAAGGCGCCTGGGGGCGGCCAGCCTGGATTAACATAAGCAAAATAAAGAGCGTCGAGTTGAGCCCAGAGAATGTCGCACTTGGCGCGCAATGCTGCGTGCGCAGCATCCTGCTCCGGCCGCGTTTGCGCGCGCTTCACAACCCAGGCGAGTGCAAACTCCGCGTCCTCTGGTGCTTGCGTTAAACGGCCGGTGAAATAATCGAGGCCGCCAGAAAGCCATGGGTAATGCTGGCGCATGCGATCCGTGCGCAGGGTAATCAACTTGTGTGAAAAGAGTTCGGTGAGAGAAGAAGCGACGGCCTCAAGATGCGAGCGTGTGGAAACGAAGTCAACATAGGCCTGAACAGCGAAACGCGTCGCGGGAAGAATGCTGTCGCCGCTGAGCGCTTGTTCGCGTGAGAGGCCAGTTGCCTCGACAAGGCGCAGCCACTTTTCGATTCCACCCGGTTTGGTGCCGTCGCCATCGTGATCGAGGATGCGCTTGCGCCAGGCGAGACGGAACGCGGAATCTTCGCTGCGCGCCAGGATGGCGGCGTCTTTGATGGGGATGCGGCTTTGGTAGTAGTAGCGATTGAGCGCCCAGGCTTGAAGCTGGCCGCGCGTAAGCTTGCCTTCATGCATGAGGAGATGAAAGGGGTGCTTGTGGTGGTAGCGCTCTTCACCAATTGCGTGAAAGCCGGCGATAAACTCGGCTTCCGTCAGCAGGGGTTTTTCAGGCGACGTTTGGACTGATGAAGTCACAGGTTGAACTCCATCCCATCATAGGCGATTTCCCAACCGGCTTCACGCACGGCGCGATGCTCGGCGCTGTCTTCGTTAAGGATCGGGTTCGTATTGTTGATGTGGATCAGGACCTTGCGACCTTTGGCGTGCTTAGGATACTGCTCCATTAATCCACCGGGGCCGGAAATCGGCAGATGGCCGATTTGATGGGCTGTTTTTTGGCTGCGGCCAGTTTTCAGCAGTTCGTCGTCGGTCCAGAAGGTGCCATCGATGAGCACCAGGTCACTGGATTCGGCCCACTTCTTCCACTCGGTGTTGCGGCCAGGCAGCGTTGGTGCAACGAACACGCGTTTCCCAGCGTACTCGAAAGCCAAAGCGATTAATGCTTCTTCGGGGGGCAGCGCAGTTCGCAGTTTTTTGCTGATGTAATCCGGATACTCTCCGCCGAGGGATACGGCGTGGGAAATGAATTTGGGAACTTCAGCCGGATCATGTTTTTTTTCCGCGTTTAGATGAGAGGCGAACGGCAGGGAAAACCATTGCACCGGAGGCTTCGCGCGGCCCAGGACCTGGAAGATGGAATTCTCTTCCGACAAGATACGCCGGATGGCGTGGGTAGAAAAAACTTTGAAAGCCTGAAACTCGCGCAAGTGCAGCAAGCCCATCAACGAATCAACATCAGCACTCTGCAGATAAACATCGAGGATCGCGCTGGAAGACCGGGTATTGGGAAAAGGGCCCAACTCGGGGGCGGAAACGATCTGTGAGCGCAGGTCGGGGGAAGCATTGACGAGAGTCCAATACGCGCGGAGGGCATATTCGGGGTCGGCAGCTATCGCGATCTGGGTCTGTGAGCGGGGACGAGATTTTATTGTGCCGTTGCGGAGGCCGCTACAGTTTGGACAGCCACAATTCCATTGGGGAAAGCCGCCCCCGGCCGCGGAGCCGAGGACTCTTACGCGCATTCTGGCACGTTCACAGGCGACCGCTTGTGGCGGTCGAACAGATTAGAGCTCAGCGTTGGCGTACGAGCTAACTTCGCAATTGAGGTCGACTGCTTCGTGCTGAGGGGTAACCCATTCCATGGTCGAGGCTCCTTCTGGAGTCAAATACAACAGAACTCCCCAACGATAACATGGAATCCATTTGGAGGGAATGGGGGACTGGAGGGACGATTGAAAGGCAGTGGAAGGCATCGGGAGCATTCAGTGCAGAACAAACAACGATTGAGCGAGTTGGCCGACCCAGGCAAAAACGGAGTCCAGAAAGTCAGCTTCGAAGGCCACGAAAACGCTACCACAAAGAATTGTTGTAGCTAAGAAAAGAAATCGCAAGCAGTCGCGGTAAGAAAAGCGAGATTCTTTTTCGCTTTACTTTCTCCTCTATTTTTGAACAAGGACATGATTCCACTTGACATGCGAGGAAAGCAGCTTATTATGTGGTGAAAAGTGGTAAGAAGTGGGCAGCAGTAGAGTATTGTAGCAGGCACTGGTACCAAGTAGAAAGTTCATTAGAGTTGTGGCGAAAGTGGGCATTTTGGCCATTCTAGACCACATTTTCGTGTGCGATCCAGGGAAAACGGGGGTCGCCTTGAGCGGAGCGCATGAAGCTGCGGGGCAACTGTCCGGCGAAGGTGGACGAGAAGGGTCGATTGAAGATACCCGCCGTGTTTCTGGACGAATTGAAGGAGTACGGAAACCAGTTTTACATCACCAGTACGACGGGTGAAACGGCCAGGATTTACCCAATGAAAGTTTGGTCGGAGATCGAAGACAAACTGGCGCAGACGCCGAGCACGAACCGGGCGAAGAGAAAGTTTCTGATGCGGACGAGCTACTACGGGCAGACGGTGGAGTTGGATGGGCAGGGAAGACTGTTGTTGCCGACAGTGTTGCGCGAAGCGGCGCAAACCAAGGGAGATGTGGACGTCCTTGGGAATCTGGATTATCTGGAAGTGATGAATCACGCGCGGGCATTGGATCAGTTGAAGAACGAGCCGTACACGGACGAAGACGACAAGGCATTGGAAGATTTGGGAATCTAAGGTTTTGCAAGATTGGTTGCGCCGCACACGCCGGTGCTGTTGGAAGAGGTGCTCGAATGGCTGCGCATAAGGGCGGACGGAACCTACATCGACGCCACGCTGGGAGCGGGCGGACACTCGGAAGCCATCGCGAAGAAATTGACCTCTGGGATTCCTCACGCGCGCCCTTCCGGGCGGCTGATCAGCCTGGACCGGGACGCACGGGCGCTGGAGCTGGCGCGGGAGCGGCTCAAGATCTTTGGGGAGACAGTGACGGTGGTACACGCGCCGTTCTCGAGGATTGCGGAGGTCGCGCAAGAGTTGGGGATTCCCGGGGTGGACGGGGTCTTGGCCGACTTGGGAGTTTCGAGCATGCAGCTTGATGAAGGCGCGCGCGGGTTTTCGTTTCGCGAGGCCGCTCCGCTCGATATGCGGATGGACCCTACCAACGACGAATTGACGGCAGACGAGATTGTGAATCGATGGTCGGAGAAGGAAATCGCCGACCTGCTCTACCGGGAAGCGGATGAGCACGATTCCAGAAGGATCGCCAAGGCGATCGTACGAACGCGACCCCTACGGGATACCGCGCACTTGGCAACGACTGTGGCAGGGGCTCGAAAGCAATGGGGAAGGCAGAGACTGCATCCCGCAACAAAAACGTTTCTGGCGCTGCGGATAGCGGTGAATCGAGAGATGGAGGAACTCGGGCAGTTTCTTTCTCGGACCCCCGCCACAATGAATTC
>WNFQ01002885.1_pt1 | contig 14816 bp, 13 predicted proteins | sample 5400171 | NCBI WGS metagenome assembly WNFQ01 (sample SAMN13153356, study PRJNA577476) | soil metagenome | isolation source: 20 cm soil under Madrone tree | place: USA:California | collected 2016-06-14
AGATCACGCTGTCCGAGCCTTTCAGCGACCGGTGGTTGACGCCGTAGACGATGGTCCGGTCGACGTCGCTGTCGCCGGGCGCCGAGATCACCACCTTGGTTGCGCCCGCCTGGAGGTGCGCGCCCGCCTTCGCCTTGCTGGTGAACAGGCCCGTGCACTCGAGCGCCACCTCGACACCGAGCTGCTTCCACGGCAGCTTCGCGGGGTCGCGTTCGGCGACCACGCGAATGCGCTCATCGTTGACCACCATGGCGTCGCCGTCGACGCGCACGCTGCCCGGGAACCTGCCGTGCGCGGTGTCGTACTTCAACAGGTGGGCGTTGGTCTGTGCGTCGCCCAGGTCGTTGATCGCCACGAACTGCAGGCCGTGCTTCCTGCCGGCCTCGTAGTGGGCGCGCAGCACCATTCGTCCGATCCGTCCGAAGCCGTTGATCGCCACCTTGATAGTCATTTCAAAATGCTCCTCACTGCCTTAGCCACGTTTTCCGGCGTAAAACCAAAAAATTTGAAAAGATCGCCCGCCGGCGCCGATTCGCCGAAGCGGTCGATGCCGACCACCGCGCCTTCCAGGCCGACGTACTTCCTCCAGTAGTCGGTGACGCCGGCCTCGACCGCGACGCGCGGCAGGCCGGGCGGCAGCACCGACTTGCGATAATCCTCGCCCTGCCGGTCGAACACGCTGGTCGAGGGCATCGACACCACGCGCACCGCGATGCCTTCGGCGGCGAGCAGCGCCTGAGCGCCGACCGCGAGGTGGACTTCGGATCCGGTGGCGATCACCACGGCGCGAGGCTGCCCGGGATCCGAAACCACGTAGCCGCCGCGCTCGATGTCGCTCGCCGAATTCCTTTTCACGAATGGAACGTTCTGGCGCGTCAGCAAAAGGGCGCTCGGCCCGTTCTTCCTGCGCAAGGCCGCCGCCCAGGCGACCGCCGTCTCGACGCCGTCGCAGGGGCGCCAGACCTCCATGTTCGGCATCAGGCGCAGGCTCGCCGCATGCTCGACCGGCTGGTGCGTCGGCCCGTCCTCGCCCAGCCCGATCGAGTCGTGCGAGAAGACGTAGGTAACCCGAATCCCCATCAGCGCCGCCAGCCGCAGCGCGTTTCGCGCGTAATCCGAGAACACCAGGAAGGTGCCGCCGTACGGAATCAGGCCGCCATGCAGGGACACGCCGTTCATCGTCGCGCACATGCCGAACTCGCGCACGCCGTAGAACACGTAATTGCCGCCGCCCTCGCGCCCGACCACCCGGGAGGCCTTCACCATCGTGAGGTTCGACCCGGTGAGGTCGGCCGAGCCGCCGAGCAGCTCCGGCAGCGCGGGCACCAGCACCTCGAGCACCCGCTGCGAGGCCTTGCGGGTCGCCATGGTCTCGGCCTTCTCGCCCGCTTCCTTCAGGAGGAAAGAAACCTTCTCGTCGAAATCACCGGGCAGCTGGCCCGCCATCCGGCGCTTGAATTCCGCGGCCTCGGCCGGGTACTGCTTCTCGTACGCGGCGAACAGCCGGTTCCAGCGCCGCTCGGTGCGCTTGCCCGCTTCGCGGGCGTCCCAGCCGCGGTACACGTTCTCGGGAATCTCGAAGGGCGGATGGCTCCAGCCGAGCGCCTGCCGGGTGGCGGCAACCTCCTTGTCGCCGAGCGGCGCGCCGTGCGCCGCCCCGGTGCTGGCCTTGGTCGGAGCGCCTTTCGCGATGACGGTCTTGGCGCAGATCAGCGTCGGGCGCGACTTTTCGCGCTTCGCCTTGCGCAACGCGCGGTCGACCGCCTCGAGATCGTGGCCATCGACGTTCGCGACCACCTGCCAGCCGTACGCCTCGAAGCGCCGCCGCACGTCGTCGGTGAACCACTGCTTGATCTGGCCCTTGTCCGAGTCGATCGAGATGCCGTTGTCGTCGTAAACGGCGATCAGCTTGCCCAGCCCGAGAGTGCCGGCGAGCGAGCAGGCCTCGTGCGACAGGCCTTCCATCATGCAGCCGTCGCCCATGAAGACATAGGTGTGGTGATCGACGATCGCGTGGCCCGGGCGGTTGAACTCGGCAGCCATCAGGCGTTCAGCCAGCGCCATGCCGACGGCGTTCGCGATCCCCTGCCCGAGCGGCCCGGTGGTGGTCTCGACCCCCGGCGTCAGGCCGCGCTCCGGATGGCCCGGCGTCCTGGAATGCAGCTGCCGGAAGCGCCGCAGCTCGTCCATCGGCAGCGCGTAGCCCGTGAGGTGCAGCAGGCTGTAGAGCAGCATCGAGCCGTGGCCGTTGGACAGCACGAAGCGGTCGCGATCGGGCCAGGCGGGGTTGGCCGGGTTGTGGCGCAGGTGCCGCTTCCAGAGCGCCACCGCGATCTCCGCCATTCCCATGGGCATGCCGGGATGGCCGGACTTCGCCGCCTCCACGGCATCCATCGCGAGCGCGCGAATCGAGTTGGCGAGCTCGCCTTCAGACGCAGGAGGATTCATCGGAGGCCGCAAATTATACTCGGCGCATGATGCTGCTCCCCTTCAGCCGCCCGGTGGATTACGAGCCCCTCGTTTCGGCGCAGGCGCCCGGGGGCGGACACTGGTTCGTATTCCGCGGCACCGACCTGCTGGTCGAGCTGGGGCCGCCCGATCCGCGCCCGAGCGACGACCCGCGGGTGCGGCAGCGGCCGTCGTGGGCCCGGCTGCCGTTGCAGAAAAACCACAACTGGTTGGGGACCCTGCCGCTCAGAACCCTATACCTAGGGCGGTTGCGTGGAGTCGACTGCTGGGCTGCCGAGGCGGCGCCGGAGGCCATGGCGCCCGCCGGGATGGCCTGGGAGGGACTGCGCACGCTGTTCTCGGTACTCGACGATGCGCACTTCGCGCTGGCCGGCCGGGCGCTGCAGCTCGTCGAATGGGACCGCACGCACCAGTACTGCGGACGCTGCGGCACGCCCACCGAGCCCAAGCGCGACGAGCGCGTACGCGTCTGCCCCGCCTGCAAACTGGCTGCCTATCCTAGAGTGGCGCCGGCGGTGATGGCGCTGGTGCACCGCGGCCGCGAGCTGCTCCTCGCGCGCAGCCCGCATTTCCCGCCCGGCATGTACAGCGCGCTGGCGGGCTTCGTCGAGCCCGGCGAGTCGCTCGAGCAGTGCCTGGCGCGCGAAGTCGCCGAGGAAGTCGGCGTGCAGATAAGCAACATCCGCTACTTCGCGAGCCAGCCGTGGCCGTTCCCGCATTCGCTGATGATCGCCTTCGTCTGCGACTGGGCGAGCGGCGAGATCCGGTTGCAGCCGGCGGAAATCGCCGACGCAAAATGGTTCGAAGTATTGCAATTGCCTAAACTTCCAAGCAAAATCTCGATCGCTCGCCGCTTGATCGACGCAGTGTCTGCGCAGATCCGCGGCGAGTTTGCAAGCGAGTAGGAGGTTTTGCACGAGTTGAGCGCGATCGCATACCGCTGTTTAGCGCCGCAAGGCGCGAATGGAAGGCGTAGCCCGGACTTTTTCACGGCAGGCTGCGCCTTCGCATTTTGGGGGGTACTGGAATGAACGGTCTGCATCTGATCGGCGACCTGACCGGCTGCCGCTGCGATCCGCAGCTCCTTCTCGAGGGCGAGAAATTCCGCAGCAAGTGCGTCGAGCTGGTGGAGGCGTCCGGTCTCACGGTCGTCGGCGTGAGCTTCCATCAGTTCGAGGGCTCGGGCTTCACCGGCTGCCTGGTGCTCGCCGAGTCCCACCTTGCGATCCATACCTGGCCCGAGCGCCAGGGGCTGACGCTCGACGTCTACGTCTGCAACTACAGCGCCGACAACTCCGTCAAGGCGAGAACGCTGTTCGACTCGATCGTCGCGTATTTCAAGCCGACCGAAGTGGCGCGGCACGAGGTCGACCGCGGCGAGCATCTGCTGACCGAGCCGCTCAATGCCTCCACCGGCTTCTACATCAAGGCATCGCGCCAGCTCGGCGAATGGCAGACGCGCTTCCAGAAGATGCAGATCTACGACACGCCGCACTACGGCAAGCTGTTCAGGCTCGACGGGTTCAACATGACCTCCGAGAAGGAGGAGTTCGTCTATCACGAGAACCTGGTGCATCCCGCCCTCACCGCTCACGCCGCGCCCAGGCGCGTGCTGATCATCGGCGGCGGCGACGGCGGATCCTCCGAGGAGGCGCTCAAGCATCCCTCGGTCGAGCAGGTGACGATGGTCGAGATCGATGCCGACGTGATCGAGGTGGCGAAACAGCATTTCCAGGCGGTGCACAACGGCGTGTTCGGCAATCCGAAGCTGCGCGTGCTGGTCGACGACGGGATGAAGTTCGTCCGCGACACGCAGGAGAAGTTCGACCTCGCCACGCTGGACCTGAACGACCCGGTGGGGCCGGCGGCCGCGCTCTACTCCAGCGAGTTCTTCCAGCAGCTGCGCCAGACGCTGGCGCCCGGGGGCGCGCTCACGCTGCATCTCGGCTCGCCCGTGGCGCAGCCGCAGCGCGTCGCCGAGCTCGCGCAGCGCCTGAACAGCGTGTTCCGCATCGTGCGGGTGTACATCATGTACATCCCGCTCTACGGCTCGCTGTGGTCGATGGCGGTATGCTCCGACAAGCTCGATCCCAAGGCATTCACGGCCGACGAGATCGATCGCCGCATCGACGCGCGCAAGCTCCAGGAGCTGAAGTACTACAACGGCGAGACGCACGAAGGCGTGTTCGCGCTGCCCAACTACGTGCGCGACCTGGTGACCCCTGCACGCCTGAAGCAGCCGGCGCGCGGGCGCCGGCTGGGAGTCGTCAGCGCCGCCGCGAAGTAGTCAATGAAGTAATCGGGGTCAGAGCCCGATCTAATCGAGCGCGCTGAGGATCGACCGGATAGTTTCGAAAATCCTGTCGATCTGCGGTTTCGCGATGATCAGCGGCGGCGAGAAGGCGATCGTGTCGCCGGTATAGCGGATCAGCACCCCGGCCTCGAAGCTCTTGACGAACGTCTCGTAGGCGCGGCGCCCGGGCGCGCCCCGGCGCGGCTCGAGCTCGATGCCGGCGACCAGCCCGAGGTTGCGGATGTCGACCACGTGGCGCGCGTCCTTGAGCGCGTGGGCGGCGTCTTGCCAGTATGGGTCCAGGGAAGCGGCGCGCTCGAACAAGCCTTCCTCCTCGAAAGTCTCCAGCGTGCCCAGGCCCGCGGCGCAGGCGAGCGGGTGCCCCGAGTAGGTGTAGCCGTGGAACAGCTCGATGCCGTCGGGTCCCTGCATGAAAGCGTCGTAGATCGTATCGCGCACGAACACCGCGCCCATGGGCACCGTACCGTTGGTAAGCCCCTTGGCCGTCGTGCACAGGTCCGGCATGACGCCCAGGCGCTGGGAGGCGAACGCCTTGCCGAGGCGACCGAATCCGGTGATGACTTCGTCGAAGATGAGCACGATGCCATGCCTGGTGCAGATTTCGCGCAAGCGCTCGAGATAGCCCTGCGGCGGGATCAGCACCCCGGTCGAGCCGGCGACCGGCTCCACGATCACCGCGGCGATGCTCGAGGGATCGTGCAGCTGGCAAACGCGCTCCAGGTCGTCGGCGAGCTCGGCGCCGTGCGCCGGCTGGCCCCGCGAGAAGGCGTTGCGCGCCGGGTCGTGCGTATGGCGGATGTGGTCGACCCCGGCGACGCCCGGCCCGAAGGTCTTGCGGTTGAAGGGAATGCCGCCCACGGACATGCCGCCGAAGTTCACGCCGTGATAGCCGCGCTCGCGGCCGATCAGCCGGAAGCGCTGGCCCTCACCCCGGGCGCGCTGGTAAGCCAGGGCGATCTTGAGCGCGGTGTCGACAGATTCGGAGCCGGAGTTGGTAAAGAACACCCGTGACAAGCCCGGCGGGGCGATGCGCGCCAGCCGGTCGGCGAACTCGAATGCGATCGGATGCCCCATCTGGAAGGTCGGCGCAAAGTCCATCGTCGCCACCTGGCGCCTGACGGCTTCCACGATCTTCGGCCGGCAGTGACCGGCGTTCACGCACCACAGGCCTGCACAGCCGTCGAGGACCTTGCGTCCTTCGGGGGTCCAGTAATACATGCCCTCGGCACGGGCAAGCAGGCGCGGCGCCTTCTTGAACTGCCGGTTGGCGGTATACGGCATCCAGAAGGCCGACTGCTCCAGCCCTGCCATGATTTCGGCGCGCTTATTCATGGCCTTAAGCTTACTCCAAGCCCCCCTCGCGGCAAGTGCAGAATGCCCTAGGCCGCGTAGGCCACGACTTTCTGGCGTTGTTCGCCCAGCCCTTGTATCCGCAGCGTCATCACGTCGCCGGGCTTGAGGAACACCGGGGTCGGCTTGATGCCCAGGCCGACGCCCGGCGGGGTGCCGGTGGCAATGATGTCGCCGGGCAGCAGCGTCATGTAGTGGCTCACATGGGAGATGATTTTCGCCACGCTGAAGATCATGGTGCGCGTGTTTCCGGTCTGCATGCGCTTGCCGTTGACGTCGAGCCGCATGTCGAGGTTCTGCGGGTCGCGAATCTCGTCGCTGGTGACCAGCCATGGCCCGATCGGGCCCGCGCTGTCGAAGCCCTTGCCCTTGTCCCACTGGCTGGTCGCCATCTGGAAAGCGCGTTCCGAGACGTCGTTCACCACGCAGTAGCCGGCGACATGGCTGAGCGCGGCTGCCTCCTCGACATACCTGGCCTGGGTGCCGATGACCACACCAAGCTCGACCTCCCAGTCGAGTTTGGTGGAATTTTTCGGCTGGATGACGTCGTCGTGCGGGCCGTTGATGCAGGTCGTGGCCTTCATGAACACGATCGGCTCCGACGGAATCGGCAGCCCCGCTTCCTTGGCATGGTCGGAGTAGTTGAGCCCGATGGCGACGAACTTGCCGATCCCCACGTAGGGCACGCCAAACCTCGGGGCGGCGTTCACCAGCGGCAGCGACTCGGGCTTCAGCTTGGTGAGCATATTCAGCCCGCGCGGAGAAATCTCGTTGGGGCCGATGTTGTCGACGATTTTCGAGAGGTCGCGCACGCGCCCGTCGGCGTCCACCAGCCCCGGCTTCTCGTAGCCCGGCTTGCCGTAGCGGCACAGCTTCATATGGTCATTCCCCCATCGATCGGGTAGGCGTTGCCCGTCGCGAACAGCGACTCGTCCGAAGCCAGAAAGATCAGCAATCCGGTGATGTCGTCCACCGTGCCGAGCCGCCCCATGGGCTGGCGCGCGATGAAATCCTTGCGCGCCTGCACCGGGTCGGGCAGGGCGTTGATCCGCTCCTGCAGCGAAGGCGTATCCACGGTGCCGGGGCAGACGGCATTGCAGCGGATGCCTTGCCGCACGAAGTCGGCGGCGATCGACTTGGTGAGGCCGATCACGGCCGCCTTGCTCGAGCCGTAGGCGAAGCGGTTGGGCAGGCCGCGGACCGAAGAGGCGACCGAGGCCATGTTGATGATCGAGCCGCCGCCCTTGCGCAGCATCCCCGGGAGAAAAGCCCTGGTCGCGAGGAACATCGACGTGACGTTGACCCTGAAGGCCAGGTTCCACTGCTCGAGGGTGCAATCGAGGAGGCTGCCGTGCTGCACGATCCCCGCGCAGTTGAACAGCACGTCGACCTCGCCCGTCTCCTCGGCCGCTTTCGCGATCCCCGCCGGGTCGGTGACATCGAGCACGCGCGTGCGGATGCCGTCCTTGCCCTCGATCTGCGCGAGCGTTTTCGCGTTGAGGTCGGTCGCCCAGACGCGGGCGCCTTCGCGCGCGAAGGCGAGCGCCGCGGCCCGCCCCATGCCCTGCGCGGCCGCGGTGATGAACGCGGTCTTTCCTGCCAGCCTGCCCGCCATGGAAGTTCGCCTTGAGGTGAGCGAAATTATACGGCACGATACACGCCCTCGCGCTCTCCCGAGGAGGAGAAACGATGTCGGCGGTCTCGCTGCGCGCCGTGCGCAAGTCTTTCGGCTCGACCGAAGTCGTGCACGGCGTCGACATCTCCATCGCCGACGGCGAGTTCTGCGTGCTGGTCGGGCCCTCGGGCTGCGGCAAATCGACGCTGCTGCGCATGATCGCCGGCCTCGAGGAAATCAGCGCCGGGGAAATAGCGATCGGCGCGCGCGTGGTGAACGCGCTGCGGCCCAAGGAGCGCGACATCGCCATGGTGTTCCAGAATTACGCGCTCTACCCGCACATGACCGTTTACGACAACATGGCGTTCAGCCTCAAGCTTGCCGGCGTGGCGAAGGATGAAGCCGGGCAGCGCGTCGCCGATGCGTCGCAGATCCTGGGATTGAACGACTATTTGCAGCGCTATCCGCGCCAGCTCTCCGGCGGGCAGCGCCAGCGCGTCGCCATGGGCCGCGCGATCGTGAGGAAGCCGCAGGTGTTCCTGTTCGACGAGCCGCTCTCCAACCTCGATGCCAAGCTGCGCGTGGCGATGCGCACCGAGATCAAGGCGCTGCACCAGCGGCTGACGACGACCTCGGTGTACGTGACGCACGACCAGATCGAGGCCATGACCATGGCCGATAAGATCGTGGTGATGAACAACGGCCGCGTCGAGCAGATCGGCTCGCCGCTCGAGCTCTACGACAACCCGGCCAATCTTTTCGTCGCCGGATTCATCGGCTCGCCGGCGATGAACTTCCTGAAGGGCCGGCTCAACGGCGCAGCCGTCGCCGTCGGCAACGGCATCAGCCTTCCCGTCAAGACGAGACTCGAATCCGGCCGCGACGTCCTGGTCGGCGTGCGGCCCGAACATCTCGCCGTGGCGGCCGACGGCGTCGCCGCCGAGGTGGTGATCGTCGAGCCCACCGGCGCCGACACGCAGATTTTCTGCAAGCTCGCCGGGACCGCCGTCACCGCCGTGGTGCGCGAGCGGCACGAATTCCGGCCCGGCGAGTCGATCCGGCTCAAGCCGCAGCTTACCTATTTGTTCGACCCGTCGAGCGGCGCTCGACTTGCCTGAGGAGAAGACATGAGTCAGTTCAAACGCAGGGACTTTCTGAAGATTTCGGCCGGCCTGGCCGCAGGGGCGGCGGGACCGCTGATCTGGGTCAAGGACGCGCAGGCCCAGTGGAACAGCGCGCCGGAAAAGGACGCGCGGCTGCGCGTGCTGCGCTGGAGCCGCTTCGTCCAGGGCGACATCGACCAGTACATGGCGAACGTCAAGAAGTTCGAGGCGAAGTACGGCATCCCGGTGCGGGTGGACAACGAGAGCTGGGAGGACGTGCGGCCGAAAGCCGCGGTCGCCGCCAACACCGGCGCCGGCCCGGACATCATCCTGGGCACCAACGACGACGCCAATCTTTACCCCGAGAAGCTGGTCGACGTCACCGACCTCGCCAGTTACCTCGGCAAGAAATACGGCGGCTTTTATGCGGCATGCGAGGCTTATCTGCGCCCGGATGGCAAGAGATGGATCGGCATCCCGCTCGGCGCGGCCGGCAGCATGATGGTCTACCGCGAGAGCATGCTCAAGGCCGCGGGCTACAACAGCTTTCCGAAGGACACGGACAGCTTCCTCAAGATGATGAAGGCGCTGAAGGACAAGGGCACCCCCGGCGGCTTTGCGCTAGGGCACGCCACAGGCGACGCCAACACCTGGTGCCACTGGCTGGTCTGGTCGTTCGGCGGCAAGATGGTCGACAAGAGCAACAAGGTGGTCATCGACAGCCCCGAGACCATCAGGGCGCTCGAGTACTCGAGGGAGCTTTACGGGACTTTCGTCCCCGGCACGCTCTCGTGGCTCGACCCGAACAACAACAAGGCTTTCCTCGACGGGCAGATCTCGGTCACCAACAACGGCATCTCGATCTACTACGCGGCGAAGAACTCGCAGGATCCGAAGATCAAGGAGCTGGTGCCGGATATCAATCACGCCGAGTACCCGGTCGGGCCAGCCGGCGTGGGAACCGCGTTCCACCTGTTCCTCAACCAGATGATCTTCAAGTACACCAAGTATCCGAAGGCGGCGAAGGAATTCATCCGCTTCATGATGGAGGAAGAGCAGTACGGCCCCTGGATGCAGGCGGGCATCGGCTATGTCGCGCATCCGCTGGCAGCGTACGCGAAGAACCCGATCTGGACCTCCGATCCGAAGCACACGCCGTACCGCGACGTGGTGAAGAACATGCGGCCGGCCGGTTATGAAGGCAAGCTTGGTTACGCCTCCGCCGGTGCTCTCGCCGATTTCATCATCGTGGACATGGTGGCCGAAGCCGCCTCCGGCGCGAAGTCGCCCAAGGAGGCCGCAGAGCGCGCGCAAAAACGCGCTGAGCGCTATTACAAGGTGTGAAGCAGCTTCTGGAGAACAAGAACGCCCTCGGGCTGCTATTCATGCTGCCCGCGGGCGCTCTGCTGCTCGTCTTCCTCACCTACCCGCTCGGTCTTGGCACCTGGCTCGGCTTCACCGATGCCAAGATCGGACGGGCTGGCGAGTGGGTAGGACTCGAGAATTTCCAATTCCTGATCGGCGACAGCGTCGCGCAGCTGTCGCTGTTCAATACCCTGTTCTACACGGTGGTGGCGAGCGCGCTGAAGTTCGTGCTCGGGCTATGGCTGGCGCTGCTGCTCAACCAGCACCTGCCGTTCAAGTCGCTCATCCGCGCGGTCGTGCTTCTGCCGTTCATCGTGCCGACCGCGCTCTCGGCGATCGCGTTCTGGTGGATCTACGATTCCCAGTTCTCCGTGGTGAGCTGGGCGCTGACGCGCCTCGGCCTGATCCACCAGTACATCGACTTTCTGGGCGAGCCCTGGCTCGCGCGGCTCTCCGTGACTGCCGCGAACATCTGGCGCGGCGTGCCGTTCGTGGCGATTTCGCTGCTCGCCGGCCTGCAGACCATATCGCCGTCGCTCTACGAGGCTTCCTCGATCGACGGAGCAACGCCGTGGCAGCAGTTCTGGCACGTCACGCTGCCCATGCTCACGCCCATAATCGCGGTGGTGATGACGTTCAGCGTGCTGTTCACGTTCACCGACTTCCAATTGATCTACGTGCTCACGCGAGGCGGCCCGCTCAATGCCACCCACTTGATGGCGACGCTCTCGTTCCAGCGCGGCATTCCCGGCGGAGCGATCGGCGAAGGCGCGGCGCTCGCCATGCTGATGGTGCCGTTCCTTCTCGCCGCGATCCTGTTTTCCTACTTCGGCCTGCAGCGGCGGGCCTGGCAGCAAGGCGGCGGCGACAAGTGAGCGACAAGCAGGAGACACGCGGCATGGATTACCTGCAGTCGCTGCCGCGGCGCTGGGTGACCCTGTACATCCCGCTGGGGGTGTTTCTTTTCGTCCTGCTGTTTCCGTTCTACTGGATGGTGATGACCTCGTTCAAGCCGGACGAGGAGCTGGTGTCGAGGGCGGCAAACCCCTTCTGGATCGTCCGTCCCACGCTCGCGCACTTCGAGAAGCTGCTGTTCAGGACCGACTATCCGCTCTGGCTGTGGAACACCATCGTGGTCTCGGTGGTGGCGACCTTTCTGTCGCTTTTCGCAGCCGTGCTCGCCGCCTACGCCATCGAGCGGCTGCGCTTTCGCGGCTCCCGCCAGGTCGGGCTGTCGATCTTCTTCGCCTACCTGGTGCCGCCGTCGATCCTGTTCATCCCGCTCGCGCTGATGGTGTTCAAGCTCGGATTGTTCGACACCCGCTGGGCGCTTATCCTGACCTATCCGACGTTCCTCGTCCCGTTCTGCACCTGGCTGCTGATGGGCTATTTCCGCACCATTCCCTACGAGCTCGAGGAGTGCGCATTGATCGACGGCGCGACGCGCTGGCAGATCCTGGTGAAGATCATGCTGCCGCTCGCCGTGCCCGGGCTCATCTCCGCCGGCATCTTCGCGTTCACGCTGTCGTGGAACGAATTCATCTACGCCCTCACCTTCATCTCGTCTTCGGAAACCAAGACCGTGTCGGTGGCGGTGATCACCGAGCTGGTCGAAGGCGATATCTACCATTGGGGCTCGCTGATGGCGGGGGCGCTGCTCGGCTCCGTGCCGGTGGCGGTGCTCTACTCTTTTTTCGTCGAATACTACGTCTCGGGCATGACCGGAGCGGTGAAGGAGTAAATGCGGCAATGAACCAGCTCGACTTCAAGGGGCGCCCGGCGATCGTCACCGGCGGCATGCAGGGCATCGGCGCGGCGATCGTCAAGCGGCTGGAGCAATCCGGCGCCAAAGTGAGGGTCTGGGATCTGGAGGGTTCCCCGAAAGTGGATGTTTCCGATCGCACATCCGTCGAACACGCCACTTCCCAGGCAATCTCTGATCTGGGCAAGATTGACATTCTGGTGAACAACGCGGGCATCGCCGGGAAGAACGTCCCCACGGTGGACTATCCGGTCGAGGAGTGGGACCGGGTCCTCCGAGTCAATCTCACCAGCCAGTTCCTGTGCTGCCGCGCGGTCGCGCCGCACATGGTCAAGGCGGGATACGGCCGCATCGTCAACATCGCCTCGATCGCCGGCAAGGAAGGCAATCCCAACGCGGTGGCGTATTCTGCGTCCAAGGCCGGGGTCATCTCGCTCACCAAGTCGCTCGGCAAGGAGCTGGCGCAATCGGGCGTGCTGGTGAACTGCGTTCGTGCACGTCGAGGAGATCGCGGCGCTCGTGTGCTGGCTCGCCTCCGCGGACTGCTCGTTTTCAACCGGCGCCGTGTTCGACATTTCCGGCGGCAGGGCCACCTACTGAATGAAAAAGTCCGACTCCAAGCAGCGCTCGGTCCAGTGGTTCGCTCGCCAGGACATCTACGGCTTCATCTATCGCAGCTGGATGAAGAACCGCGGCGTGCCGCAGGACATGTTCGACGGCCGCCCGGTGATCGGCATCTGCAACACCTGGTCCGAGCTGACTCCCTGCAACACGCACTTCCGCGTCCTCGCCGACCACGTGCGCCACGGCGTCCTCGACGCCGGCGGCTTTCCGCTCGAGTTCCCGGTCATGTCGCTCGGCGAGACGCTGATGCGCCCCACCGCGATGCTCTACCGCAATCTCGCCAGCATGGACGTCGAGGAATCGATCCGCGCCAATCCGCTCGACGGCGTGGTGCTTCTCGCCGGCTGCGACAAGACCACGCCCGCCACTCTCATGGGGGCGTGCAGCGTCGACCTGCCCGCCATCCTCGTCTCCGGCGGGCCGATGCTCTCGGGCAAGTACCACGGCCAGGACATCGGCTCGGGGACCAATACCTGGTCGATGTCGGAGGATCTGCGCGCCGGCAAGATCACGCTCGAGGAGTTCCACGAGGCCGAGTCCTGCATGCACCGCTCGCACGGCCACTGCATGACGATGGGCACCGCCTCGACGATGGCGTCGATGATCGAGGCGCTCGGCGTCGGCATGCCGGGCAACGCGGCGATTCCCGCGGTGGACGCGCGCCGCTACGTTCTCGCGCGCATGGCCGGCCGGCGCATCGTCGAGCTGGTGAAACAGAAGATTTCCGTTTCCAGGATCCTCACCCGGGAAGCGTTCGAGAACGCGATCCGCGCCCTGGCGGCGATCGGCGGATCGACGAACGCGGTGATCCATCTGACCGCCGTCGCGCGCCGCATCGGCGTCGATCTGGACCTCGACGACTTCGACCGGCTCGGCCGCGGCGTGCATACGCTGGTCAACCTGATGCCCTCGGGCAGGTACCTGATGGAGGATTTCTACTACGCCGGCGGCCTGCCGGCCGTGCTGCGGGAGCTGGGCGAGAACAACCTGCTGCACAAGGACGCGCTCACCGTCAACGGCAAGACGATCTGGGAGAACAACCAGGACGCGCCGTGCTGGAACCGCGACGTGATCCACGGCTTCAAGTCGCCGTTCAAGAAAGATGCCGGCATCGCCGTGCTGCGCGGCAACCTCTGTCCCGAGGGCGCCATCATCAAGCCTTCCGCGGCGACCCCGAAGCTCATGACGCACCGCGCCCGCGCGGTGGTGTTCGAGAGCATCGAGGACTTCCACCGCCGCATCGACGACCCCAAGCTCGACATCGACGAGAACTGCATGATGGTGCTCAAGAACTGCGGCCCCAAGGGCTACCCCGGCATGGCCGAGGTCGGCAACATGCCGCTGCCGCCCAAGCTGCTGAAGAAAGGCGTCACCGACATGGTGCGCATCTCGGACGCGCGCATGAGCGGGACCGCTTACGGCACCGTGGTGCTGCACGTCTGCCCCGAAGCCGCGGCGGGCGGCGCGCTCGCGCTGGTCGAGAACGGCGACATGATCGAGCTGGACGTCGAAAAGCGCAGGCTGGTGCTCCTGGTGGCGGAAGACGTTCTGCTCAAGAGAAGGAAGAGCTGGAAGCTGCCGCCGCCGCCGCTCGAGCGCGGCTACTGGAAGCTGTACTTCGACCACGTGCTGCAGGCGAGCGAGGGCGCCGACCTCGATTTCCTCGTCGGCAAGAGCGGCGCCTTCGTGCCGCGCGACAATCACTGATGGCGGAATTCAAGCTTTATTGCTTCGCCCAGTCCGGTAACGCGTTCAAGGTCGCGCTCATGCTCAACCTGTGCGCTGCGAAGTGGGAGCCCCGGTGGGTGGATTTCTTTGGCGGCGAGACCCGCACGCCCGAGTACCGCGCGGTCAACGAAATGGGCGAGGTGCCGGTGCTCGAGCATCGCGGCAAGCGCCTCAGCCAGTCAGGCGTGATCCTGCATTACCTTGCCGCGCACTTCGGCAAATTCGCCGGCACGACTTCCTGCGCGGGCGCATGAAGGCCTCGCTGGGGATCCTGGATTCTCACTTGCAGAATAGAAGCTTCGCCATCGGCGACAGACCGACCATTGCCGATCTATCCTTGTGCGGCTATCTCTACTGGCCCGATGAGTTCGGCATCAGCTGGTCGGATTACCCGGGTGTCGGCGCCTGGCTGGAGCGCCTACGCGCGCTTCCCGGCTGGGTGCACCCTTACGAGCTGATGCCCGGGCATCCAAGAAAGGGTTGAAT
>WNFQ01001966.1_pt1 | contig 14815 bp, 17 predicted proteins | sample 5400171 | NCBI WGS metagenome assembly WNFQ01 (sample SAMN13153356, study PRJNA577476) | soil metagenome | isolation source: 20 cm soil under Madrone tree | place: USA:California | collected 2016-06-14
TGTAATAGACCTTACTAACGAGGATAGCTCAAGCGATGATGAAGAGCTTTAGTAAGATGTCTTATTGTTCGATTACCAATGCCGGACCACCAGCTTACTGTTCTATTCTCTTGCTGACTCGTTGATTACTACTTGCTTACTCGTCTCTTAGAGTAGCTGACTGATACTTGTAAAATGCTTATGAAACACACTAGTCTGTACAATACAAATAGCCCTCCTTGCTGTCTCTAGGACGGCAAGTTGAGTCTCCTGTCTACATAGCAGAAAACCCAAATCTACTCGGCTTTGTTCTCTTCCCTTTCACATTCAACTTCCTATCTAAAGTTGGGTCTTGCGACGCATTGCAAGGCGGGAACCAACTCTTTATAAGCACTCTAGGAGAGGCGCTCTCTTAGCTCATCTATCAAATGCTCGTCGAATCCATCAAAAGTCCCTAGCGCCCATACATCCCAATTAAGCATACCTAACGCCACTGACGCCCATATAACTCTTTTAGGTGTACCGAATCACGTGACTCACGTGACTACCTTAGGGCCGGCTTCATCTTGACTTCGCTTCTCGTCGATATATCACGTGACTCCTTTAGGGCCAGCACTACAACAACTTCGCATTACAGTCTAAAGTCGCGGTGGTGACACCATCTCTGAGATCCCCGAAACCCAAATGAATTGTCTTGTTACTGAAAGCACAACACACTGCTACCTGTCCGGTGACATTAGATCAAGCTTCTAAAAATACAGAACGAACATGGCAGCCGAAACATTGAAAGGAAAGGGACGTGCACCCAGCTGAGCAGCATCAGTCACCTCAACTAAAGGAAGGGACTGGAGGCTATATGGGCTCAACACAGACTTCCCCCTTCCCTCTGAACTTTCAGCAATCAGATGCCCATTCACAATCGAACCATGAACAAAAGACACCATCCCTGTCAGCTACCGAGGGGATGCATGGCATTAGGGTTGTTCAAAGTTGCCACTTATTGGTTTGCTTATTCATTTATAGGCATTTTACTGTCAAGTTAGTAATAAGTGAGTATGATAGATGACATTTATTTGTCATCTATTATTCTTACTTTATACTCACTTATTGCTGATTTGACAGTAATGTGGATAAGCAAAAAAATAAGTGGCAACTTTGAATGGCCCTATTATATCAATGGGCAAATCTTTAAAGGAACAACAACCCCAGTTCCCTGGATGGGATATTGGCTTTGCTATGAAGGCAAGGTAGTCCCAGTTGAGAACTTTGCTGGAGTCTGGTTTGAAATCCAGAAAAGAAACAACATATTCAAAGCCACCAGAGTAACACATCATGGAATGGCATTCACTCACGATCCCCTACCCGGTGTTGACCTTTGGGCCTTATGAGGAGTAGAAAAAGATAGCCTCCTAGCCCTAATAAAAGAAAACCAAGGTGACACAACTAAACTAGCTCTAGCTAGAAAAGTACTGGACATCTTAGAACCAAAAAGGGAAACCCCCTCTGAACCAGAAGAAGATGAACCCATGCCCATCCAATCTTCTGAAACCTTTCGAGGCTGAGGACCCAGACATCCAAGGGGAGATGGGGATGACCCCTTCACCATGGCAGACCTCGACAATGAGGAGGAAAAGGGCTCCAAACATCAAAGACTCAAAGGAAACCCCCCCAAAGCATTCGATGGCAACCAAGCCTGAACCATTTGATTCCTAACTCAGTTTAAAAGATTCATGCTGATGAATCAAAAAGCTGACATCACCAAAGACCCAATCGCCAAGTGCTGCTACTTCTTAGCCTTATTCGAGGGCTCCAAGGTCAAAGGATGGTGTGAACAACAGTACACATGGCTTGACAAAGTAGAAGCAAACCCCCAGATACTGTCACACAGAATGACAGCTTGGGATGCCCTTGAACAAGACTTCAGACACTCATTTATCGACTACATGGTCCATGAAAAGGCCCATGACGATCTAAGGAAACTGAAGATGTCCAGAGGCAATGTCAACCAATACATCACATACTTCAAGTTCCTGGCCCAATGTGCCAGGATCAATGTTAACAACCCCACTGCAATTTGACTCTTCTCCAAAGGCATGCCCTTCAGTCTTGCAGAGTCCTGTATCAAGCTTGAGCAACCCAAGAGTTTCGAGCAATGGGCAAAGGCAGCCCAAGCACAACAAAGGAATTATATCCTAATTCAAGGTCTTAAGAGATCCAAAGATGGATCTTCCACAACCAGACCACCACCAATGCAAACAGGAAATATGACCCATAATCCCTTCTTCTAGTGACAAGGCAGAGGACAACAACAGAACCAGAGGCCCCAGAACCCAGGACGATCCCCAGTACAACAGCTCCCCCCAAGGGATCCAAATGCGATGGACACCAGTGCTGCAGCTCAAAAAGCCATCACCAAAGCAGACAAAGAAAAATACAGGAAAGAGGGCCACTGCTTCAAATGCGATAAGCAAGGCCACATTGCCAGGAATTGCCCCAGCAAAAAGGCTTGTGCTCACACCACCAGAACCCCCAACACCTCCAAAACTGCCAGTGTTGTCTTGGAAACTCCCACCGAGAAAACAACAACCTCCAGCATTGCCTCTCAAATCAGTAAATTGACGGATGAGGAAAGAGACAAACTTATTGTGGCAATGCAGGGATTCAAAGAAGAAGGAATGGGTTTTCAAGATGCCTGAGCAATGTAGCTCTTGTCCAGGCATGTAGTACCAACTCAGTATATGTGGCACAAAACAAAGCAATCAAAGTTTCTATTTTGCTATATACTCAAAAGGGACAAGCTACAAAGAAGGCACTACTCGACAGTGGAGCCACCAAATCATTCATTCATCCGAGACTGATGAAAGAAATTAAACTAAATAGAAACTGCCTCACAAAACCAAGAAAGGTCAAAAACATCGACGGAACCCTAAACAAAGCAGGGGCAGTTACACATATGACGACCTTTAAAATAAAGCACCAAGGAAAGGAAACCTGTCACAAATTCCTAATCGCAGACATCGGGGAAGATGATATTATCTTAGGATACCCCTTTTTTGAAGGAACTAACCCCAACATCGATTGGGCAAAAGGAACTATGGACAGGACAGTAGAGCTAAGAGGAATGATCGAAGACAGCTCCTGGATCAAAACCCTCCTAGGAAAAACTACAGTAGCACAACAATTGGCAGAAGCAGCCACCAAGAAGAAGAAGAGAAACTGGGATGAACTAGTACCCAAGCAATACCACAACCTAGAAAAAGTCTTCTCCAAAGCTGCCTCAGAATGGTTTCCTGACTGATGATGCTACAATCATGCAATAGACCTTGTACCGGAAGCCCTCACATCCATTGACTGTAGAGTCTACCCTCTATCCCCCAAAGAAAAAGAAGAACAGAAAGAGTTCCTGGCAACAAACCTTCGACTAAACAGAATACACTGATTGAACTCCCCTTATGCCAGTGGATTCTTTTTGATCCACAAAAAGGATGGGAAATTCAGACCAGTCCAAGACTACAGACGACTAAATAAATGGACAATCCCAAACAAATACCCCCTCCCATTAATCACAGAACTAATCCATGACCTGGCAGGAAAACGACTCTTTTCCAAATTCAATGTAAGATGGGGATATAACAACCTACACATAAAAGAAGGCAACAAATGGAAGGCTGCCTTCAAAACCAGTGAAGGCTTATTCAAACCTACAGTTATGTTCTTTGGTCTGACAAACTCCCTGGCAACCTTCCAATCTATGATGGATGACATATTCCAGGAAGAGATCACACAAGGCTGGCTCAGAATTTACATGGACAATGCAATCATAGCCACAGAGAACAACAAAGAAGAACACTCAGCCAGAGTTCACCATTTCCTCAGCAAACTTCAGAAACACGACCTCTTCCTAAAGCCAGAGAAATGCAAATTCCATCAAAAGGAAGTCAAGTACTTAGGTGTCATCATTGGCCAAGGATCAGTCAAAATGGACCTGGTAAAAGTAGAAGGCATCGCCCACTGGCCAACACCAGCAACGGTAAAAGATGTCAGAAGCTTCCTTGGCTTCTGCAACTTTTATCGAGCCTTCATTCCCCACTTCTCTAATGTGGCATGACCCCTAAATGATCTCACAAAGAAAAATCAATGATGGGAATGGACAGATATGGAGGACCAAGCCTTTCAAAGGCTCAAGCAAATATGTGCTTCATACCCAGTACTACAAACCTCAGACTGGAGCTGCCAGTTCATCCTAGAAACTGATGCCTCTGGATATGCACTAGGAGCAGTTATCATGCAGGACTTCGAGGATGGCATTCACCCTATATCATTCAATTCTCAAAGCCTCCTCCCTGCCGAAAAGAACTATGATGCCCATGATAAAGAACTAGCTGGCATGATCTTTGGTTTTAAATGTGGACGACAGTATTTCCTAGGTGCATAACACCCAATATGCATCTGCACAGACCACAAGAACTTACAATATTTCAAAGAACCACAAAAAATCATGGGCCAACAAGCCCAATGGATGGAGTTCCTTCAAGATTTTGACTACCACATTGAACACATTCCTGGAACTATGAACACAATTGCAGACCTCCTATCCTGTCGAAAGGACCTTAACAAGGGGGTGGATTCTGATGCACCACGAATACTTCTTCCTGACACCCTATTCCTTTGAAAAATATTTCTTGAAGATGACAAAAACCTCAGAAGAAACATCCTATGACAAATTCATGACACTCCTGCAGGAGGACATCCTGGGATAGCAAACACCTGGGAGTTAGTCAAACAACACTATGAGGGGCCCAGACTCGGAGACTTTGTGGAACAATACATCAAGGGGTGTGCCAAATGTCAAGAATCCAAAACAAACCTCCCACAAAGAAAAGCACCCCTATAATGTTTCAATGTATCAGCAGGAGAAGGCCCATTTCAATATGTATCAATGGATCTTATCACAGACTTGCCCAGGTCAGAGGGTTTTGACAGCATACTTACAATCGTTGACCAAGGATGTTCCAAAGCAGCCAAATTCATCCCCTGCAACAAAACAATCGATGGGCCAGGTGTCGCCCAAGAATACCTCAGACATCTAGTCCCATGGTTTGGAGTCCCCAGATGCATCATATCCGATCAAGACCCTCAATTCGCATCAAACTTCTCCAAAGCCATCTGCAAAGCACTAGGGGTCCAACAGAATCTATCCACCACATTTCACCCTAGAACGGATGAACGCCTGGATAGAGCAATATCTGAGGCCATGGACCACAGGATGACAGAACAACTGAGCCAAGATGTTACCAATTGCTGAATTTGCTCACAACTTTTGGAAGAACGACACAACACATCATTCACCACATGAACTCCTGACTGGAACTAGACCCCAGGTCAATGTACAAATGATTGATGGGAATACTCCAGCTGTGGATGTCAGACTGAAGCAACTGGAAGAGGCTAGGCGAGAGGTTCAAAGAAGTCTAGAAGCACAGCAGTTACACAAAGACAACAGGAGAATGATGGAGATGAAGACAGGTGACAAGGTCTGGCTGGAAGGGAGGAACCTCCACATCATTGGAGCCCATAAACTCCTCCCTCAAAGATACAGGCCCTTCACAATCATGGAATGGATCAGACCTGTGGCCTACAGGCTAGAACTCCCTCCATCAATGAAAATACATGATGTCTTTCATGTCAACCTTCTCATGCCATATAAGGAAACAGAACAATATGGCACGCCTTATACACGACCCCCTCCAGTGATCGATCAAGGTGAAGAGGAATATGAGATTGAATCCATCACATCAGATAGAAAATTCAGGAGAAATCAGAAAAAGCAATATCTTGTACATTGGAAGGGCTATCTGTCATCTGACAACTCATGGGTTGACCATGAGGACTTACATGCTCCAGAAATCCTTCAAGAATATCTCACAACCTCCACTAAGGCTGGATGAACAGATGTATAAAAGACCCCCACATCAAACCAACTATCCTCACCACTCTTCTCCCAACAGTCCTCAGAACCAACCAGCCATGTCTTAAACATCCTCCCAGACTTCCTCCTCACACTCTGCCTCACCAACTTTGTTTGAGCAACTACAGACTGATTACCCTTGGCCCTCACTCCAATACCCAGAAAGGACTCCTACCCCCCAACTAGCCAGACAATTCCAGCCTATGCCCATTGGTGATGCCAGAACTCACAAAAACTGGCAGATGGCCAGCACACATGCAGCAATGGTCGCCCAATTCACAGCAATTCTCCACTGGTCTCTCAAACACGTTCTCCAACAGTTCAGACAACGCATGCCAATCATGGAGACTGCCTGACTCCTCATCACAAGAGGACCAAGCTCCCCTGAACCGCTACCAGTACCCCCATGCATCGGAACTCCATACCCTTCGCCAAGAATACAAGGCCTAGGCACCCCTCGCATATCGGTACCAGCCTACTTGCCACCACCACCAGACTATCACCCCCACTCTCCCACTCCCTTGATAGAGGACATCACCAAGCTCATGACAGCAGGAGCCTTGGTAGCCGCACAAACGGAAGCCGACAGACAGACACCATCCCCAACTGGACCACAGCTAGGGTACACCCCAGACCCAGGTGGGAGCACAACCAGACCACTGGAGGTATCCAGTATATGTTCCTAGTCCCGAACAAGGGAGAAGGACAAGAAGTCACCCCCTTCATACAAGTCAATGGCGACACTGACTATTCAGAACTTATGGCCACTTGGGGCCACAGGTGCAACATCCACACCAGAGCCTTACACACCAAACCAAACCCCTATCCTCACCCTCAGTTCACATGCAAGGAAGAGTTCTTCTTCCAAGACCACAAGTCATTCATGCCCCTGGTCAACCGGGCTATCCACCTTGAGGGCGACCCCACACTAGCAGCCGAAGTACAATGGTATCAAAATGCACGCCACAAGGTGCAAAACCTGGCCATGCAACTAGGCACCCTAAAGGATGAATTCAACAACACTCGTTGGATCATGCACAACAGCACTAATCATTTAGCAGCCGCTAATGCCCACAGCTGCCTTTATCCCTGTACCATTATTGAACTACCCATGGACAGGTACCTTCCCCAACACATCCTCTGAGCCAGTGTGGATGCCATCAAGGACCCTTGATACCAAGAGTCCAAACCGAGACTAGGGCAATGCAAGTGGTGTCGAAAGACCACTCATGACACACTGGAGTGCCACTTCATATGACAATGTCTATTATGCTGCTCATGGGGACACAATGAAATTGAATGCAAGATTCCCCACCGCCGATGCAAAGCCGGACGAGTCTGTCGGGTCGGTGACAACCATCCCAACTACCACCACACTCTCTGTCGCACAGACATCAAAACCTTCAGACAAGGCTAGAGATGTTAACAGGGGGGTAATGTCACGACAGTGACCAAACATGACCTTGACATCACCAATCTTTCTCTTTCTTCCACTTCCTTCAATCACATTCCATCTGATTTCATGCCAGGGTAGAAGCTTCTACAAGCTTCTGTCGTGTTCTGTACCATTCCATCTGACATCACTACCATCTACAGTTGACCTGAACATTCTAGCAACTTCCATCGATTCTGTATATAAGACATTCATACTAGTAGAGATCAGCCCTAAGCTTGATCTCCTGTAGACACAGGTTGTCTCTAATATCTTGCCTCAGATCCCCTGCAATCTACTTGCCAGACCCATGACATTACTGTTGGTGTCATTGGCACTTGTCTTCTTATCGCCGATCTAAGACGCATGCAAGTCTTAGCTGATCCTCTGAGATATCCCATCTCTGAGATCCCCAAAACCTGAACAAATTGTCTTGTCACTGAAAGTGTGACACACTGCTACCTGTCTGGTGACACTGAGGGACATCCCCCCACAGAGGCTGGCTCCTATATACTACTAGGTGGAGCTGTGATGTCATAGTGGAGTGATGATGTCATAGTGGGGTAGAACAAGTCATAGTGGAGTGGGACGATGTCATAGTGGAGTGGAATGCATCATAGTCCAGTTCTGGAACTTACCCCAGTACAGGCTGTACAAGCTAGGCCTCTTGGGTGCCGGATGGTTCATCGTATCATACAGTAAAAGAGAAAAGAGATCATGACAAGAAGTGGCATGATAAGCAAGGGCAATAAGTGAGGCAATAAGTGGGGCAATGAGAATAAGTGTCATCAAAGTTCATTATCCCACTTATTGCTCTCCTTCTTGTCTTCTTTATCAAATAAGTGGTAAAATAAGTGACTGGATAAGTAGCCAGTAAGTGGCTACCTTGAATGACCCTAATGTGTCCAGATCTGGCTGAGACATGTTGTTGGAGTGGCACTTGAATTTGATGCATCTCTGTCACACTCAATGCTATCTTGTCCACTTGCATGAGCACAACACCTTGCAGCAATACAATTAGCATCTGAGAACAATAGAATATGTATATGAGTCTTCACAGAATTTTTTTTGGAGTGTTTTGGTGAAGTTTTGGACCTACAGACTCGGTTTTCAACAGAAATTGATGACTTTCACCCTTGGTAACTATTTTCCTTATATTCTCGAGACAGCACACCTTCAACAATTTACATGTACACACTAGAGACCTATTTAAATGTATCCCAGAGATTCTGAAACTAAGATGTGATGTTTCAGATTTAAGAAAAATTGATTTCAACTACTGCAGGCAATTTCAATACCACATGACATCATAGTAGCTGGCAGAAAGACATTAGGATGTTTCATGTTGCAGTTTTTTGCCAATTTTCTGGTCAGTTTTTCAGGATGCTTTTTGGAGCCAGCAACTTCTGGTTGCCAAAAATCAACCTCCATTTTTTGAGATGTGAAAGGAGCTCCAGAGCTGCTTTTGCATTGCTTTTTGGCCATTTTTTGCCTCTCTGTTTTTGACCTCCTGCTTGTCAAATATTTAAATTATTATCATAATAAAAATAAAAAAATTTATTGCAAGCCTCCAACTGAGTCTGACACCGGCAGTCCCTCATCCATCGCACACACACAGTCCCTTGTCACATGCTTATGGCAAAGGCCAGTAACTCCAAGAAAACCCCTTCGGAACAAAGCCAAACTGTTGGAAAAAAGAAGATTCCAAAGTCTGCCAAGTCAAAGCCAAAACAGCTAGAATGGGGCAGTAATCCGGCATGGATCCAACATGCCATCGAGTATCTGACATGCGACATGAAATTCCATCTTCAACTGAGCCCAAACACCGTGGGTGTTACAAACTCTTTTCCTTCTTTACGAACACCCAGCTCCCAGTAGGCCTAGCTTGTACGACCTGTACTGGGGTAAGTTCTAGAACCAGCCTTATTTATGACTATGACGTCCTTACCATCACTATGTACTCCATCATGACCCGCTCTACTCCACCATGACGCATTCCACTCCGTCATACCACGACTCGAGGCTACTTACTGTATCATGACGTCACAACTTACCTGTAGGATATAAGGAGGACCTCTGCGAGGGGAATGTCCTCAGAGTGTTCTTGGTTCATAGTTCTGTAATTGCACCCCCCTTTTCCTCTCATCTCTATCCCCTACCTCTGTCTAAGGCTCAGCTCCTTAGTATGCCCTCTGCTCAACTAAGAGAAAGCCACTCTTAGTTAAGACACACCAAACATCTCTCACCAGACTAACACCAAGTCTGCACGACTCAGTGTCATCCCGAGGATCGCTACAGCGCCTCCCAAAGAGACTTGCCAGACAGACGACCCTGCAGAGTCATAACACAAGAACTCTCTCTCTAAAAAGAAACCAAAGAGAAACATGACAACCCCCATTGAAGTAACCAGGAGCAAACTCCCTGGCGATATGGCACATATGATGCCCACACAGAATACGGACCCCAAAGAATACCAACAGGTCCAAAGACGAAAGAAGGACAACATCCCCCGCGACCTGATAGGAAACGCGGTCTGGTATGAAGACAATAGACAGCTGGAACCAGGATACATCATCTGGAGAGTGGACAAAAATGGCCAACAAGTCATCGCTCACATCGAATACATCAAAACAGAGGATGCCTGGTTCGGCCTCCACTACGTGAAAGGAATCCCCTACACGACCGTGGGATCTAAAATCCTCGAAGGGAAATACGGGTTAAAAAGGAAGGGAGGCAAAACCCCCAACCTCTACCTCTGGAGGAACGACCCAGAACCGCTATCAGAAGAAGAAACCCCATCGGAAATACCGACGATTCTTCAGACAGCGGAGGCCTCCCCGACACCAGAAGAATTAGATACCATAATCCAAGGCATGGCCACCATACCCGTCCAAAACCAACCTATGGACGACGAAGAACCTCTGCAGTACTTCACCCCAGCGCCATTCGTTCCCCCCCCAGTACCCATTCAAATAAATATGGCGGAGGCTCAGAAGACGCCAGAGGAGGACGAAGAAACAAGGGCAGCCAAGGGCAGCCTGAAGGGAAGCCCTCCTGCCAAATTCAACGGAGACAGGAAAATGGCCAAGAAGTTTCTAAATGACTTCAAAACCTACAAATTCCTGAACCAAAAGAACGAAACCATGAGGATACCGGCGAACCATGTCGCCCTAGCCCTCACCTTCATAAAAGGGGAACACGTCCAAGACTGGGCCCATGAAGTAATGAAGAACATGGAGGATAGATTGGAAAGCACCCTGAACCCGATGCTAGAGACCAATGAGTATCACTGGGACTATTTTGAAGACACCTTCCGAGATGCCTACACTGACACCTCCGAAAGAGAGGACGCCGACAATAAACTACAGAACCTCCACATGAAGGACGGAAACCTGGACCAATACGTAGCTGAATTCAATCAACTATCCCACTTGGCCGACCGAAACAACGAAACCAGAGGGCTTATCCCCCTCTTCCGCCAAGGCCTCCCATATGGGCTGGCCCAAGCTTGCATGAACTGATCGAAATGGCCAGAAACCATCCACCAATGGCAGGCGGCAGCCCGAGAGGAGAATAAACAATACGCGATCAAAAAGAACCTGGGGCTCGCCAGGTCCCCCAAAGAAGGAAAGTATCGAAAACAACAATGGAAGGCTGCCCTAAAAGGAAAGCAAAGGGACAACTCCATCCCTATGGAAGTGGACACGGCTCAAACCCGACGACCCCTTACTGAACATCAGGAGAAACTAAAGAAGGAAGGACGGTGCTTCCACTGCGAGGTCCAAGGGCACATGTCCAGGGAGTGCCCCAAAAAGCCCAACAGACCCCCTCCTTACACCAAGGCCCAGACGGCCATGACCCAACTGACAAACACCGTAACAATCGCAGAGGCAACTACCACCCAAACGGAGACAGATGAAGAAAAGGTCAACCAACTGGTGGCAGAGCTAAAAGGGCTGAACAACGACGTCCAGGACAAAGTCCTGAACAGAGCGTTCATCGGACAAGAGGATTTTTAAACTGCTCGACCTCAACAACCTGGGGAAGAGCAAAGGAACTGAACCGCTTGTACCATAACATACAGAAAATAAACATCCCCTTTACTGTATGCACGGAACGGTCCACGGTCGAAAAAGCCTTACTAGACAGCGGTGCGATGGACAACTTCATCGACCATCAAACCACCGAACGACTGGGAATCCAAACGGAACCCCTAAAACAACCAATCCGACTTACCAATGTCGACGGAACAACCAATGAAGCAGGACGGATTGAAAGATACTGCAAAATGACCATCTAAAGCAGACACCAGAGGCATGTCACACAATTTTACGAGACAAGCCTAGGCGAAGACCGAATAATATTTGGTTACCCGTGGCTACGCACCTTCAACCCCCAGATCGATTGGGAAAAAGGGAAGGTTACGATGCCCTGGCCGAAAGCATGGACCAAAAGGAAAGGCACCTCCATCGCCCTCGCCGAACAAATCCCAGGAGAATACCAGCAACACTCCAAGGTGTTTGACGAAAAGGAGGCCAACAGATTCCCCCCAAAACGAGAAGAAGACCATGTGATCAACCTAAAAGAAGATGCCCCAGCGGTCCTAGACTGCAAAATCTACCCACTATCACACGATCAGGACACCAAACTAACCAAGTTCCTAGGGGAACACCTCCGCAAGGGATACATCTGGGAATCCAAGTCTCCATACGTGTTACGACACTGCAGGGTCGTCTGACTACAAGGGAACTGTGAGGCGCTTGAGCGACCCTCGGGGATGACACCAAGTCGTATGGACTCGATGTTTGTCTGGGTTCGTGTGAGAAGTGTTCAGCAACGTAAGGTGACTCCTTAGTTGCTTAACGACTCGCTTAAGGGTCTGATCCTTAGGCAAGAGGTAGGGGATAGAGATGAGCGGGGAAACGGAGTAGAATTACAGTCCGGTGAACAAAGAACACTCTGAGGACATTCCCCTCGAAGAGCATCGCCTTATATCCTACAAGCTAGCCCTGACGTCACTGTATAGTATCGAATCTCGAGTCTCTCTATGACGAACGGTGGTGCGTCATAGTGGAGGTTGGTACGTCAGAGTGGGGTACGGTGCGTCATAAGTACAGTAGAGTCGTCATAAGAGAGCCGGTTCTCGAACTTACCCCGGTCCAGGCCGTACAAGCTAGACCTACCAGGTGCCGGTGGTATTAGTCAGAAAAAGTGAAATGGGTTCGTAACAATACGCCACCCCTTTCTTCTTCATCAAAAAGAAAGATGGAAAACTCCAACCGGTCCAAGACTATCAAAAACTAAACAAACAAACAGTCCACGATAACTACCCACTCCCCCTGATCAAAACAATCCTGGAGCAACTCCAAGGACGATCTCTCTTCACCAAATTCGACATACGATGGGGATACAACAATATCCAAATCAAAGAAGGCGATGAATGGAAGGCCATGTTCAAAACCCTGAAAGGGCTGTTCGAACCACGAGTAATGTTCTTTGGACTAACCAACTCCCCCACCACCTTCCAACGAACCATGAACCGCATGTTCAGAGAAATGAAGATGCAATACCCCAACAAGCTATTCGTCTACATGGACGATATCCTCATCGCCACCAACGACGACTTGACACGACACCGCCAAATCATCCACCAGGTACTAGACAAACTAGAGGAAGAGTCTTACTTCCTCCAACCTGCCAAATGCGAATTTGAGAAAGAAAAGATCGACTACCTAGGAGTCGTTATTAGCCGAGAACGAATCCACATCGACCCCCTCAAAGTTGAAGGCCTAAAACAGTGGCCACGAAAATTGGGGACCCTGAAACAAGTACAATCGACGCTGGGAATTCTCGGATACCAAAGACCCTTCATCCCGGGCTTCGCTCACATTGCCCGACCACTCACCAACCTCCTGAAAAAGGGGACCAGCTTCCTATGGACAGACACACACCCAAGCTGTCAATAAATTAATCGACATCACCCTCAACGATCCCATCCTCTACCGACCCAACCCCCTCAAACAGTTCATCCTGGAAGTTGATGCCTCCGCATTTGCCACCAGAGCAATACTATACCAGGAACACGAAGGAACAAGGCGAAAGAGACCCGTAGGATACCACTCCCAGACATTCAACCCCGCCGAGCGAAACTACGACATTTACGACCGAGAATTCCTAGCCATCATCCAAGGCCTTGAGAACTGGAGACACCTACTCGTCGGGAGCCCCCACCCAGTCATCATCCTCACAGACCACAACAACCTCCAGTATTGGCGTCACCTGCAACGAATTAACAGGCGCATCGCCCGATACCTTCTACGTCTGGCAGATTACGACGTCCAACTGAAACACCAACCAGGAATAACCAATAGGGCTGACCACCTCTCCCGACGACCAGATTACGACCAGGGAACCAACGACAACCAAGAAGTCACGGCTCTCCCTGAAAGGCTGTTTGCTAATGTAATAAACCTAGCAACCCTCCAAGAAGACGTCCACCAATCCCAACAGGATCACGAACCCACCCTACTTATGTGGAAAAATAAACACCAAATCACCAAAACACCCGAAGGATGGTACAAAGACCACAGGCTCATTGTCATGGAAGACAACGTTCTAAGGAAGGGGGTAACACACCTCATTCATGCCTTGAACACCGCCGGACACCCTGGAACAGCCAAAACTCTCACCCTACTAAACAGAAACTACTGGTGGCCAGGAATGAAGGGCTTCGCAACCCAATACGTCAGAGGGTGTGCCCTGTGCCAATCACGAAAAAACATCACTACACGACCCAAGCCCCCCCAATTCCCCATCTCAACCAACCTGGAAGCGCAACCATTCGAATGCATAGCGCTAGACTTCATTACCAAACTGCCACCTTCAGAAGAATACAACTCAATACTGACAATAACCGACCACGACTGCTCGAAAGGATCCATATTCATCCCATGCAAAGAAACAATCAACGCCATAGGAGTCGCTGAACTCTATGGCAAGCACGTGTTCCCCCACTACGGCCTCCCTCAGAAAGTCATCTCCAACTGCGACCCCCAGTTTACGGCCACCGCGATGAGAGAACTCTGCAAAAACCTGAACATCAAACAGAACATCAGCACCGCCTACCATCCACAGACAGATGGACAATCCAAACCAACCAACCAATGGTTGGAACAATACCTCCGAATATTCAGAAATGGGGCACAAATGGACTGGGCCAAATGGCTACCTCTAGCCCAGTACACGCATAATGCCTGGCCAAGTGCATCAACGGGCAAATCCCCCTTCAAACTAATCATGGGACACGTACCATATGCACACGTGGGGAAAACCCACTCCCTAGCGCCCGCGGTCGACTCCAGGCTCGCCCGGACCAAAGCCATGAGGCAAGCTGTGCAGCAAGCGATAACACATGCCCAACAGATAACGATCAGGGC
>WNFQ01002577.1_pt1 | contig 14813 bp, 12 predicted proteins | sample 5400171 | NCBI WGS metagenome assembly WNFQ01 (sample SAMN13153356, study PRJNA577476) | soil metagenome | isolation source: 20 cm soil under Madrone tree | place: USA:California | collected 2016-06-14
GAAGCGGATCGACGCGAAGCTGGATGAAATCGTCGCCTTTGCGGAGATCGAGCAGTTCATAGACACGCCGATCAAGCGATACTCGAGCGGCATGAAAATGCGCCTGGGTTTTGCGGTAGCCGCCAATCTCGAGTCAGACATCTTGATCGTTGACGAGGTTCTTGCGGTCGGCGATGGGGAGTTCCAGCGCAAATGCTTGAGGGCGATGAGCGATCTCCACTCCAGCGGCCGCACGGTCCTCTTCGTCTCGCACAACCTCGCCGCCGTCCACAGCCTCTGCTCCCGCGCGATATGGATTGACCGCGGGCACTTGAAGGTGGAGGGAAGGCCAGCGGAGGTCATCAAGTCTTATCTGGCAGCGTTCTCCACGACCGACGATGTCGTGCGAGATCTTGACGAGGTTACCGATCGATCCGGTAGTGGCGACATCCGGTTCACCAGAATCGAAATTCTCAGTGCCGATCTCAGCGGACCTGCTTCGGTCCGGTCCGGCGACAGTTTCGTCGTGAGGCTCTACTTCGATGCGAAACGCGACGTGGTGCAGCCGATTTTCGGAATAGACATGCAGACGTCGCTTGGAATCATGGTAGCCCAGGTTCATACCTATAACAGCGGATTTGAAATCCCTGTGCTACGCGCCGGCTCCGGGCATATCGATGTGCGGATCGAAGACCTGAATCTGATTCCGGGCAGATACGTCCTTTCCCTGTACGCCGCGAACTATGGCCACATTTATCACGACATTCTGCCGAACTGCACCGCCATTGAGGTGCAGGCCTCCAACCGCTACGGCCTCATGCGGGGAATCACGCAGAACCCCATTGCAATGTTCGCGTGCAGTTGGGAGATGGGTCACCAACAGCGCGGAACACTGCAGGTTCCAACGGCTGCATCCCTCGCCGGTAGTGTTGGCTGATCGCGAGCTTAGAGGGAGAGAATTGTCTTACGCGCGTAAAAGCCCTCGGCAAGACCTTCGGTGGCACGGCATTCGATTCCGCGAAGGCGCATCAGGCCAAGAAACGTCTCTTCTCTGAACCAATCCTTCGAGCGCTGACTACCGAAGACTGACAATAGCGCGCGAGTCTTGTGACGGGCCGTGGCGAGACTCACCGGAACAAAAAAATTCGGCTGTCCTAGATCACCGTCCCACTTTGGGATCTCGTATTCCAGGATCAGCTGGTCTCGAAATGTGTTCCACGTTAGGTCTGACACGACCCGGTGGTCCTGATGCCGGTCGTCTCGCGCGTGAGTGAAGACGACATCTGGCTGAAACTCACCAGCCAGGTTTTCGAAGGCATCCTTGATCTTTGCGAACTCGGCTGGAAAGTAGCCATCCCGGAATGGATGCACGCGGATCGCTTGGGCGCCCGCGGGCCCCAGAAACTTTCGAGCCCCGCGCTTCGCCTCGCCTTCACGCTCCCCGACAGCACTCCAGACAACCCAGCGGAATTCGGGCCGCGGCCGCAGACCTGCCAGCTTGAGTAGCGTTGCACCACAGCCGATCTCAATGTCGTCGGAATGAGCGCCCATGCAGAGCACTCTGAGTCGCTTCCGGCGCGAGCCAATAAGATTGAGTCCCAGCAAATTGTCACGGCCCGGCATCTTGCAGCTCCTGTAGCCAGGTCTCTCCTCGGAAATGCGCGTATTGCTCGCCCCGCAGCTTGTCGGCGACCCGGTTCGGTGGGACGACCACGTCGTCGTAGGTAAGCACGGCGTCCTTCTTGACCGCCCGCTTGAGACGACATCCTTCGACCAATCCCTCAGGGAGGTAACGTCCGCTGCTCATCTCGCCCGCGTTCACCGCTTCGCCGTAGGTCATGTACATGCCGTAATCGTCGAGCGTCTCGCCGAGACCTAGATCTCGTTTGGCGACGGCACATACTTCCACGACCGGGCCACCCAACGGTTTCGCCACCGAATCGCGAAATAGCGCCACGCGCGCGATTGTGTCCGGAACCTCGAAGTGAACGAGCTGATACGGGACGAACAAGGCGTAGAGAGGTCCGTCGCCCATCTTGTAAAGGTTGAGATAATGCTGTTGCTTCGGATCCGAGTGCTCCGCCAGGCAGTAGACTTTCGCCAGCGGCGTGCCGACGACATAGTCGACAATGCCGCCAAGGCGGCGCAACTCGTGAATGTCATATAAGGACCCAATCTTCATCACATCGTCCCGGTACTCGGCCCCACGTGACATCCCGCGCGTTTGCACCCCGAACCCGGTGGCGTTGGCGACGATCGCTTGTTCGAAGCTGATCTTCGAACCATCGGCGGCGCTCGTAACTACTGCGGGGTTTTGCCCCCACTTTTCGGCGAAGCCCTTTTGCGTAGTGGGGTTTCGATAAGGGTCCAGAAGACCCTTTACGTTACCCATCACCCGGGGCGTCAGCCCGAGCCCCTTGGCCCATCGATACAGGTTCACCTGGATTCCCGGCTCGTCACCGTCGCACGCCGAGAGAATTACGTGGTGTTTGGCTGCGTGAACCTGAAGGATCGGGCCGATTGTAGCATCGATTTCTGCGTTCATGAGCACGACATCCTTCCCGTGCGCAAACGCCTCGAGAAGGACTGTGGCGCCGAAATCGACGGAACCGGTGGTATCGACGATCACGTCGACATTTTCGGAGCGAGCGAGGAGAAACGCGTCCTCGGTCACCGCCGGCTTTCCTGATCGAATCGCGTCTTCGAGATCCCCCTGGCTGGTGGCCACCACACTGTCCGGGACCCCCGCGTACTCGTAGGCATGGGACGCGCGTTCGGCCCGCCGGTTGTAAATGGCGACCACGCACATTCCGGGCACGCTGTTGACGATGGTGTTGGTGAGTCCCTGGGCCATGAACCCTGCCCCGAGCAGTCCGACGCGTATCGGGTTGCCCGCGGCGGCCCGCGCCTGCAACGCGGTATCAATAAGAATCATCAGGGGCAACTATTTGAGAGTTCGAGATCGGTGGCGACTCACGTTCGCGTAGCACCGTCACCGATTCCGCCTGCGCGCGCGAAGTGGCGATCGCGAAACCCCGGTGGGCGACGAGGAAGTATCACCCGGCGTGTGATAGAGTGAATCGTTGTCGAGCACTCTAAGCAGTGACGCATCCTGCAATGTGTCGGCCGCGCGCCGGATAGTCGCGAACGGCATCGTTGCCCGCTCGGAAATGTCCAGCAGTGAATGTCGTCCGTCCGACATGTTAAGCACCCACAGCAGTCCCATCTCGAAATCCGCGGGAGAGGCGCCACCGGTGTTCCGATACATGCCGCGACGGCCAAGCTGTGGCTCACACTTCGGATTGAGATTGATGCATGAGCGGTCATGCTCGAGTATCTCAACGACGGCTAGCACTTTGGTCAGGGAATCCGCGAGAGATTCGGCGGTAATGAAGTCGAGGTTATCGTCCGACGTGTGATACTCCGGGAATCGTCCATTCGGCGTTCGCGTGAGACATCCCACCGGGTGGTTGAAGCCGGGCGAACAGTATTGCCGCTCGTCGTAACCGTACGGCACGAAGTCGAGCAGCGTGTGCGCGCCCGCCAGGCGAAGAACGTGAGCCGCCGCACGGTCTACCAGAGCGGTTCCCCGACGACTGCGTTTATAAGTGGAGGGTCCGCGGTCTCCCAGACAGGACAGCACCAGGCCGTGACGAATCCGACGTGCCTCCGCCTCGTGTCCGGCGAGCCAGGTTATGGACCCGATCGTGCCCGGGATGAAGAGAAAGCGGAAAGTGTGCTTGAGCTGCTTGTTGGCAAGATGGCGGGCGAGAAACGCTCCCACGGCCATGCCGGAGAGATTGTCGTTCGCGAGCGATGGATGGCAGCTGTGGACACTGATCAGAATTTCGTCAGTCGTTGCTCCAGGCAGGATGCATTCTCCGTACGTCAGATGGCCCGGAGCAAGTGTGGAATCGATGCAGACCTCGTACTCGCCATCGGGCATTTCTTGCAGCGTTCGGTCCGACAAGCAGAAGCCCCAGTCTTCGGTGTAGTACGAGGTACGATATGGAATGACATCCGGCTTCTCAGGCAACGTGTGCAGGTGCGGTCTCAGAGCGACTAGTGACATCCTCGCCCGCACCGGAATGCTGTAGCTGACCACGTGCAGGTTGCAATTGCGGAAATCTACGACTCGACGGCCTGACGAGTCGGCAATCCACGCGTCGCTGATGTTCCATTCCCTGGGGACCGTCCAGTCGAACACAGCGGTTCCCGTAGGAACCTCCGTGAGAGAAATCGGCACCAATTCCGAGAGTCTCCGCAGGGAATCGCGGAACCCTTTGCCCGTAATGCTCCGACAAACCGGATAAAGATCCCGGATCAGCCCGTGCATGGCGGCACCCGAGCCTTCAGGTGCAACGTAATCCGATTTCAATTGCGACCCTCTCTGACGAAATCCGGATACGCGGCATCGCGCGGATGGAGAATCGGATCGCTCAGCGGCCACGCGATGCCGAATGCGGGATCATTCCATCGAACACCACGCGCAGCAGCCGCCTCGTGGAGTTGCGACATCTGATACGAGACTTCGCACCCGTCTTCGAGAGTCATGAAGCCGTGCGCCATTCCCTCCGGAACGTAGAGTGCCCGGCCCGACTGGGCAGTAAGCTCGATTCCCAGGTGTTCGGTATATGTGGGCGAATCTGATCGAAGATCCACGATCGCATCCCAGATGGCTCCTCGCGTGCAGCGAATCAGTTTTGCTTCGCCGTATGGAGCGGCTTGCCAATGCATTCCACGAAGAGTTCCACGACGATGACTAAAGGAGACGTTGCATTGCGCCAAATCCGCGCTCAGTCCCATCTGTTCGAATTCTCGACGACACCATGTTCTGGCGAAGAATCCCCGGTCGTCCTCTCTTCGCTCCATTTCTACAATGAACGCTCCTGGCAGTGCTGTCGGCACAAAGATCACGGATAAACCGTTACCTCGGGAATCGGGACGACGAAGCGCCCACCCCATTCGCGAATTCCCGCGAGCTGTTCCATGATCTCGCTCTTGAGATTCCACGGGAGGATCAGGACGTAGTCCGGACGCGCATCCCACAGCCGCTCCGGCGGAAAGATCGGGATGTGAGTGCCAGGAAGAAACTTTCCGTGTTTATGCGGACTCCGGTCGACGGTGAAGTCCAGAAAATCGGTCCGTATGCCGCAATAGTTGAGCAGCGTGTTCCCCTTTCCGGGCGCGCCGTAACCAACAACCCGTTTACCGGTCCGTTTCGCCTCGATCAGGAATTTCAGCAGCTTGCCCTTGGTCTCGCGCACTCTCGATTCGAAATCCTCATAGTAGCCGAGCGTTGCCACACCCGCCTCCGCCTCCCGTGCGCGAAGTGCGATGAGTCGCTCCGTGATTTCTTTGGTCGTATCGTCGGCATGGCGCGCATAAATGCGGATCGAGCCCCCATGAGTCGGAAGCTCCTCGACATCGAAGAGCGGAAGCCCGTGCGCGGCAAAAATGCCTTCTACGGCGTAGAGCGAGAAATACGAGAAGTGCTCGTGGTAGATCTGATCGAACTGATTTCCCTCGATTGTTCGCAGCAGGTGCGGGAACTCGATGGTTACCACACCCGATGGTGAGAGCAGGAGCTTGAGTCCACCCACAAAGTCGTTCAGATCCGGCACCTGTGCGAGCACGTTGTTGCCGAGGATCAGGTCGGCCTCATGGCCGGCGGCGACCAGGTCCCGCGCCGTCTCGACGCCAAAGAATCGTACGATAGTGGGAACGCCCTTCGACGCCGCGACTTTCGCGACGTTTGCCGCGGGCTCGATGCCCAGCGCCGGAATTCCTCGCTCCACGAAAAACTGCAGCAGATATCCGTCGTTGCTCGCGATCTCGACAACCTTGCTCTCTTTCGTTAAGCCGATCTGGTCGACCATCTGATCTACGTAGCGCCGAGCGTGGTTCAGCCAGGAATCGGAGAATGAGGAGAAGTACGCGTAGTCGGAGAAGATCTCTTCGCTGGTGACGTACTCCTCCAACTGAACAAGGAAGCATCTCTCGCAGACCCACACGTTGAGTGGATAAAAGGCCTCCATCTGATTGAGCTGATCGGCGCGGAGAAAACTCTCGCACAATGGCGACATTCCCAGATCCACGACGCGATGACGGAACGACGTCCCGCAAAAACGGCAGCCGCCGGGTATCGGTCGGCCGGCCATTGGTGACGGCCAGGCACGCGGGCGTTCGATCACATCGACGGCGGACATCAGATCTTTCACTCCGAGTGAGTGAGCCCGCCAACGTCACGGGTTCACGAGCTGATTGAACTGCTCACCGTCGAAACGACACGGCAAGCCAGGTTACATGCGGTTTGGCAAATCGCGCTCCAGCCTTATGCGGAAAGAATTTGAGGCGCTCGCGCCTCCCGGAGCGGTCCCTGACACCGGTATTGCGCTCAGCCGACTGAGTCCCGCCTACTGTCGGCGTCAGTCGGTGTGGCTCGGGACCCCGGACCTGTCGAACCGACGCAACAGTTTCTGAACAAACGGGGCCTTATCCCGCCAGAAGTTAGAGTTCCGCCGGAATTTACCGGGCGCATGAGTTGCCATTGTGGCGTTTGCGCACAGGCGCAGAAGTAATCAAGGAAGGCCTCGCGCCTCGGCCATACATCCTCGAGAGGATTCGGCATGCGTGTTTTGATCACCGGTCACAACGGATATATCGGGTCGGTCCTTGCCCCCTTCGTCAGGGCCGCGGGCCATGACGTCGTGGGCCTCGATACATTCCTGTTCGAGGGAGGGACGTTCGGGCCTTACGGTCCCGAGATCGAAGCGCTGAGAATGGATTTGCGCGACGTCCAGGCATCCGACCTTCGCGGATTTGATGCCGTGATGCATCTGGCGGCCCTTTCGAATGATCCTGTGGGGGATTTGAATCCGCAGTGCACCTATGATATCAACCATGTTGCCTCGGTACGGCTCGCCCGCCTGGCGAAGGAAGCCGGCGTGCGGCGTCTGATTTTCGCATCCTCGTGCAGCTTGTACGGGGTGGCGGGGGACGAGATGCTCGACGAGCAGGCGGCGTTGAACCCGATCACACCTTACGGGGTGTCCAAGGTTCTTTTCGAGCAGGACGTGTCGAAGCTTGCTGACGATGATTTCAGCCCGACATTTCTGCGCAACGCGACAGCCTATGGAGTATCGCCGAGACTACGAGCCGACGTAGTCGTGAACAATCTGGTAGGGATCGCTTTTACGACCGGCGAAGTCTTGATCCAAAGTGACGGGACCCCGTGGCGTCCGCTCGTCCACGTCGAAGACATCGCTCGAGCATTCATCGCGGTATTACACGCGCCCCACGAGCTAGTGCACAACGAGGCGTTCAACGTCGGCCGTAGCGAGGAGAATTACCGCGTGCGGGATCTTGGCTTGCTGGTCGAGCAGGTCATCGGCGGAAGCAAAGTACGCTACGCCGAAGGCGGTGGCCCGGACCCGCGGTGTTATCGGGTCGACTGCGGCAAACTGATGCGCACCCTTCCCGAATACCGTCCCCAGTGGACGGTGCGACTGGGGATGGAGCAGCTCCGCGACGCGTTCCAGAGGAACGGACTCACTCGCGAACAGTTGTTCGGGGATCGGTATTTCCGCATCAAGCGTCTGGGAGCGCTCCGGGCTGCAGGGCTCATCGATGAATCCCTTCGCTGGACATCCGCGCCTGATCTGGCGTTGGCGGAGGTCGGCGCATGAAGGTCGTCATCTTTTGCGGTGGTCTCGGTATGCGTCTGCGAGAGACAGGTGACGATATTCCGAAGCCAATGGTGCAAATCGGACATCGGCCGATCCTCTGGCACCTGATGAAGTACTACGCTCACTATGGTCACACCGACTTCATCCTCTGCCTCGGGTATCGTGGAGACGTCATCAAGAAGTACTTCCTCAACTACGAAGAGACCGGGTCCAACGACTTCGTTCTTTCCGGGGGCGGTCGTGAGATCGAGCTGATGAATCGGGACATCTCGGATTGGCGAATCACGTTTGCGGACACCGGCGTGAATGCGAATATCGGTCAGCGCCTCATGGCCGTCCAGAAATACCTTGTGGGCGAAGAGGCGTTTCTCGCCAACTACGCCGACGGCCTGACGGATCTGCATCTACCATCGGTGATTGAGCGGTTCACGTCTCGGGGCAGAATCGGCAACTTCGTTAGCATCCGGCCGAATTTGAGCTTTCATGCAGTCTCCGGGCTGGCGGATGGCGGTGTGCGCGAAATCAAGCCCGTAAGAGACACAGATCTCAGGATCAACGCCGGGTTCTTTATGTTCCGGAGCGAGATTTTCGACTACATGCGCCCTGGCGAAGAGCTCGTCGAGGCACCATTTCAACGTCTCATCGACGTGGAACAACTGCTCGCTTACCCATATGAAGGGTTCGTCGCCTCGATGGACACGTTCAAGGACAAGCAACACTTTGACGAGCTCTACGCCAAAGGCAGTGCTCCTTGGGAGGTCTGGCTTAGAGAGCAATCGGCGTCGAGCGACCGACCGCACCTCAGCGCCGCGCAACCTGTAAAGGGCTCGACGGTTATGAAGTATCAGGGCGAGGAGGGTTTTCTCGGTCCGGTCGGCCTGCGAGCACCGAAGTCTGCGGAAACGTCCGCCCCGTAGCTGTAAGAACCCAGTAGTAACAACCGAATGGCGTCGACGCCCAATCGGTCGGTCGTGGCGGTGGGCGGCCGAATCGCCTGCCCCGGCCGCCACCGCCTCGCTTGCAATCGGACGAGGGGTGGCGAATCGCCTCATCGCATCCGACTAGAATCCCCAGCCGGTCGGGTTTCGGCGCGATGTCATAGTCTCTCCCGGCATTCGCCACCAAGACGGCTTTAATCACGAGCTCCGCAGAATCTTTCGGAGCGGACGCACCACACCTTTCACCATCGATTTCGGATTTACGAATTCCAGCGCGTAGGAACTGGCGGCAGTGGCTAGCCGTCTCGTGCTCATCGGATGACCGAGGGTGGCGAGCTGAGACCTGTGGTAGTTCCAGAACTCTCGGCCGCGACCAGCATAAATCTGCTCGCCCAAGTAATCGTAATAGTCCTTCAGGTGCTGTCGAATCCGAGATTTTAATTCCTCCGCGGTAAGATATTTGGGTCCGTATCTCACCAGCTCGAGCAGAACCCAGGGAAGGTACGTTTGCATTGTTTGCGAGAAAGATGTCAGGGAATCCTCTCGCACTCCCTGGAAAGTGAGAACCTGGTGAATGAATCCAAAATCGTTGTGCTCGAGAAACTCCAGGCATGCTTCGGAGTCGCAATGAAAGTTGGACTCGTTGTAAAACGCGTGTCGGCTGCGAACAATGTCCGATCGGTAAAGCAGTGACGTGGCGGTCCCGAATACGTATGGTCCACCCAGTAGTCGTGCGCGGCACAGTTCCCGGCCAGAAACGCGCGTACTGGGGTACGGTAAGCCTTGCCACTGAACCTTCGCACCCAAGAGCCCGTAAGCCCCGACGATTGCGACGGAGGGATGTTCTTCCGCCAATCCGACCATCTTCTCGACGCATTCCGGAAAGAGTCGGTCGTCCGCCGCCACCACTTTACAGTATTTGCTAGCGGGTGAGATCTGACGGAACGCGTTATTGTAGCTCTGCTCCACGCGCACGAACGTCGCGCTGTTCCAGATTCGAATACGCGGATCCCTGTCGGCGTACTCGCGGGCAATCTCGACGGTCCTGTCGGTGCTGCAGTTGTTGACGATCGTGTGGTCCCAGTGCGTGTAAGTCTGGGCCAGCACACTCTCGATGCAACCACGGAGATACGGTTCCCCGTTGTGAACGGGGGTGACGACGCTGACGAGGGGACTCTGAGTCACTGGTTACGTATATAGGTTCGCGTTAGTCGCAGGTGGCCTCCGTGCTAGCGCATCGTTTCGGTGTTCCAGCCGCCGACAATGTTCACAAGCAGACCAAGTCTACATGCTTAGGGACCAGCCCGATCCAATTCGTTCGCAAATGCTCCAATCTTCTTCGGGATCCGGTCGCGAAGGCTATGTATGTGGGCGGCTGTTGGGACGCAAGGGAGGCCCCGGACGTGGCTGACTATCGAGTGTTGGTGGAAATCCCGAACTGTCGAATGGATGCAACAGTCTCACGCCGCATCCCCGGTCCAATGCCATCAGAGCGCGTTGTTGCGCGGGAGTATGGATGGGCGCATGAGTTGCCCAATGGTACCGCAGGCTGCACTCGGCTTTTGCTTGATTCACAGTAGCCATAACCATGTGTCAATGATGGACCTTTCCATTGTTATAGCGACGCGCAATCGGGCGGAGTTCCTTCCGGCGACGCTCGAATCGCTGCGTCGCATTAGGTCGGAATTGAAGTGGGAGATAATCTTCGTCGACAATGCTTCGAGCGACGTCACAATGCAGATGCTCGAAGCCTTCCGGAGCTCCTGCTCGGTTCCCGTTCGCGTTCTGAGAGAGCCGCGTCCAGGCGCCGGAAGGGCGCGTAATCTCGGATGGCGCGCCGCAACTGGAGCGATCATCGGATTTATCGACGACGACTGCTACCCGGCGCCGGATTACATCGACCAAGTCCAGAAGTGCTTCGTCGCGCGAGAAGTGGGTTTCATTGGCGGACGGGTCCTTTTGCACGATCCCACCGATCTGAGAATTACGATACAGGAAGGTACAGAGCGGGTGCTCCTTCCAGCAGGGAAATTCATCTTCGCGGGAGTACTGCAGGGCGCGAATTGGGCCGCCAGACGCACCGCGCTTGAGGAAGTTGGAGGCTTTGACCCAAATCTCGGACCGGGGACACCGTTCGTTTGTGAGGAAGTTGAGCTACAGGCTCGACTTTCCGCAGCAGGTTGGATCGGCGCGTTCGATCCCCGGCCGCTAGTGTATCATCACCACCGACGCAAATCACTGGGGGACCTGGGTGCGCTTCAGCGAACCTACGACTTTGGTCGCGGAGCGTACTATGCCAAGTGTCTTCTGGATCCTCGGTTGCGCGTGCGTTACGCCATCGAGTGGATATTTGCAATGCGATCCGGGCCGGTTTCCCGTGTCGTACGGGAACTGCGCGCTGCGACGCATTATTTCTGGTTGAGGGCATTGGGCAGGCTAGAGGTCTGCCCGTGACTCGTCCGAATGCGAGCTCCTTGAAGATCCTGGAATCAGTCCGTCATCCAACAGACGGCGCGACTACTGTCGCACGGGGTGTGATGTCCGCAAATGCGTCGGAAGAAAATCCGATCCATCTTACCGTAGCGATCTGCACCTGGAACCGGGCTGACTTGCTTCGCCGCACGCTGGACCAAATGCGGCAACTGAACCCCCCCGGGACCGCTACCTGGGAATTGGTGGTGGTCAATAACAATTGTACCGACCACACGGACATCGTCCTGGAAGAATTCCGCCACCTTCTCCCGGTCCGACGAGTATTTGAGTCGAAGCCGGGGCTGTCGAACGCGCGAAACGCCGCAGTCGTGGCAGCGTCTGGCCTTTTCATTCTGTGGACCGACGACGATGTCCTGGTTGCGCCGGAATGGCTCGATTCGTACGCCGCGGCGATTCGGCGACATCCGGACGCAGCGATTCTCGGCGGACCGATCGAGCCATTGTTTGACGGCGCGCCGCCACAATGGCTGGAGCGCGGCTTTCATGCCGTCGAGGGCGCCTATGCCGTTCGGGACCCAGGTCGCGAAGAGACGGCGATCACAATCTCCGACTTGCCGTTCGGCGCGAACATGGCGGTGCGGCGCGAGATGCAGATGCGTCACCGTTACGATCCTGCCCTCGGGCGCGCGCCAGGAAGTATGCTAGGGGGTGAGGAGCTCCACGTTCTCAGAAGCATTCTGGGCGATGGCGGGCAGGGTTATTGGGTGCCGAACGCGAGCGTCCGCCATTTCATTCCCCGGTCGCGACAGAATCTCTTGTACCTCTGGCGCTACTGGCGTGGAAACGGTCTCAGTGCGGCACGCATCGCACCGAGCCTGGGACGTTTCCGTATAATGGGTAGCCCGGGTTGGCTATGGCGTGATGCAACGACGAGTCCCTTTCGCTTGTTGATTGGCTTGGTTGCGTCTCCGCCCGATCGTTGGCTTGGGCACATGCAAACTGCTGCTACTTCCTGGGGTCGGCTGCAGGGAGCCTGGCGACGCGACTAAGGGCGAGCCGCCAATCATCCACCACGACTTCGCATACTGAATACGTAAGAACCACATATTTTCGAGTTTGCGCGTCGCCGATGGATATCGCGCTAGCGTTTGCACCAACCTAACCTCGGCGCGCGTCTTCTAGTCAAAGCAAAAGTCTTGGGTTCACCTTCTTGCCGCAGGTCTGGCCATAAATGTCTGTTCGCAGTCGTTCTCTCCTGTACGAAATTGGTTGGCACGCCGCTATTCTCGTCATTTTGCTTTGGCTACTGCCAGCCGCCCTCTTCGGGGGGCCCTTCTTCTCGGTCACCGGCCTCAACAAGCAGATCTTAGAGTGGTTTGCCGCTGCGTATTTCGCGGCTGTCACGATTTACCTTGTTCTGGTCTTCCGGTTCGACTCGCCCCGGATCCTGACGGCGTTGTTGGTCGCGGTGGGCGCGCTGGCGGTCGTCTACCTCGGACTACTTCTGCTCTCTAGCGGCGCCTATTCGCGCGCCCTCATCGTGGCGGGAACTGCCCTAGTCGCGCTCGGGCTCGTTACACCGCCCATCGCTCCAGCCTCGTTACGGCTTCCCGTCGGCTTGGCTGCACTCGCCGCTTTAGTCGGCGTGCTGCTGATCGCCATCGGGCGGAGCCACGGAACGGCAGGGGGCTTCTTTCCGACTCTTGCTCAGCGGCTTTCCGGACGCTCTGCCAAAGAACCCAGATCCAGGCGCACCGATGTGCTGCGTACCAGCGCTTACACGCTCTCCGCCACCTATTACTCGGGGTACCTCCCGGCGTATAACCAGCGCGCGCAGGGAGGCGCCGTCGCACCAGACCCGAGTGGACGCGGCTATCTGCTCGTGCGGTCCCGCGGTGACTTGTACAGGCTCAATTTTGACGAAGGGGGCGAGCTGCATGTGGAGCCGATCGGTCTGCGCGTCCCGATTAACAACGCGGAGTTTGAGGCTGACGTTCCGAAAGTCGGTATCCTGACGGAAGACTTTCGTGTCGCAGACATCCTCCCCCTTCCCAACAAGGACGGCACGAGAAAAAGCTGTCCGACACCGCGTCACGCGAATGGCAGACAGTATACGAGAGTCAACCGTGCCTGCCGCTAAAACACGCGCGAGGCTCGTCCTTCGCCGGATTGCAGATCGGCGGCAGGATCAAGGCGCTCGGCGAGAATCGACTCTTGCTGACTGTCGGAGATCATCAGTTCGACGGCTGGTTCGGGACGCCGGACTATGTCGAGGATCCGCGCGCGTCGTACGGAAAAACGATACTGCTCGATTTGGCCAATGGCACGGCGTCGATTTTCACCACGGGTCACCGCAACGAGCAGGGACTCGAGGTGGACGCGAGCGGTCGGATCTGGGAGACAGAGCACGGTCCCATGGGCGGCGACGAGCTCAATTTGTTGCGCCAGGGACAAAACTACGGCTGGCCCAATCACACCTACGGCACGGAATACAGCAGCGTCACTTGGCCGCTCAACGAACAGCACCTTGGTCCAGCAAACTACGTTCGCCCGATTTACGCCTGGGTGCCGTCCATCGGCATCTCCAATCTCGTAGCCGTGCGAGACTCGGCATTCGAGCGGTGGCGGAACGACTTACTCATCGCGTCCCTGAGGGGGAAAGAGCTCTGGCGAGTGAGGGTGGAGGAGGGACGTGTCGTATATGCCGAACCGATCCTCATCGGCGAGCGAATCCGCGATATCACGACGGGAGGAAGGGGCGAGTTCATCCTGTGGACGGACCAGGAGACCATCGTTCGAATAACGCCGGCACGAGGGCTTGATAAGGGAGCCGAGGCGTTTGTGCTAAACTGTGGCAGCTGCCATGGCATGCAATTCAATGGCGTCGGTCCAAGCCTCGACGGGGTCGTCGGCCGTTCGGTCGCGTCCGCACCCGAGTACGAATACTCGAACGCCCTCCGTCGACTTGGCGGGAAATGGACGGCTGAGCGACTCAACGGCTTCCTGACGCATCCCGACTCAGTGGCTCGGAACGGCGATGCGATTTGACGGAGTTTCGGACCGCGCGACCCGTAGCGCCATCATCGCCTATCTGCGGTCATACCCTACCTCCGCCCACTAGCGACGGAGGGTTGAAGCGTAGGCGGCCGCAAGCCGGGATGGCCGGCTGACACAGCCAGGCCCGTTTATCCGGCCGGCGCAAATTCTCGAGAGACATCTCGCAACAATTGATCGAGCACGACTCCGCTGGAGCGCCAGGAGAAAGCCATCTTCGCCGTATCGCGCGCCAGATCGCCCAACTCGGTCCGGCGCTTTGCGTCGAGCAATAGATCGCCTACCAGCTTTGAGAGCTCGACTCCTTCCGCGGCGAGCAACAATTCGGGGGGAGCCTGATTGAGACCGTTTGTGGCAATCGGAGTCATGACTGCCGGTGTGCCCACCGACCACGCCTCCAGGATCTTGTTCTTGATTCCCGCGCCAGTGCGCATTGGGGCAACGGCCAGCCATGCCCGAGCGAGATGAGCCTGCACACTCTCGACGTCGGGGACAACCTCGATACCAGCGCGCGAGGCCAGCTCTGCGATTGCTGGTGTCGGACTCCGGCCGACGATCTGGAATACCGCGTCGGGGAGGCGCTCAAGAACAGCCGGCCAGACCTCGTCGGCGAAGTATAGCGCAGCATCTACATTCGGCTGATATGCCATGACTCCAGTGAACATCACTAGTGGGCGCAACGACCGCTTGACTGCCCGGACGTCAGGGACATCCACTCCGT
>WNFQ01001972.1_pt1 | contig 14799 bp, 7 predicted proteins | sample 5400171 | NCBI WGS metagenome assembly WNFQ01 (sample SAMN13153356, study PRJNA577476) | soil metagenome | isolation source: 20 cm soil under Madrone tree | place: USA:California | collected 2016-06-14
AGAGTTGCACACCCCCAAAGAGCTGAAATCGCGTCTGGAACGCGGTAACCGCTCCAATAAAAGCGGCGACGATGGCAGCCAGGGGCACGGAATCGACGCCGATGTTGCGCATCTGACGAATCGTTTCCGGTCCGTAGGTCGCGGGATCCCTGAAGGCGCGTCCGATATCGCGGACGAAGTAACCCCACTTCCCGACTTTACGGAAAGGCCGGAGTGGATCCTTGATCAAGTTCTGACGCGCGCGAAGAGGATGACTCCCACTACGCCGAATATGATGCTTGGCAGCCACGCTGCCAGGTCGGCGGGTATGATTCCCTTGCCGCCGATGCCTTTGGTGAGCTGGATCAGCATCAGGAAGATCACAGTGGTTGCCAGACTGAGCCCGACCCCGTACGCTGCACCGCCCCGCTGCGTGCTGGTCGCGAGCGGCGCGCCAAAGAGAAGAATCACGATGCATGTGACCGGCACCGCGATCTTGAGCATCCTCTCCACCCTCAGCTCGTTCACTTCCGCTCCCGAACGTTCCATCGACGTGATGAAGCGTCCCAGCTCTCGAAAGCCCATGTCTGTGGGCGCCCTCTGCGCCAGCGTCAACTGCTTCGGGGGCTCCGTGAAATGCCGGTCGATCAGCGAGTCGAAGCTGAACGTCATGTTGTGGAGCGTATCTGGTATGACGTGCATGGCTCCGCGTTGCAGCACCCACCCCTTCGACGGCTTGTAGCGCGCGTTGCTGGCCGTGATGATGTATGAGGGATAGGCGGGTCCGTTGCCCTTTCGCTCAATCACCATTCCCTCGATCGACGGCTCGATGAGATGCAGGGCGCCGATCTTGTAAACGCGTCCACCGTCGGCCGCGTACGCGAAGTTGTAGCGGTCGTTACCGATGTTGACCCGGTTCGGATCGAGAATGTCCGATCGCTTCTTATTGGCGACCGGAGCGAGCTCGCCGAGAATCAGACCGAGAACCGTAGCGATGACCGCGCCCGCGAAGATCGGGGCGATGAGGCGGTAGAAGCTGATGCCGGATGCCTTTGCGGCGGTAATCTCCGAGTGTCGCGTCAGCGCTCCGATTGCGAATACCGTCGCGAACAAAACTGCCGCCGGGAGCACCATGAACATCGAGTCTGGAAGCCAGTACAGGTAACTGAGCGCGATACGTCCGACCGACAAGTGCTGGCCAAGGTACTTGTCCAGGTTGTCCGTGAGGTCGATGATGATGAGCAGGATCGGAAAGCCGAGCGCCGTCGCCACGAAGATGTTCCAGAACTCGATGAACACGTAGCGGTCGAGTGCCCGCACCATTCTCGTCAAGCGGCGAGTCTCGCGCGTGCTTGCCGGCGCTTCTTCCAAGGGAACTTCGTCCGGATCGATCCCTTGATCGCCCCGATCATCTCTCTCATGTCGCCGCCGCGGGCGGTCGTGCCCTCCTGACCCATCTTCGTCAGCATCCAAAGCGCTACCAGCGAGAAGATCACGTTCGCCATCCACATCGATACCACGGCCGGCATGAGTCCGCGCTTGGCGATCGACTCGCCGGCGATCAGGCACACGTAGTAGAGCGCGAACACGAACAGACTGACGCCGATCGTGAGACCCACGCCACCGCGCGGAAACCGCAATGCGATTGGTGCGCCCAGGAGGACGAACACGAAGCACGCGACCGCCAGAGCAAACTTCTTGTGGATTTCGACCCCATAGGAGTTCATGAGTGTCGCGGTGTCCTGAAGCCGGATCCTCAAAACTTCGACCGCGGCGAGATCGCCCGAGTTGGGCGGCGGTCCTTGCGTCACCGTGTTATTGGGGTTGGGAGTCGCTGGAGTTGATCCCCTTGACGCTGGCGGTGGAAGAGTAGCTGCCGCGGCTCCCTGTCTGGTCGCGGGCGAAAAAACAGCCGGAGTCGATGAAGCGCTCCGCGACGTCGAAGACGCGCTTTGCTTCACATTTGCTTTTGGCATCGTTGACACACCCTGCGCTTTTGCCTCCTTGGGCTTGAGAAGCGCAAGTGCGTTGCAGTACAAGCGGCCAAGCCCAATGTCCCAGGGCTCACTGGTGTCCGTGTTGAGCACGTCCGTGCTCAGCTTCGCTTTCGTTTTCTTGAGCGCGGCGAGCTTCTTCTCGAATTCCCCGCGGGCATCCGCGTGATCGCGGCGCGCCCTGTCTTGTGCGGCCTGCATCTCGCAGACCGTCATTTCGCGGTCGCTCTTGTAGGAATCGGCGGTGGTTTTCTGAAACTGGTTACCCACTCCGCGCACGCGAACGCGGGTCGAGTCGAAGAACACGCGCCGCAGCTCGTCCGGGTTCGCCGTCGGAACGTCCTGGATGTTGCCGTGGTAAAGCGTCAGCTCGAGGTCGGTCATCCCCTTGGTCATCCCCATGTTGCCGCTGTCAGCATAGATCGTACGGTGACGCGTCGGGTCTCCCATGTCGTAGATGACCACCTCTCGCATCAGATTCGTCGCTTCGTCGAGATGCCCCGCGCGAAGGTAGAACTTTCCGGGACTCACTTCGTTGATCACCTGCTCACGCAGCCCGAACGTCGGCTTCTTCTGGGCGATATCCCGCTGAAGGACAGCTAGCCGGTGATTCGATCTGGGAAGGATCTGATCGTTGAACCCGATCATCACGACAGTCACGCCGAGCGCCGCCCATAGCACGGGCTTCAACACGCTTACGATGCTCACGCCACTGGCCTTGAGGGCAGTGATCTCATTTTCAGCGGCCAGACGGCTGAACGCATAAAGAGTCGCGACGAGAACAGCCATCGGCAGGGTCAGGGCCACAGTGAGCGGCACGGACAACCCGAAGAATTCGGCAATGACGAGCGTCGGCAAGCCCTTGCCGACCAGCTCCCCAAAATGCTTTCCGATGTACTGCAACAGCAGGATCGAAGTGAGCGCCGTAAGGGCGAACGTCAGCGGACCGACATGTTCCTCTAGAACGTAGCGGTGCAGTATCTTCACGGAGTGAAATATACCCTCCGCCTGTGGGTAAGCGACACGCAGACAACGAGTTCCGCGCTTTCGGCGGAGCGGCACTCACGCTACGCCGCGGTCGTGTTTGCCGTGATTGCATTGCTCGGTGCGGCGGGTCAAACGGCGCGCGGCCAGGACCCGAGCGATACGACGCGCAAGATTACGCCAACGCCGCCCGTCACTCCGCCGAGCGGCACACCCGGAACCCCCGCGCTCCGGTTGAGGCTCGGGCGCGACACGCTACCGTTGAAACTTCCGTCCGTTCTCTCACAGGGTGAGCGTGAGTCGTTCCGTCGAGCTCAGGCACAGATCGAGGCGGCGCGCGCTACGGCATTCCAGCAGAACATGCGCGCGATCATGCAGGCAGTGTGGGGAGAGATCGCGACCAATAACTTCGCCACTTCGACGCCTTCGCCAGGGTATCCCGGTGCGCTGCCGCCCAAACCGAAGCCCACCGTCCCGCCCAAGCGCGTGCCGATCCTCGGGGAATATGCCGATCTCGGGCTTCAGATCGACGGGCGACTCGAGTTTCGCGGCGAAAAAAATCAGAGCGCTCTCTGTTCGTCGACATTCTTTTTCGATCCAGTCGCCGACTGCCGCAATTTCTTCGAGCCACAGGTCGACTTTCAGTTCGCCGCCAAGTCGGGCGGCATCGTAGCTGACAGGGTGCACGTCAATCTCGACTACGACACCCAACGCGAGTTCGATGCGTCGAACAACATCTCGATCTACTACGAGGGGAAGCCCAGCGAACTGGTCCAGAGGCTCGAGATCGGCAACGTGACCTTCCAGCCGCCCGCATCCCGCTATATCACCGCCGGAATCGCGAGCGGCAATTACGGAATCCAGGCGATCACGAAGATCGGGTCGATGCGGGTGAAGGCAATTCTCGCGCAGCAGAAAGGGAATATCGTTCGCGATCGCGTGTTCACGGTCGGCGATCGCACTCTTCAGGCGATCGACCGAAAGATCGAGGACTATCAGTTCGAGTCGCGCCGATTCTTTTTCACGATCAACCCCATGCTCTTTGGCGCCGCGTACCCGAATGTCGACATTCTCGACACGCGAAAAATGGCGACGCTCGCCGCTTCTCTCCCGGATACGCTACGGCCAACCAAGATCTTTCTCTACCGCTTGTTGATCGGCGGGCAGCCGCCCAATCCAAACGGTCCGCAGTTCCGCCTGATCGGCAATCCGCGCTCCAGACGCGGGCAAGTCTACGAATACCTGCGCGAAGGCGTCGACTATTATGCCGACCCGTCTCTGCTCTGGATCGCGCTCGTGCGTCCGCTCGCGCTCAATAATGAGCGGCTCGTCGTCGCATATCGTGTCCGCATCAACGGCCGGGACACAGTCTATACTGCGACGGCGGGGACCCCAGACCTTACGTATACGCCAGCGCGGGAGCAATTCGCCAATCTCATCTGGGATCCCAACGTGCAGCCTGGCGATCCGGAGTTCGATCGCGAGATCCGAAGCGTCTACCGCCTGGGCGGAGCGGATCTACGGCGTCAAAGCGTAACGCTGAAGGTCGTCACAGGAAGCGCCGACGATCAGGAGAAGCCCGCCGCCGGCAACGCCGATACGTATCTCAAGCTGTTCGGCCTCGCGCAATCGACAAACAGCTCGAGCTTCGATCTCGAGAATCGAATCTGGCCGCGACCAAGTGATCCGAATTTCGAGCTCAGTCTCGGCTCGCCCGGTGCGCACACCATCCGCGATCAATTCCTCGTCTTTCCATCGGCCAAGCCCTTCGCGTCAAATGGTCTTGCTGTCGGTGGCAATCCGACCAACGACACGATCTACACGACGCCGCCGGAATACGTGCGCTCCTCGCAGCGGCCGCTGGCGATCTACCACATCCGGATGCAAGCACAGGCAGAAGGAAGCGGAGAGGGTGGAGCGCTGATGCTCGGTACGGTGCAGATACGTCCGAATTCCGAACGCCTGCTCGTCGACGGCATTCCACTGACGCGCGGTACCGACTACTCCGTCGACTACGACCTCGGCCGCGTTTCGTTCAATCGACCCGACACACTTTTCCCCCGGCCGCGCCAGGTCACGGTTCAGTACGAGGAGAATCCCGTCTTCGAAGAGACTCCGACATCGATCCTCGGTGCCACCGCGGAGATTCCATTCGCGAACGGACAAATCAACTTCACGGCGATCTCGCAGAGTCAGCACACCAACTTCACGCGGCCGCCGCTCGGGTTCGAGCCGGCGGCCTCGCTCGTTGCTGGTGTAAGCGCGCTCTTCAACTTCGACGCGGAGCCGTTGACCCAGCTGGTGTCGAAGATGCCGTTCGGACAAACGACGGCTCCTTCGCACGTCGCCTTTTCCGCCGAGCTGGCCGCGAGCCGCCCGCAGACGAATGCGTCGCAGCAGGCTTATCTGGAATCATTCGAGGGCGAAGGCGGTTTGCAGATCCCGCTCACAGATCCGCAGTGGTATTTCAGCAGCCAACCGGCACTTGGAACGAGTATCCCGGCGCGCTTCGGCGCGACGGTGTTCGATCTCTCCCGCGCCACGACGATGGCATGGCAGAGCAATGGGCTGGACGCGGATGGCAACCGGGTCAGCTATCGGATCGATCAGATCGACACGGCGGTTTCCCAGAGCGGAACCGGCATCTCCGGCCCGGAGCCAATGCTCTGGCTTACGCTCTATCCGCTCTCTGTCGGTGGACAGCTGAAGGCGAACACCTTTCGCTGGACGGTGCCGAACGTCCCCGCGGGACGAAGGTGGCGCTCTGTCCGTACGGTCCTCAACCCCAGCGGCGTCGACATCTCGCGAGCGGAGAATCTCGAGTTCTGGGCCCAGATTCCGATTGGCGGTACGCAGTCGAAGAATCCCACCATCGTTTTCGATTTTGGAGACATCTCCGAAAACTCCATCTCCTTCGGCCCCGACACGCTCATCATTCGTCAGGGTGCGCTTCCCGGCGCGCTCGACACGACGTATCACAGTAAGCGGATTGAGGGTCTTGACACTCTCAATAGCGAGCGCGATCCCTTCTCCCGGGCTTTCAACGTGGCGAGCAACGACAACGGACTGCCCGGTGATGTCGTCGACTCGTTGACCGTAGAGTACGATACGATACCCGGCCAGCCGCCAACGTTCGCGACGCTGCGCTTCGCCCGCACCTGCCGGGGCGGCTATGGACAACGCCAGATCCTCGGCGACTCGCAGACGAACTGCACGATCCACAACAATCGCCTCGACGAAGAAGACATCGACGCCGACAACGTTCTCAACCTTACAACGGCGGAACGCGATCAGGAGCAGTGGCAGCGTTACGTCGTCAATCTTGCCGACCCTTCGAAGCGCACGCGACTAGGGGTATGCGGCCAGCCGCCCCAGCTCGCCGGCCAACCGAGAGTTGCACACGACAATGTGTGCTGGGTCTTCTTTCGCGTGCCATTCCACGCCCCGGACGACACTCTCGGGCATCCTTTGCTCCGGCGAGCGCGGGCGCTTCGCATCACCGTGATCTCCGGCGATGGGCTCGCCGATGACGAGTTCAGCACGGTTCCATTGGCTCGACTCCGGCTCACCGGCGCCCCCTGGCTCAAGGTCAGCGACAGAACTCTGCACGGCATCGCCGGAGATCAGACGTCGACAGGAACGGTTCAATCCGGAGTAGTCGGTACCCAGGACAAGAAGGTGCGAAACGGCATTGACTACGAATCGCCACCCGGCGTTACCGACGCGCCGACGAGCAAGACCGTCGCCTTCCAGCCCGGACGAGTCCAGATCAACGAGCGCTCGCTACGGATCATGGCGACTGATCTAGCCACGTTCGATCGCGCGGAGTCGTATTTCCGATTCCCCGAAGGCGAAAAGAACTTCATGAGCTACAAGGAGCTGCGCGTCTGGGCACGCGGCGTGAGCAGCGGCTGGGGTCCGGACGGGGAGCTTCAGTTCTACATCAAGATCGCCCGCGATGACAACAACTTTTACATGTATCGAACGCCGATCAACTCCGGGGCGTCGAAGGTCGCTTGGCTGCCCGAGATAAATGTGAGCTTCGCGAGACTGTTCGCGCTGAGAGCGCAGATTCAGAACGCGTATCTGCAGGGGAAGAAGCGCAACACGTGCACGGGCCTCGACTCCGTGCTGATTGCGAACACATCGCTTCCACCGGGAGCAAGCGCCGGTTCGCTCTACGCCGCGTGCGACGACGGCTACATCGTGTACACGCTCGATCCTGGGGTGAGTCCGCCAAATCTCGCGGCCGTTCAGGAGCTGGCCGTCGGAATGCTTCGACTTCCGGTTGCAGCCGGCACGAATCCGGTTCTTCCCGGTGACACGCTGGAAGTCTGGGTCGATGACATCAGGCTGGCAGGCGTCGTCAACCAGACAGGTTTCGCCGGCCAGGCGGGACTGACGATCGTCGCCAGCGACTTCGCCGACATCCGCATCAACGCCAGCAGGCGCGATCCGAATTTCAGGCAGCTCTCCGAGCAGCCGAGTTTTCTCACCGACAACAACTGGGATGTAAGCTCCGCGTTCCATCTGGAGAAGCTGCTTCCGGCGTCTCTGGGGCTGTCGATTCCTTTCACTTTCAACTACACGTCCGCGTCCGTCGACCCGTTGTTCGTCTCGCAGTCCGACATCGAGGCTGACGCGATTGAAGGACTACGCATGCCCCGCTCGGCGTCGACATCGATCACCCTGAGCCTGCGGCGCACGAAGCAATCGACCGGCTCGATGTGGTCGCCGCTTCTCAACAACCTCGCACTCAACTCATCGTATACGACCGGAGTCTCGCGCAGCGAGTACGAGGACGGCAAGGCCAAGAATTTCGTCGTGGGACTCGACTTCAACCTGTTGCGTGCGCTCGCCCCTGACCTCGCGCGATGGTCGCCGACGGAGCTTCATCTCACCACTGCCTATACCAATGGACACGACGATCGCGTCTCGTTCCTCAAGCCCGCGTTCGCCCTCGACGACACTGCGCGTCCCGTCAAAGGCAGAACCCGAACCTGGAGCAATGGCAGCAGTCTCGTGTTCCGCCCCTTCAAGGCGGCATCCCTTCGCTGGGACATCACGTCGGTGCGCGACCTGCGCGGGTACGGCACGGACTCTCCTCTCGGACTTGTCTCCGCGAGCGATCGTGATCGTGTGCTTAGTTACGATACGGGACTGGAGCGCGAACGAGCAATGCAGGCCGGAATAAACATCTCACCTCCAATCACCGCCTGGTTTCGTCCGAGACTGGATTTTGGTACTTCGTACAACATGCTGCGCGACCCGAACACCCTCAGCTTTGCACGCGAGGGAGACAGCACGAGTGCGCTGCGCATCCCCAGACGACTCGGCAACTCGCAGACGACGACGGCCGGCCTGACACTGGATTTGCCCCGCGCGATCAAGCTGCACACCGACAGCGACAGTTTTCTTCGCGGGTTCCTCGGCGGTCTCCAGCCAGTGGATATAAACTTCAATCGCAGCGTCCTCTCCGTTTACGATGGGAGCGGGGTGGCGGCGCCTCTCGCATATCAGTTTGCGATTGGTGGCATCAACACTTTCCGGCAGCTCAGTGGCCAGCTGGCGACGAGCGTCGGTCTCGTAACCCAGTTCTCCGTCAACAATTCGCTGAACCTTCCGTTCGGTGCGAGCCTGGCCACCCGATACCAGCGCATCAATACCAGAAACTGGACCGAGAGGCTGCAAGAGGGACAGGACATTGTTGATGGAACGCAGATCGCGTTTCCGGATGTCTCGCTGCGCTGGGCCGGGCGGCCGATTGTGCTCAAGTCGGTTATCTCGAGCTTGGGAGCGAATGCGCGCGTCCTCGAGACGCGACAGTTCAACGGCACCCAGCCGTTGCTCGGCGAAGTGATCGACGACCGGGGAGAGCTCCGCGTTCGGACCTTTCCGCTGAGCGGCTCGATTGTATTCGCGGGAGCCCGGCCCCTCGCCAGCACTGTGGGGTATTCGTTCTCCAAGCGGTTGGATGCGAAGCCGGGTTTGAGCAGCAACGGCGACAACTCTGACTTCAGCATCGATGTCTCGAAGCCGTGGGGGCTTCCCGCCGACTGGAATGCGCGGAGCGATCTGCGGACGCGCGTCAGCTACCAGAAGAGTCAGGGACAGAATTTCGTCGTCAATCCGCTGGCGCTCACTGGGGAGAGCCGGCTGTCCGACAACGGCCGGCGCGCCTTCAGCATGAGCGCCGATACCGATGTCGCTGAAAACATTTCGTCGAGCTTCGTCATCTCGCGCGTCGAGAGCTTCGACCGTAACCTTAATCGCAATTTTACGCAGACGGTGCTTAGCGCGGTGATGCACCTGCAGTTTTACGCTGGGGAATTCAAGTGAGATCAATGCTCGTTATTCTGCTGTTGTGCCTGGTCGCCGGTTGCAGGGGAGACGCAAATGGGGGAAGCGCCACGCAAAGGAGCGCGGGCGCGACGGCGACCGCGACCGGGTTCAACGGGAGTGCCGCCTACAACTACGCGAAATCGCAGGTCGATTTCGGCCCGCGGGTGCCGGGATCCCCGGCCGCCAAGCAGGCCGGTGACTGGATCATCCGGCAGATGCGCGCGCGGGCCGATACGGTGATCGTCCAGGCGTTCAACTACACCACCGCTGACGGGAAGACGCTGCCGCTGCGTAATATCCTGGCGCGATTCCGTCCCGAGCTTCCCGAGCGGGTTCTTTACATCACCCACTGGGACTCGCGCCCCATCTCGGAGTCAGCCGCGACCGAAGCCGAGAAGAAGATGCCGGTTCCCGGCGCCAACGACGGCGCGTCCGGCGTCGGAATGTTCGTCGCGCTCGGCGATGTCCTCAAGAAAACCAAACCGAACGTCGGCGTCGATCTCCTCTTCACCGATGGCGAGGATTACGGGCAGTTTGGTCCGCCTGAGGTCGACGTTCTCATCGGCGCGAAGTACTTCGCTGCGCACCTGCCGTCGCCAAATTACAAGCCGCTGTATGGCGTTCTCTGGGACATGATCGGCGACAAGGACCTTCGCATCCCTTACGAGATGTACTCTTTTCAGCAAGCGCCCGAAGTCGTGTCGCGAGTGTGGCAGACCGCCGCGGATCTGGGTCACGGCGACGTGTTCGTGCAGGAGAGCGGTGGCCAGATAGTCGACGACCACATCCCGCTGCTGAATGCCGGGCTGCGGGTGATCGATGTCATCGATCTCACTTATCCTCCGCACCACACGCCGCACGACACTATGGACAAGATTTCCGCCAAGTCACTGGCAACTGTCGGAGATGTCGCAACCGCGCTCGTCACGCGCAAATAGAGCATGAAAGGGAAGCTGACGGTCCTCATGATCACGGCATTCGTGGACATGCTTGGGCTGGCGATGGTTATCCCGCTCCTTCCATTCTACGCAACCAAGCTCGGAGCTTCGGCGACGATCGTCGGGGTTCTGATCGCTGCCTTCTCCATCGCTCAGCTCGCGAGCGCGCCCCTCTGGGGCCGATTCTCGGATCGCTATGGACGACGGCCCGCCTTGCTCGCGGGCCTGCTGATTTCGGCGGTCGCGTATGTAATCTTCGCCTACGCGATCACGCTCTGGCTCCTTCTCCTTTGCCGAATCGTGCAGGGTCTTGGCGGCGGTACTATCGGTGTCGTCCAGGCGTATGTGGCCGACGCCAGTGATCCAAAGGACCGAGCCAAGAGTCTCGGGTGGCTCTCGGCCGCGACCAGCTTGGGAGCTGTCGTTGGTCCCGCCATCGGCTCCGCCCTGATACACTGGGGACGCCACGCACCCGGCATCGCATCCGCAATCTTCTGCATCCTCGTCAGCATCTTCGCTGGCGTTTATCTGCGCGAGTCGCGCGAGGAAATCGCGGCGACGAGCGAACACGCGGTCGTTCACCAGACGAGTGCGGGCGCGGTATGGAGCGTGATCGCGCGCCCAAGAGAGCCCGCGCAGCGACTGATCTGGATTTACGCGATCGCGATCGGCGCCTTCTACGGCACCGCGCCGACCCTTCCTCTGCTGCTCGCCAATCGGCTCCCGATCAACGAAGGCAATGTCGGCTATTTCGTCATGTACCTTGGCGGAATGGGCGTCTTCGTCCGCGCCGGAATCCTTGGTCGCATGATCGAATGGCTTGGGGAAGTTCGACTTACGCGGCTTGGACTGGTGCTGCTGGCGCTCGGACTGGCGCTTATCGCGGCAGTACACTCTTATCTAACACTTCTCATTGCCCTGACCCTCATGCCACTTGGCACCGCGTTCGTTTTCCCCTGCGTGACCGCGATGCTGTCCAGAGTCGTCCCGACCAGGCACAGAGGGTTGTACATGGGGGTCCAGCACACCTTTGGCGGTTTCTCGAGGGTCATCTTCCCGCTTGCGGCAGGCGTTGCCATGGATCACCTGGGCCTCGGCTTTCCGTTCGTGATCGCGGGAGTTCTGGTTCTCGCGACGCTGCTCCTCACCACGTCGATGGAAGAGTATGCTCCGAGTCGCGCGGCTTCGGTAACGAAGTCCGCCTGATCGTGGCTAGGGTCGGTCATGCCGACCCCTGCCGAACGCAAGGCGCTCCTCTTCTTCTCAGTGGTTCTGGTCCTTGGCGTGTCAAACCGCGCCTACCGAACCCTGCATGGCAGCTCTCCAACCGATTCCCGAGGCCGCTCGGCCCTTGAAGCCCAGATAAAAGCGGCGGACTCCGCTCGCCGCTCTGGGCTCCGGAAGCCAAAGCGAGAGCGAAAGCAAAAGGCGCCTCCAAAGCCAACCGGACCGGTGGACCTGGACGTTGCCAGCGAGAAGGAAATCGAGGCACTCCGACATATCGGACCTGCTCTCGCCAAACGTATCGTCGCTGATCGCGATTCCCTCGGCCCGTTCGGCTCTATGGAAGGATTGAGCCGGGTAAAAGGCGTCGGCCCATCTATGGTAGCAAAGCTCGATTCAACGGTAACCTTCTCGTTGGTTCCGCGTCCTACAAACAGAGTCATATCCAGGCCATCCGAAGTGCCAAAAGCACGCAGGAAGCCTCACCGGAGGGACATGCGTCCTTGACAGCTCCTGCCGCTAAAACGCCGAGGATCGGCGATCTGCTTCTGAGAGAAGGGCTGGTCACACAAGACCAGCTCAACAAAGCTCTTTCAGAGCAGAGACACAACGGCACCCGCGTCGGCTACAACCTGGTCAAGCTCGGTTACGTTAAGGAAACCGACCTCACCAGGATGCTCGCGCGCCAGCACAAGATGCCCGCCGTCGACCTGACGAAGTTCCAGGTCGATCCGCGCATTGCCAAGCTCATTCCCGGTGAGCTTGCGCTGAAGCACAGTGTCCTGCCCCTCAAGCGAGATGGCCGAACGCTCACAGTCGCGATGTCGGATCCCGCATCCATGTCGGTGCTCGACGACATCAAGTTCATCACCCGCCTCGACATCTTCCCGGTCATCGCGGGCGAGTTCACTCTGCGTAACGCGATCGAGAAGTTTTATTCTTCGGGCGAAGCCCAGATGGAGAACCTCCTCGCCGACCTCGAAGACGACGACATTGAGGTTCTCGAGAGCGAAAACGACAACACGGCGGACAATGGCGCCTCGCTTGTCGACGAGGCGCCGGTTGTAAAGCTTATCAACGCCATCATGACCGACGCGCTCAAGAGAGGCGCTTCCGATATTCACTTCGAGTGCTTCGAGAAGGAGCTCCGGGTGCGCTATCGCATCGATGGTGCGCTTCAGGAGATCATGAAGCCGCCGATCAAGATGCGCCCCGCGCTCATCTCCCGCTTCAAGATCATGGCGAGCCTCAACATCGCCGAGCGTCGCGTACCACAGGACGGGCGAATCAAGCTGAAGATCGGGAGCAAGGTCATCGATTTCCGTGTCTCCACCCTCCCGACGTTGTTCGGCGAGAAGGTGGTGCTTCGTATTCTCGACAAGGGCAACCTGACGCTCGACCTCGGCACCTTCGGCATCGAGCCCCGCGCCGAGCGCGAGCTGATGGATGCGATCTCCAACCCTTACGGGATGGTGCTCGTCACCGGCCCGACAGGTTCCGGTAAAACCACCACGCTTTACTCGGCTCTCTCCAAGATCAACAACATCGACGTCAACATCATGACGGCGGAAGATCCGGTCGAGTACAACCTGTTTGGAATCAATCAGGTGCTCGTCCGGACCGACATCGGCATGACCTTCGCCGCGGCGCTCAAGGCCTTCCTTCGTCAGGACCCCAATATCATCATGTTGGGAGAAATTCGAGACCTGGAAACCGGCGGCATCGCCATCAAGGCCGCGCTAACCGGTCACCTCGTGCTCTCGACGTTGCACACGAACTCGGCCCCGGAGACGGTCACGCGTCTTATGGATATGGGTATCGAGCCCTTCAACGTGGCTTCCGCGCTGAACCTGATTCTTGCCCAGCGACTGGTCCGTCGTGTCTGCTCCAAGTGCGCCGAGGCGTACAAGATGGACAAGGCAGAGATCGCGGGTGCCAAGATCGGCGGCGGAATCACGATGCGCGATATGCATTTCACGGACATGGCTCTTCGCGATGCGAAAAGCCGCGCCACCGAGGCTGCCAAGCCGTTCATGGATCAGATCACGCTCGACACCAAGATGGAAGACCTTCCGGTTTTTCGAGGGAAGGGATGCGAGCAATGCGATGGCACTGGTCTTAAAGGACGCCAAGGTCTTTACGAAGTGATGAACATGACGCCCCCGCTCCGAAAGCTGATCATGCAGAGTGCGGGCGCCGCAGAAATTCAGAAGGTCGCCATCGAAGAGGGAATGCTCACGCTCCGCATGGATGGCTGGCTCAAGGTGCTCAAGGGAATCGCTCCCTTGGAGCAGGTAGTACGCGAAACCTCGGCAGCGTGATCCTCAACACTCGAATCGATAACCGATGACCTTACCGTTCATTGACACTTCGTCTCCATCCGGACCGCCGAAGCCGCAGGCGGGCATCAATCTCCGCTCGCTGCTCGAGGAAATGGTCTCTCGCAATGCCTCCGACCTGCACATCGTAGCGGGAGAGCGGCCAAAGCTTCGCGTCGATGGCGATATCACAAATGCGTCTGTTGAGCATACCCTCGCACCTAAGGACACCCTTCAACTAGCCTATTCGGTTCTGACCGAAGAGCAAAAGAAGCGGTTCGAGCTCGAGGACGAGCTCGATTTCTCGTTCGGAATCCAGAATCTCGCGCGCTTCCGTGGCAACGTCTTCAAGCAGCGCGGCTGCGTGTCGATGGTCGTGCGACAGATCCCGTTCGCGATCAAGACCTTCGATCAGCTCGGCCTGCCCGGCTCGATCGCCAAGATGGCGGAAAAGCCGCGCGGACTCGTGCTTGTGACCGGTCCGACAGGCTCGGGCAAATCGACGACCCTCGCCGCGATGATCGACAAGATCAATCGTGAGCGTAAGGGACACATCATCACAGTCGAAGATCCGATCGAGTTCATTCACAAACACCAGAGCTGCATCATCAATCAGCGCGAGATTGGCAGCGACACGAAATCGTTCGCCAACGCGCTCAAGTACGCGCTCCGCGAAGATCCGGACATCATCCTGGTCGGCGAAATGCGCGACCTTGAGACGATCGCTGCGACTCTGACGATCGCCGAAACGGGCCACCTCGCATTTGCAACGCTCCACACCAACTCGGCGGCCGAAGCGATCAACCGTATCATCGACGTCTTCCCGTCGCACCAGCAGTCGCAGGTGAGGGCCCAGCTCGCGTTCGTGCTGGAGGGGATCGTCACCCAGACGCTGTTGCCGAAAGCACAGGGAAAGGGCCGCGTTATGGCCGCGGAAATCCTGGTCGTCACTCCGGCGATTCGCGCTCTCATTCGCGACGACAAGGTTCACCAGATCTACTCGTCGATGCAGGCTGGTAA
>WNFQ01001973.1_pt1 | contig 14798 bp, 13 predicted proteins | sample 5400171 | NCBI WGS metagenome assembly WNFQ01 (sample SAMN13153356, study PRJNA577476) | soil metagenome | isolation source: 20 cm soil under Madrone tree | place: USA:California | collected 2016-06-14
GGCTTCCTCAAACAACTCGCTGATAGTTATGTGTGTCTGCGCCAGTATGCCGATGCCGAGCGCGTCTTGGACCGCGCAATCGCAGTTGCTCCCAAAGACTCAAACACACGGGCGTATCGCGCTTCGATCGAGCTCGAGTGGCATGCTGATCCGCAGCCGTTGAGCTCCACGGTCCGGGCCATTCTTGCCGAAGATGCGCGCGAACGGCAAAACGTAGCGCAACTTTGGCTTAGAGCGTCTCTTTGCGAGCGCGATTTCGATGGCGCGAGTCGCGCCCTGGCTGCGCTGCCGATTGCTGGATGTTACGATGACTTTATTCCATTCCCGCAGGCCTCATGCGAGGGCGTAGTCGCTCAGATGATGGGCGATAAAGCGGCGGCACATGCTGCCTTTACCACCGCGCGTAACGAAGCGGCCAGACTGATCGCGGATCAACCGGACTACGCAGAAGCCCTTTGTGTGCTGGGAATGGCTGACGCAGCTCTTGGCAACAGAGAGGAAGCGATCCGCGAAGGCCGGCGCGCTGTCGAGCTGATGCCAGCCAGCAAGAATGCGATAGAGGGCTACTTGTTGATCGAATACTTGGCCCTCATTTATGCGTGGACAGGCGAGAAGGATCTTGCCTTGCAACAGTTAGCCGTCGCAGCGAGCGCCCCCGGATTTTTGAGCTATGGCGAGCTGCGTCTGCACCCGCGCTGGGATCTGCTGCGCAGAGATCTGCGCTTCGACAAGATTGTCGCCTCACTGGCACCGAAGTAGATCTACAGACACTGAAAGAAACGAGTGTTGCTGCAAGTGGCGGTGCGTTAATCTTGCCCGGTGTCCAACGAACCCCATCGTTTTTGCGACGAAGTTCACATCGAGCAACTTGAGGTTTCCGCTCATATTGGAGTGCCGGAACAAGAGCGCACAAATCCCCAACGCTTAATTGTTAGCATCTCGTTCTGGCCATATCCGCAAATACGCGATGTGGCAGACAATATTGACAAGACCGTCAATTACTCAGTCGTGGCCGAGGAGACGAAGAATTTCGTGCGGGATCAATCCGTGAATCTGATCGAGACCCTGGCCGATCGGCTCGCAGCGTATTTACTTAAGACTTTTCCTATACAGAAAGTGACGGTGGAACTGCGGAAGTTTCCCCTGCAGGACGCAAAATACGTCTCCGCGACCGTCACGCGTACAGCGTCCGTGGGTTGATGAATCCGCCTGAGAATTCAGTGGCATTTGGCGCACCCGGAATCGAGCCGCGCTGGACTTCGAGCGCCAAAGAAGGCGTCGGCACGGCTTACCACACGAGTTGCCGTTGCTGGTTCACGCTCAGTCACGGAATCGTCAACGAGATTTATTACCCGCACGTCGATCAACCAAACACACGCGACTTTCAATTTCTCATCAGCGACGGAGAAACGTTTTGTCACGAGGAGAAACGCGATCTGATCCATGCAATTGATTATCCGGAGCGCGATTGCCTTTTTTACCGGCTCACAAATTCGGAACCCCGGGGACGTTACCGGCTCATCAAACACGTGCTTACGGATCCGCATCTGTCGGTCGTGCTAGTCCACACTAGAGTCGAAGTCCTTGATGAATCGCTGCGCGAAAAGTTGCACCTTTACGCATTGCTGGCTCCTCACTTGGCCGGATGCGGCGCAGACAACTCCGGGTGGGTTTCTGAAATCGGCGGTGTCAAACTCCTCCACGCTCAACGCGAAAGCGTCCACCTGATCATGGCATGCAGCGTTGGTTTCTCTCGCCGGTCAGTTGGCTACGCCGGTTTCAGCGACGGCTGGCAGGACCTGATGCAGCATTTCAAAATGGACTGGGAGTTCGGCACAGCCGAGAGAGGCAACATCGCACTGACTGGCGAAATCGATGTGCGACAGAGCAGTGAATTCACAATTGCCATCGCGTTTGGCCGCACCTACCAGAGCGCAGCGACCAAGTTGTTCCAATCGCTAGCCGCCCCCTTTGAAACACATCGTCGGGCGTACGTTCGTCAGTGGCAACGGTCGGTCGTGAATCCCAAGTTCGACTTTAGCAATAACACGTCAGACGACGGTGGAATGTACAGGCTAAGCCGTTGTGTACTGTTGGCGCACGAAGACAAGGTTTTCCAGGGCGCCCTCGTTGCATCCATGAGCATTCCCTGGGGGGAAACAAAGGGCGACAACGATCTGGGCGGTTACCATCTTGTTTGGACCCGCGACCTCGTACAAAGTGCTACGGCGCTCCTTGCCACTGGTCAGACGAGTACCCCGTTGCGCGCGTTGATTTGGTTGGCGGGCATTCAGCGGCCAGACGGCACTTTTCCGCAAAATAGCTGGATCGACGGTGCTGCTTATTGGTCTGGGCTACAGCTGGACCAGCTTGCTTTTCCCATATTGCTTGCATGGCGCTTGCACCAAAACAACGCGCTCGGGCTGTTCGATCCCGGCGTAATGATTGTTCGTGCCGCGTCGCAGCTGATTCTCCAGGGTCCGGTGACGGCCCAGGAACGATGGGAGGAAAACGCCGGCTACTCACCTTCGACACTTGCAACAGTCATTGCCGCTCTCGTCTGCACGTCGGAATGGGCTAAGGAACGCGGCGAAACGGACGTTGCGGATTTTGTTTTTGCGTATGCCGACTGGCTGGTGGCGCATCTCGAAGAATGGCTGGTCACAACACAGGGTGAATTGGTCGAAGGATTTCCTCGTCATTACATTCGGATTAATCCAACTGACCCGGGCGCGCCGGATCCTCACGCAGATCCCAACACGATGATGATTCAGATCGCCAACGGTGGGGGACTTCATCCGGCGCGAAACATAGTGGGCGGGGATTTTCTTCACCTGGTGCGATGCGGCATCCTCGCTCCGAACGACCCGATTGTGCGGGACTCAATCGAAGTGATCGATCGCGTGCTTAAATATGATCTGCCGCAAGGACCGGGCTGGCGACGCTACAATCATGATGGATATGGCCAGAAGGATGACGGCAGCGCGTTCGATGGAACAGGCGTAGGCCGCTGCTGGCCGATTTTAACCGGAGAACGCGCCCATTATGAACTGGCTGCCGGGCAGGACCCAAAGCCATTCATCGCAACGATGGAAAATTTTGCGAATCAAGGTGGCATGATCACAGAACAAATATGGGACGGACCTGACTTGCCCGGTGGCCATATGAAACGCGGCTGCCCCACCGGCGCAGCTATGCCGCTCTGCTGGTCCCACGCCGAATATCTCTCGCTGGTGCGCAGTCGTCACGACGGCGTGTGCTTTCATCACATCGAGGCCGCGTTCCAGCGCTATGTGCGCAACCATGCCCCAAGCCGATATGAGATTTGGACCCTTCGCCATCCGCTTCGCCGCGTATCTCGCGGAAAAATTTTGCGGATGATTCTGAAGGCGGAAGTCACGATTGTCTGGTCAACAAACGACTGGGAGAGCAAAAAGGAATCGGACACGAGTCTTCAAAGTGACCTGAATCTGTGGTTTGCAGATTTTCCCACCACAGAGTGGACGCAGGGGTCCGTGCTTGCTTTTACATTGTTTTGGAAACGCGATCAGCGTTGGGAAAACCGTAACTGGCAGGTGAACATTTTATAAAAACGACTCGATCTGTCCGATCAATATACCACTCCTGATGAGCGAAATTCTTCCCGTAATTTATCTGGCCCGTCACGGGGAGACTGTCTGGAGCGTTACTGGCCAGCACACGGGGGTTACCGATTTGCCGCTGACCGATCGCGGCGAACGCAACGCCGTGCGGCTCGGCGAGCGCCTGCGCGGATTGGTTTTCACAAAGGTTTTCACCAGTCCGCTGCGGCGCGCTGCTCGAACTTGCGAATTAGCTGGCTTTGGAGCCGTAGCTAACGTTGATCGCGATCTGATGGAATGGAACTACGGCGATTACGAAGGTCTCCGGACGGTGGAGATTCGTGCGAAGCGACCCGACTGGCATCTATTCCGTGATGGTTGCCCCAATGGCGAGTCACCGGTACAAATTGGGGCCCGGGCCGACCGTGTTGTCAGTCGTATGCGCGCCATTAAAGGCGATGTGCTGCTTTTTTCGAGCGGACATTTCCTGCGAGTGTTCGCTGCGCGCTGGCTCGGACTCGAGCCCGCTGCCGGAAAATTTTTGATGTTAGACACAGCAAGCCTTAGTGCGCTCAGCTACGAACACGATCTCTCCCAGCCGGCGATCCGGTTTTGGAATGACAGTCGGCACTTGGGCGATTGAGTGGGAAAGAAATCTAAAAAGCGGTGTTGCCTGAGCATTCGCTTTTCTGTCTCATGTTCATAATCTTTCCGCGTGAAGGAGCACACGTGGGAAACTACCTCGAGCGAACGGCACTTTGCGAACGCTCACGTCGATGTCGTCACCGATCAGGTTCGAACGCCGTCGCGGAGCCAGCCGCGCCCGTGGACAATCGTGCATCGCAAAGCAGCCGTTGTTGTCGCTTCGATGACGCGCGACGGCAAAATCGTCCTCATTCGCCAGGAGCGCATCCCAATCCGCCAGGCGATCTGGGAAACGGTCTCCGGACAGGTCGATGACCACAATGCGGATCAACGGGAGATTAAGAACGTCGCGTTGCGCGAACTGCGCGAAGAAGCCGGCTACGAGTTGGCCGAAGATGGTGAGCTCATTTCGCTCGGCCATTATTTTTCATCGCCGGGATTTACGGATGAGCGAGGCTATTTTTTTCTGGCGCGTCCAGTTCAGCGTTGTGAAGACGGCCCGGCGCGGGACGAAGAAGAATCGATTCTCGATTGCCGTGAATTTACTGTGGAACAAATTCGCCGCATGATCGCGAAAAACGAAATTCGCGACGCCAATACCTTGGGTATTTGCGCCATGCTCTCAGCGCGCGGTCTTTTGTCCGCCGAGTTTTGCTCATGATTGATGATTTCGCTGATTTCATTGGCACCTGGCTTCAGCCAGGTGCCAAAGGCAAACTTCGGCACAAGCCGTTTCAACGGCTTTTGATTGGCGGACGGAAACCGTTGAAACGGTCCTTTGCTTCTTCAGTTTGGGTCCACCAGGCTTCAGCCGGGTGTTGATGAGAGTCCTGCACCGTCGCGAGAATTATCCCAATGACGCTGAAAAACGTTTTCAAATTTCGCGATTCGCCGGAGAGCGAAACTTCCAAGCCGTTTCTCGAACATCTCGAAGATCTGCGATGGACCATTGTGAAGATGGCCCTCACGCTCGGCGTCGCGATGATTATTTGCTTTGCGTTTCGTTCGAGCCTCGTGCGGATATTGCAAGCGCCACTGCGTGATGTTGGTTCACAAATTGGGACGCTCAAGGCGCTCGGTATCACCGATTCAATCGTGATTTCATTTCATCTGGCGTTTTACGCTGGCATCGTCCTCTCGTTTCCGTTTCTGCTTTATTTCCTGGCGGAATTTGTGTTGCCCGCGCTTACTGCAGTCGAGAAACGATTTTTGTTTCCCGCGATCGGTGTCAGCTTCGTGCTGTTCCTTCTCGGCGTATCCGTTTGTTATTTTTGGCTGCTGCCGAAAACGATTCTGTTTTTCTTTCGCGATACCGAGTCATTGGGATGGGCGCCGACCTGGACAGTGCAACAGTATTATTCCTTTGTGACGCGGTTCACGATTGGGTTCGGCCTGGCGTTCGAATTGCCAGTGGTCGTTCTGGCGCTGGTCCGATTTGGCTTGATCACTTACAAGTTCATGGCCCGCACCCGGCCGTACGCAGTAGTGCTGATCTTTATTCTGGCGACCATCATCACGCCTACGCCAGACATCCTGACATTGGTCGCAATGGCGCTGCCAATGTGTCTGCTTTACGAAAGTTGCATCTGGATTGCGTGGCTTATGGAGCGCCGCCGCCTGAAACCGATCGCCACCTAATCGCGTGCACGACCCGGCTTACAAATTTCTTTTCGGCGCCTTTGCGTTTGTGTTTGGCGCGACAGTCGGCTCATTCTTGAACGTCTGTATTTATCGATGGCCAGTCGACCTCTCTATTAACCGGCCGCGCCGGTCTTTTTGTCCCAACTGCAAGCAAGCGATTTCCTGGCACCAAAATCTGCCGTTGATCAGTTGGCTCGCGCTTCGCGGCCGTTGCGCAAATTGCGGCGCCAAAATTTCTTTCCGCTATTTCACCGTCGAACTGGTTACGGCGTTCCTTTTCCTTGCAATTTGGGCGGTATTCCCGTGGCAGGTGGCGATCGCCTACTGGATTTTTGTTTCCTTCCTTATCATCGGAACGTTTATCGATTTTGAGCATTTCATTATTCCAGATCGGGTAACAATCGGCGGAACAATCGCGGGCATCACTTCCAGTCTGGTGGTCCCAGCGTTGATGGGAACCAATACCCGGCTTGCGGCTGGCGTTCGCTCCTTGCTCGCGGCTGCTCTGGGTTATGTGATCCTGTGGATTGTGTTGGAAGCGGGCAAAATTGCTTTTGGAAGAAAACGGATCCGATTCGATGCGCCGACGCCGTTCGCGTGGACAAAACGCAATGATGACGCTGACTTCGTCGTAGGCACCGAAGAAAGTTTGTGGAGCGATTATTTTGCGCGGGAAAGAGATCGACTGTTGCTGACGTGCGATGAGGTTAGGATCGACCACCACACGTATGAAAATGCAACGCTGGATTTTCGCTACGATCGCGTCACAGCCGAAGGCCACGTGATAATGCTCGACGACGTGACGCAGATTTCCGGCGTGGCACGTGAACTGGTGATTCCGCGCGAGGCCATGGGTCGCGGTGACTTGAAATTTCTCGCTGCGATTGGCGCATTTCTCGGGTGGCGCGCGGTGTTGTTTAGTCTTTTTGCCGGATCCCTTCTCGGGTCCGTTATCGGACTGATCACGCTCGTCGTCGGAAAGCCTGTTTGGTCAGCCAAATTGCCCTTTGGACCTTATCTGGCATTTGGCGCAGTTACGTGGATGTTTTTTGGCGCGTTTTTTTTACGATGGTACGGAGCGCTGCTTAGCCCCTAGCATCGATTAACCAGAATGGACACGAAGCGACACGAATTGGTCGAAAATGACGAAATTCGAATGACGAAGGTCGAAAGGATGACGAATGATCAAACGACGAACCGTTGAGATCTGCTTTCGTCGGCATTCGGGTTTCGTCATTCGAATTTCGGGTTTCGTCATTGGTTTAGTGCCAGCTCTGCCGACTGCTGCGTTGCGTCCACTGCTGCACGCCCGCGTAGCATCAAGCCCAAATTAATCAGCTCACATTTCCACCAGCGCAGCAGGCCGCGCCGAATCTGTTTGTGAATTCGGAGGTCTGGAGAAAATCCATCATACAGCTCGCGCCAGCCGGTGTTTCTTTTTCCGTAGTAACCAGTCGCCCATCTCCGATTCGCCAATGTCACAAGGCGTCGGCCATAAAAAGTCATTATGCTCCGAGCGAATCTGCCGCCCAAACCTGTGAAGGGCAGGTTGAGAAATCCTCGGTCCGGATCGCGATAAACACCGCAGACCAGACCGAGATAATAACCGCTCACGTCGAGAAGAAGCGCCGCCGACATGAGCTCGGCATCCCCCATGTAGTAGTATTTGTCTTTGTACAGACTTTCAAACCAGTAGCGGTAGGTGACGGCGTATTGCTCGTTGTAATGACGAAGCAGCTCGGTGACGTCTTCACCGGCCAGACCGCGCGCCAGTAAATCGGCCACGTAGTAGGAGGTGTAGGAACAAAAATCGAGGCCCGGGCTGTAAAGTGGATCGATGAAGCCGGCGGCGTCCCCGACTGTTGCCCAGCCGTCACCACAAACTTTTTCACTGTGATATGGCAACATCGACAAAGCGTGCACGTCGCCTTCGATTACACGTGCTCCACCAAAAATTTCGCGGCCAACCGGATTGCCGAGGATGTGGGCATGCAGTCGTTGGCCGAGACTCGGTCCTTCGGGGAGCTTGAAGATGCGACTGTCGTAAACGATCCCGGCACTGACATCGCCGCCGTGCAAAGGAATGATCCAGACCCACCAGCCGCGTCCGAAGAGATGGTTCGTCGCCCATTCGCGTGCAGTGCGACAGCGATTCGCGTAGTCGGGAAAACGTTGCCGCCATTCGTAGCTGTCCCATTCTTTCACTCCGCTGAATCGCGCCCAGACAGCGTTGATGGGATGCTCGGTGTTGGGACGAAAATGTCCGAGTTTGCGCGCCAGCATCGCAGCGCGTCCGGTCGCGTCGACGATCCAACGCGCACTAATGGTGCGTTCGTCACCATCGACGGCAGCGCTGACCTTTTGGCCATTCCCGTTGTTCAATTCGACGTTCGTTACTTTCGTCGGACGCCATAGTTCGCAACCCGCCTGCGCTGCGACACCGAGCATGTGTGAGTCCAGCTTGGCCCGGTCCACTTGAAATCCCGGCAATCTGCTCTGATATCGTGTGCCAACCTCGACGCAATCATCAAAGCGTTGATCAGGCCGATTCGAAAACCATAGGCGCAGCCCCTGTTTCGCCAGTTGGTGGTGACCGAGATAATGGGTGAGACCCAAAATTCGCGTCATGTAACAACTGCTCACTTCCGTGGTCGATTCGCCGACTTTGCGATCGAACTCGGATGTTTTTTCGATGATCAAGACGCGTGCTTCGGGTCGTTTGCGTTTGAGCACGAGCGCCGTCGCCGCGCCGGAAAATGCGCCACCGATGATTACGACATCGTAGTCTGAATTCATCGTCGCCAAAGAGGATGGACTTTGCTGCATCCGAACGCAATTCCCTTCCTTTGGAATTGATGATTCAGCATTCAAGACGGAGCGTTAGGCGAAAATGATTTTTACCAATGCGCGTTTGATTTTTCCCGATGGAGTTCGCGACGGGCTTGAACTCGTTGTCGAGGAAGGAAAAATCTCCGCAATTCGCGAGCAGACGCAGGCGCGCAGGGAAGAAATTATTGATCTTTCCGGAAATTATCTGTCGCCCGGGTTCATCGATCTTCATGTTCACGGCGCGCTTGGACACGACGCCATGGATGCATCTACAGCAGCGTTTCGCGCGATTCGCGATTTTCATGCCAGTGGCGGCACGACGTCATTGTTGCTCACAACAACGACAGCGCCGATCGACCGCCTTGCCGAAGTTTTAGGGGCGGTTCGAGATTCTCGATCTTCGATCAGCGCGATCGTGGGTGTTCACGTGGAAGGCCCGTTCATCTCGAAAGCGAAATGCGGCGCACAGCGCGCGGAATTCATCCAGGACCCCTCACCAGATCGTGTCCAGCAGTTGCTCGAGCACTCCGATGTGATCAAACGCATCACGATCGCGCCAGAGCTGCCGGGAGCGCTCGAGGCAATTAAAAATTTTCACACGCATGGAATCAGCGTAAGCGGAGGACATAGCGATGCCTGGGACGAAGACTCACGCGCCGCGTTCGAATCTGGCATGCGCAATGTAACGCATACATTCAATTGCATGTCCTCAGCGCGCCGTCGCGGAGTGTATCGCGTTGGTGGTTTGCTTGAATTTGCACTAGGCGAACCGCAGATCAGTTGCGAACTGATCGCCGATGGTCATCACGTTTTGCCGACATTAATGACGATGTTGTATCGCGCGAAGGGGCCCGGCGGAATTTGTCTCGTGACGGATGCAACTGCGGGCGCCGGATTATCGGATGGATCGCGGTTTTCGCTCTTCGGCAATGATTGCATTGTGGAAGACGGCGTCTGTCTGCTTGCCGACCGCTCCGCGCTTGCGGGCAGCGCGTCGCGCATGATCGATCTCGTGCGAACTGTAGTAAAGAAGGTCAATCTTCCATTGCATGAAGCAGTCGCAATGGCGACACAAAATCCTGCACGTGCGATCCGGATCGAGACAAAGGGCACACTGAACGTAGGAGCTGACGCCGACCTGGTTGTATTTTCACCGGAGCTGCAAGTTTTGCGCACGTTCGCTGCCGGTGAGGAGGTCTGGTCTCAATACAGCGGGGCTTGAAAGGCTTCGCCACTCGTTCGGCGTCTCCCGTAATCCGGCCGGGATGCTTAGATCGCCATCACGAATTCGGCGATATCGAGCGCGGCGCGCGGGCGGCTCAGCTTGGTGATGTTGCCGGCCCATTCGCGCCATTGTTTTGCGTCATCGGCGAACGCGCGTTCAACTTGTACGGCGACCTCCGCCGGTGAACTCGCGGTCACGCCGGAGTTCGTTTCGACAATCAGCCGGGCATTGCCTTCCTCCTGACCTGCCACGACATGATTGATGATCATTGGACAGCCAGCCGCGATTGCTTCCTGCACTGTGGCACCTCCGGCTTTGCCGATGAGCAAGTGGCTCTCGTGCATCATGCGAGGTAGTTGATCAGTCCAGCCAAGGATTTTTGCGGGGCGACCATCCACCGCCGTTTCGATCGCCGGCCGCAGCTTATCAGCGCGGCCAATCGTCACGGTCAGATCGACGCCAAGATCCACAAGCCGCCGTACGAGATCCGGCGCGCCGCGAGTGGCAGCATGAATCATGTACAAAACACGTCGATCGGAGTTCTTGGAAGGTAAACCCCGATTCCCTGCAACGTCAGCAAATTTTGGGCTTACAGGAAATCCAAACACCTTGATTTTATCTGGGACAACGCCCACTGCTTTCAACACCGACGCGCTCTGTTCGTTGGCAACGAGGAAATAATCGGCGGCACAATGATACCAGGACGCGTTGATGGTGATCGAATCGGTGACAATCACCACGCTCCTGCAGGGCCGGACACGGCCGAGGTTTTCTTTTACAATTTCTCGGAGCACATTCGGATACCCCGGGAAGGTGGTGACCACCACGTCAGGTTGAAATCGTTCCAGCAACGCGGTGAAATGCTCTTTTAGCCGGGAGAATCGCGCGAATTCGTTATCGAAATCCTTCTTGCGATCAAGCCATCGGTAAACAATTCCCCAGGCGCGGGGCGCGAGATTGATCACTGCGAGGTAGCTTTTCCGGACGAGCTCGTTGATCGGTCCATAGGCTTCGGCGAACAAATCGCGCAATTCCACATCAACCCCTTCCGGCGCGACGCGGGCCAAGCCGTCGCGAACGCCTCGCGCGGCGCTATTGTGACCCTCTCCGAAGCTGGCCGTGAGAATCAGGATTCTTTTTTTCACAGGTTGTCAGGAGACGCGTCTTGCTTGCTGTTGCTCTTACCTTATTCATGTCCCCGCTCCAGAGTCGCTGTGACAAGCCAGAGCAGGAATAGAGTAAGAATAGGAATAGGAATTAGAGGGAACGCAGGAGTTTTTCAACACTCCATCAATACGAGACATCCAGGGTGGGCAGCGCGCGTGAAGTGTGCTCGCGAAAGCATTCGGACTTTAATGGATATTTGCGCGCGGCAAAGTAAACTCTCCCGCAGATGAAATATCTCGGATTCCTCTGGCGCGTCTTGCGCCGGATGGTTTGGGAAACGGCGATGGACAATACGACAGGCCTGGCTGCGCAGATGGCGTACCTGCTTCTTTTCGCCATGGCTCCCGGGTCATTGTTTCTGTGGCATCTGCTGGGTCTCTTCGGCACAGATCCAACTAAATTGCATCGGATGTTTGATCTTCTGAAAAGCTTCGTGCCGCCCGATCGGAAAGTGCAGGACATTCTGGATTCCGCGATGGCCAATGTGGTGGTGACAGGCTCCAGCGGTCTGCTTGCGAACGCAGGCATTATTCTCGGAATCTATTTCGGCACGGTCTTCATCGCGACAATTTCACGTGCTTTGAGCCATACCTACGGGATGCGAGAAGACCCCCATTGGTGGTCGAAATACATCATCTCGTTTTTCATGCTTTTCTGGTTTGGCATCGTTATCGTCTTCTGCTTTAACGCAATTGTGTTTGGGGAAAAGTTGGCTGGTATTGCAGAGGTAAATTTTCAGCTGGCGTTTCCGCTTCAGGCATGGATTGGAGCGTTGAGTCTGCCGTTCACCGCCCTTGTTCTGATCATCTTCGCGCTGGCGCTGTTTATCCTGACACCTGAAAATTATTTGACTGTCCGCCAGGCATTGCCCGGCGCTATTTTCTTTTCAGTCGGCTGGATCGTCGCGACAAAACTTTTTCAGTTCTATGTGGGGAGATATGATCGCTACAACCCGACCTATCTCGCGCTGGCGTCCATCATTGTGCTGCTCACCTGGATGTATCTGACTTGTCTGCTTCTGTTGCTGGGCGGCAAATTGAACGCCATTCTTCGACGGGAACGTGAAAGAATGCGCAGAGCTGCGGCTTTCACACGGGAGCCGGCGACGGCGAGTTAAAGCGTTATCGGTTACAACGGCCAGAAAGGAAGAGGTAATCGACCTTCTTTTAACTTTTTTGACGATTCCGTTAACTCGCGAAAGCGTTCGGAGTTGATCGCGTCGCGCGCTCTGTTACGCTCCGTCGCAGTGGTGCGCTTTCGCATTTCGCTCGCAACTGCGCTCGCCGTTGGCGCGATCATCACAGGTCTCCTTAGCGCGCAAGACAGTGAAGAACAAAAAAGTCGCCGCGACGAATCGGAATCAATCGAGACAAGCGCCTCATCTCCCAAACCAAAAAAATCGCCGACGCCGAAAGCAAAAACCGCAACCAACAAATCGACCAGGAAGCATCGAGCTTCTGCGACGCCAGACAAAGCGCCCACTGCGATTCCAAGAGCAAAACTGGCAAATGAAACATCGGGAAGCGAAGCAGACGCTTCTGTGACTCCAAAAAAGTCACCGAGTCCAGGCGCTGAACGTAAAGCAACCAAAGAAAAATCTGGCGACGAAGAGGAGCCCGTTGCATCGTCAACGCCTCGAGAAACACCCGAGCCCAGCGCGTCATCGAAATCAAAGCGGCGCCACACGCCAACACCTAGACCGAAAACGGCGAAGAAGAAGTCTGCCGGGAAACAAACCGGACAAAGATCAAAAAAACCTGAGAAGGCGAAACAGGCGCGAGAAGAAGAGGAAACGCCAAAACCGCAAAAAACGCCGGCGGCTCGCGCTGAAGAGCGCGGGGCCTCAACCGAAAGCTCAACTCCACCGCCACGCGCGGTTGCTGCGCCGACGCCAATTCCGGCGCCCCAATCAAAAGCTGCCCGCCCTGTTCCACCCGGCGAACGAGCGCAGGTTGTCATCGAAAAATCAGGCGTCGAGGAAGACCAGGGCTTCGAGCCGCCACCGTCGGCGCCGCCGCGGCGCGGTTTTTGGCCGTGGTCTCGTCGATCAGCCAACTATCGATATCTTACCCAATCAGTCATCGAAGCCATCCGACGCGCGCCGGTGAAGAGGCGTCGCTGGCAATTCATCGTAGTGCACAATAGCGGCACACGACAGGGAAACGCGCGCGTGTTCGATTATTATCATCGGCATGTGCGCCGGATGCAGAACGGTCTTGCCTATCACTTCGTCATCGGAAACGGAACGTCGACAGGCAACGGGCAGATCGAAGTAGGCGATCGCTGGCGACGCCAGATCAATGGCGGCCATGTGCACAGCGATTATTTGAACAACATTTCGCTCGGTATTTGCCTGGTAGGCGATTTTAATCGCGATCAACCAACGCGCGCGCAGCTCGAGGCATGCGAAGAACTAATCCGTTACCTGCGAGAACGCTGCGGCAAAGTCGACAGAGGCAATATCCCGGTGCGGCCGCATCGTGAAATGAATCCACCGCGATGGGCGACCGATTGTCCGGGAGACGCGTTTCCCTATTCGTGGTTCCGCAGGTTTTAGCGATACGAATTCAGATCCCTGTTAGAAATGGAACCTGAGACCGGCGCCTAGCAAATGCTGCCGGAGGACGCGATCATTCCCCGCATCATCCTGAGTGTTCGTGTAGTTGAGAAATCGGTACTCGATAAAGGTGCTGAGTTTCGGATTCCAATAGTAATCGCTGCCGGCAATCACCTGCCATGCGAGGTCTGCATGGTTTTCGCCATCACGAGTGAATACATGAGAAGGCGTTCTGATTTGGACGTCCGAAGACCCCGCATAGTAAGCGCCTACTCCGGCCCCGGCATACGGTTGGAATCTGCCCAAGGCTAACCTCAGGATGAAGTTTCCCATGAATGCCCCGGTATTAATCCAGGTACTCGTGCTGCCGCTACGAGTTGTAAGGAAGATCGGCGCTTCGCATCCGGGAATTCCGTGACAGGGGTCGAATACCTCACGCAAGGTGAAATCAGTGTCGCCCCTGAAGCCGTTGTAGAAAAAATCTCCTTCGACGGTCGGGCGAACTATGCCGGTGCCAAAGACGTAACCGAGTTTGATGCCGCCGAAGACGCCGACATCATTGTCAGGATGGATTTGGACAGTGTCGGTCGTGAAAAGATCGAACTGATCAGTAAATGTTCTGGTGTCGCCGCGGTTTTGAAACAGGTTGGCGCCGAGATCAATGGCCCCATAAAAACCGGTTCCGTAAAGTTCCGGTGCCGGTGGGGCGACCTGTTTGTAGGCCACGGCTTCGCCGGCTCGAAGCGAACCCATGGCGCACACAAAAATTGCTGCCGAAAAGAGAGATAATTTTTTCATCTGATGAAGGTGATCAAAGCATTCAACCTCGTTAGTCGAGGCAAGTTTCGGCGGATCTATCTCCTACGAGATTTTAAGCCCAAGTGTACGGCCCTCTGTCATGTCGAGCACAGTGCCTTCGCACCAGGCTTCGACTCCGCTTCTAATGACAACACGCGCCATCACTTTCGCGTTGCGACGATTACGTTCGCTTCCTTGTAGTTCCAGCGATAACCAAATCCAAATTCGAGCGATGGTGGATTGCTTTGCGCGAACAGTTGCTGCAGGCGCGGCTGGTAATGTTGTTTGAAAAGCTCAATCGGCCCAAGATAAACACCGAAAAAACGCAGGTTCCATTTGCCTGGGTCGATGTAGG
>WNFQ01001974.1_pt1 | contig 14789 bp, 11 predicted proteins | sample 5400171 | NCBI WGS metagenome assembly WNFQ01 (sample SAMN13153356, study PRJNA577476) | soil metagenome | isolation source: 20 cm soil under Madrone tree | place: USA:California | collected 2016-06-14
ACCCGGTCGCCGCGACCTTCCAGCGCATCTTTCCGAGCTTGTTCAAGCCGTTCTCGGCTATGCCGGCGGACCTGCAGAGGCACATTCGCTATCCGGAGGACCTGTTCCTGATTCAGGCGCGGCTTTATCAGACCTACCACATGGAGGCCGCCGACGTTTTCTATAACCGCGAGGATCTCTGGCAATTCCCGCGCCAGCCGGGCGGCGACGGCATTGCAACGATGGCCCCGTACTACATCATCATGCGGCTGCCCGGTGAGCCGCAGGCCGAGTTCTTCCTGATGCTCCCCATGGTGCCGAGCCGCCGCGACAACATGATCGCGTGGCTCGCTGCGCGTTGCGACGCGCCCGACTACGGCAAGCTGATTGTCTACGAGTTCCCCAAGGAGAGGCTCGTCTACGGGCCGTTCCAGATCGAGGCACGGATCAACCAGAGCCCCGAAATATCGCAACAACTCACGCTGTGGAATCAAATGGGTTCGCGGGTGATACGTGGCGCGAACTTGCTCGTGATCCCGATCGAAAACTCACTTCTCTACGTAACGCCGCTCTATTTGCGGGCGGAGCACGGACACCTGCCGGAACTGAAACGCGTGATCGCGGCCTACGGCGAGCATGTGGTGATGAAGGAGACGCTGGCCGAGGCTCTGGCAGCGCTGTTCAATGAACCCGGTGCTGCGCCGGCAGCCTCAAGCATGACGGAGGACGCCCCTGTCACAGGCCGGGCCGTGACAGGTCGGGCGCAGGAGGCGCTCGATCGCTACAATCGGGCAGTCGAGCGATTGAAGTCCGGAGATTGGAAAGGTTTCGGCACGCAGTTCGATGCGATGCGAGAACTCCTGGAGGAAATGAGCCGGCAATCCGCTGGCCACTAGCTGGTTCGGATGGGCGCTAGAAACCTTCAACGGCCGATCGATCTGCCGTCCCGGTCCAGCGCGAAATCGGCCGCCAGCTTCGAGGTCGAGCCTGCGATCAGGTCGCCGATCAACTGTGCGGCGAGAAAGCTGAACGTGATCCCGTTGCCGCCATAACCATAAGCCGCGTAGATTCCCTTGGCGCCAGGGACGGGGCCGATCAACGGCAGACCGTCGCTGGTGTTGTCAAACGTGCCGGACCAGCGGAATTCGATGTCGAGACTGGCGGGCGGCCAGAGCGCGGCGAGTCTTCGCGCCAGAACAATTGCCTTTTCGGGGATCAAACCATCGCGCGCGTCGGGCTCGATAATTTCGCCGCTGTCCTCGCCGCCGATGATGATCCGCCCCGCGCTGGTTGTTCTGGCGTAGAGATAGTTCATGCTGTCTTCCCAGATCAGCGCGCCCTCTTTCCAGATGTTTTGCGGTTGCGGCCTCGTTGCGATGGCCCAGCTCGATGACACCGCGTGGATTGTCGATTGAATGATCGCCGGCATGACGTAGCCGGTGGCAAGGACCACTGACCGCGCCTCGATCTGGCGGCCGTTCTTCAACTGGACACCGACCGAGCCCGCGGTGCTATCAAATTCGACGGCTTCTGCCTCGAACAGACGAGCGCCGCGAGCAATCGCAATTCCGAGCAGTCCGCGCGCCAATCGCATCGGATCGGCATCGGCCGCCCCCGGCGACACGATCGCGCCGGCGCGGCTGATCCCGAAGACATCGAGGAGCCGCGCATGGCCCAGGAATTCGCCGGGCAGGCTGGCGCGCTTGCGAAGCTCATGCTCCCTGAGCAACTCCTTGCTGGTGCTGCCGGCCGCAAGGTAAAGCGAATGCTTTTCGCGCATGTCGCAGGAAAGCCCGAGTTCAAGGACGAGCGACCTCAGCCCGATGACGGCGTTGAGGCTTGCAAGATAGGCGCGCGATGCCCGCTGAAAGCCGTAGCCGTCCGCAAGCTGGGTGAGGGGGCGGTCGATTTCCCACAGCAGCATCGAGGTGCTGGCGGCGGTGCTGCCGCGGCCGGGCAGTTCGCGATCGATGAGGACGACATCGAGGCCCTGACGCGTCAGGCGCTCGGCGACCAGCGATCCCGTAATGCCGCCGCCCACGACCAGGGCATCGCATTTCATGTTCTCGGTGACATCGAGGCGGATGGGGTGTCGCGCAGTCGCAAACCACGGGGAGCGCCCGCCGCGCAGGTCGGCTTGTTCCGTCTCATCCGGGTCGAGGGCGCTGATAACAATCCTCAAATGGTACGCGGCGGCTGAAAACAGAAACGCACCAATTACTCAGGAACGAAATTCGCCGGACTACGTTCCACCGGATCGAACAAGCGGTCTGACGGATCCTGAAGGTTCAAGCCAACTCGGGGGCGCCCACGCGGATCAAACACCCATTGTTTGGCGTTGACCTGCCATGAAAAAAGACAGCGAAGCCGTCCGTATCAAGAGCATGCAGACGCTGGCCCAACAATGGGGCAAGCTTGCGCTCGTGACGTTCGAGCAGCGCACCCGCCGCGGCGAGTGGCGGGAGCGCAAGCGAGAAATCTACGATAATGGCAATTCGGCCACCATTCTCCCTTACGACGCGGAACGAAAGACCGTTCTGCTGACCAGGCAATTGCGGCTGCCGATGTATCTGCAGGACGATCTGGAGAGCTCGATTGAAGCCTGCGCCGGCAAGCTCGACGGTGAGGCGGCCGAAAAGCGAATTATCGGGGAAATGGAGGAGGAACTCGGCTATCGAATTGCAAAGGTGGAACGGCTATTCGAATTTTACGTAAGCCCCGGCGCAGTTATGGAGAAGATCGTATTTTTTACCTGCGCCTACTCACCGGCGGACAAAGTATCCGAAGGCGGCGGGCTGCCAGAGGAGGGCGAGGAGATCGAGGTATTGGAGAGAACGTTAGAGCAGGCCGCCGCGATGATCGCCGCCGGCGAGATCGTCGATGCAAAGACAGTTATCCTCGTTCAATTTCTCCGAGAACGCGTCGGGGGCTGACGCCGCATCGCGATCTGACCAAGACCCAGATCCAGATCAAGCGGGTGGCCTCACATTCGTGTCCGGCCGCGCCACCCGCGTCCGACTTCATCGGATCGGCAAGCCATCCAGGCCAGCGACGTTGCTCCAGCTTGGTTCCGGGGAACGCAGTGTTGTATTGCTTTAGACGACAACATCTTTCCCAGGCCGCGGTTTGCCTGCGCCGGTGATGAAGGGCTGTTCGATGCCGATCCAAATCTGCTGCACTTGCGGCACCTCGTATCCCGATACTTCCGAGCCGCCGTCGCGTTGCCCGATCTGCGAGGATGAACGGCAGTTCGTGCCGCGCGGCGGACAGGTCTGGACGACGCCGGAGAAGCTTGCTGGCGGGCACGTCAACGCGTGGCGGCAACTGGAGGGGGATCTGTTCGAAATCCATACCAATCCGCAATTCGGTATTGGCCAGCGCGCGCTGCTGTTGCGGACTCCCCAGGGCAATGTCCTGTGGGACTGTCTCAGCTTGCTGGACGACGCGACTATCTCGCTCATTTGCGCCTTGGGCGGACTGCGCGCGATCGCGATCTCGCACCCGCATTATTATACGCGCATGCAGGATTGGGCGCGGGCCTTTGATTGTCCCGTTCATCTCCACGCCGCCGACGCCGACTGGATCATGCGTCCCGATCCCGCGATCCGCCTTTGGCATGACGAGACGCTGGAAATCGCGCAAGGCGTGACCCTGCTCAGGGTCGGCGGCCACTTTCCCGGCGGCACGGTGCTTCACTGGGCTGACGGTGCCGAGCGACGCGGCGCGATCCTGAGCGGGGATATTGTGCAGGTGGCGGCGGACCTTGGCCGGGTTTCATTCCTTTGGAGCTATCCCAATATGATGCCGCTCTCGGCGGCAACGGTGCGCCGCATCGCCGACACGCTGGCTCCATGGCGGTTCGATCGGATTTATGGCGCCTTTCCCGGCCGTCAGGTGGCGACCGGCGGTGCGCGCGCGGTCGAACGATCCGCCGCGCGTTATGTCGAGCTTTTGAACGCCAGCCAGCCATAGACATGTGATGCGGACCACACTCTCATGTAAGCTATCGTGATAAAGGCAATGACCGGTGCCATCATTTGGCGACGATCAGGCTGGAATGTGCCCTGAACTTGGTGATCGGCGGACCAATCAGGATACCTCGCTAGGCGAGCAGGGGCGACGGATGGAAGCGAGTGATGAGTTCACGCGGGCCGCACTGGCGGACGTGTTCTGCAGGCGATGTTCCAGAGCCATGGCTATTCAGCGTCTCCGCTACGTTGACCCTGCGGCTGGATTTAGCTCGATCGATTATAAATGCCTGTCTTGCGGGCATGAGGACATGCAGCCGTATCAGTCGGAAAATCTAGCGGTGTCAACCGATTAGCCTTTGGCCTTCCTCCATGGCTCGAACCCCTTGGCCGCGACTTTTCGCCCTGTGAGTTAACTCATCACCTCGCAAAACCGGCCCTCGTCTACGAAGCTCAGCGAGCGGCCCCGATGACCTCAGTCACTTCATAGAGATGCGGATCGATTTGATCGGTCAAATCGTCGAACTTGCGCCAGGCCTTGCGAAAGTCCGGCGATTTGTGAGCCGCCTGCAGAAGTTCGCGATTTTGCCACTGGATGTAGTTGACGATGCGCCGCCCATCGAGGCTTCGGTGCAGGGTGATCGAGATAAAGCCCGGCTGACGCGCCATGAATTGCGCGCGCTCCTTCATCAACGATAGCGCTTCCTGCTGGTTTTCCGGCTCGACTTCGATCAAGGTGATCTGCGTAACCGCCTGACTGTCTTTCTCGATGCGGGGCATGGAATCGCTCCCTCCGATAAGAAGGCGGTCCGGGTCGGACCGCCTTCCGGGTTGTGAATCCGGAATTATCGGCAGAAGCGCCGCAGCCCGTCCGCGCCGACATGCCAGGTGCCGGGCACGCAGCCAGCATCGTAGTAGGCATAGGCGTTAGGTATGGTCACGATCACATTGCTGCCAATCATCATGCCATAGTCGCCGTCATAGCTGCCGTATTGCCCGCGCGAGGTGCCACGCACGCCGTAACCGCCCGTGAGGTAATCGACAAATGGATGGTGCTGACCAAGGGCGCCGGGTTCCGGAACCGCTTCCTGCGCCGCCGCGGAGACTGCAAAGGCGCTGGCAAGAGCGCTGAAAAGGATCGCTGCCGCCCCCAGAAGTTTTAATCCGGTCATCGCGTTCTCTCCTTCGGTAGGGACGCGATGCCAACAAAGCGCGGAAAAAGAGGTTCCAGTTGCGCCGGGACGACAGTTCAAACGGGCGTGAAGTCCCGGGCAATTGGATCCGCTTGAGATGCCACGTCAGCGTCCTCCTTGATGACCGAGCGCCCAGACGTAGGCGGAAACGGCGTCCAGGTCGGCCTGCGAAAGGGTTACACCACCCATCGGCGGCATGGCGCCGGGATGGGCCTTCGGGTCAGCCACGCCGTTCTTGATCGTCACCTCGAGGCCTTGCAGGCTACCGTCGCTCCAGACCCATTTCCCACTGGTCAAATCTGGAGCGATCGGTGACCCCTTGGCATCCGAACCATGGCAACCGCCGCAGGTGGCGCCCGCTACCTCTCCGTGAAAAACGCGGTTTCCGAGCGCGATCTGCTCCTTCGTGAAACCCTTCGGCACGGGAAGTTGGCCCGTGTCGCTCCCGGCGTCGGGATGAATGCCTTCCGGCGGCACAGCCTTTGCCGACGCGGTCGCTTGCGTGACGCCCGCAGGCGCAGGCGCGGCGGCGACCGCGGCTTCGAGGTCGCCGCCCTGATAGGTGACGCGCCAAATTCTTCCGTGCACATCGTCCGAGATAAAGAGCGCACCGTCGGGAGCGACCGCCAGGCCTGAAGGCCGGAACGCGGCACGACCGGGATCTCTTGCGGCGCCGGCAAAGCCATCGGCAAAGACGACATAGGCGCCATTTGCTTTTCCATCGGCAAGCGGCTGGAACACGATGTTGTAGCCGCCCTGCGGCCCGGGCGCCCTGTTCCAGGAACCGTGGAACGCGATGAAGGCGCCGCCCCGATAGGCTTTCGGGAAGTTGGTGCCGAGGTAGATCTTCATGTCATTGGGTGCCCAATGTGCCGGAAAGAACGCGACCGGTTCTTGGCGCTCGGCGCAGATGCCGACCTTCTTGCCGCCGTCGCCTCCATACTCCGGTCCGAGCACCAGCTTTCTTTGTTGGTTGTCGAAGTAGCATTCGGGCCAGCCGTAATCGGCGCCTTGTCGCAACTCGACAAGCTCTTCAGCCGGCAGGTCCTGACCCTGCCGTGCTGAATAAAGCTCCGGCCAGTCCTCGCGGAGCTGGTCGCGTCCATGCTGGGTGACGAAGATGCGGCCGGCGGCGTCAAGGGAGAGCCCTTCGCCGTTGCGCAGGCCGCTCGCGAAGCGCTCGGCCGGCGAGAAGTGCTGCTCGGTCTTGTTCGCGTCATAGCGCCAGATACCGGCGCGAGTCGCTTTCTCGGTGCAGGGCTCGTTTCCTGGCGAATGGGGGAATCGGTTCTTCTTCTCGCAATCGTTGGTGGCCGAGCCGAGGTCAACGAAAAGATCGCCTTTGGGCGTGATCAGGAAGGGATGCATCGGATGGTCGCCCGTAACGGGCAGACCCGAGACGATCGTCTCGCCTCTGCCCTTGGGGGCGATCCCGTCCGGGGCGAGCGGATAGCGCACGATGCGATCGTTGATCTCGGCGTAGACCATCCCGTTATGGAATGCGAGGCCGGTGCCGCCATGCCCACCGCTCGCGACCGTCTCACCGAACCTTTCGATGACATCGGCGTGACCGTTGCCATGCGTGTCCTTCAGCGCCACGATAAAGCCACCGGCCGGAACGGGGCCATTGTTGTAGTAAATGCCGCTCCACGTATTGACGTGGAGCGTTCCGTCGGGTGTGACCGCCATCTGGCGGGCGTGGCCGATGCTGTCCGCAAAAATCGTGGCGCAGAAGCCGTCGGGGAGGGTGATGCCGGCTGGGTCGCCCTTGCAGCTGGTGGCTGCGGCTTGGGTTGGCGCCGTCGCCGACCACGACATCAGCATCACCGCTGCGACAAGGAGACTTATCCCACCGGACCATCGGACAATCGAACTGTTCGATGACAAATGTCTCCACCGCATAGTGCACCTCGTGTGGTTCGATCTTCGCATCCACGCCGCCAATCCACCGCCGCAAGCCGACAAGGATCGCGACTGCGCTTTGCAGTTAGGAATCGCTTTGGAAGATCGCGAATGAGCTCGACAAGCCTGTCGCTCAACTCTCCGCGAGCCAGGGAGTCTTTCGCGTAAAGAGTTTCTGAAGGCAGGGCAGGCAATTGCCGCCTTGGCTGCCACGTCGCAAGGACCGAAGTCCGGATTGGCAAAGCGATCCTTGTTTCGTAGAAAGCAGGCTCAAGTTTTCGTAGAAAGCAAGCTCAAGCGGAGGTTCGTACGTGCTGAATTATCCAGCCGGTCCAAACCTTTACACGATTGGCTAGAAGCGTAAGATTAATGAAATGAATCACATGGATCGAAGATTTTCCATTGCCCCGATGATGGACTGGACCGGGACATCTCAAAAAGCTAAGCGCGATCAGCATTTAAGCCATGTCTCTATCGGTCATGTCGTACCAAATGAAGTACCTCCTCCGCTAGTTCGGAGCTTCGATGAGCAAGCGGTTTCGCGCTTCTGCGTTTGTTCGGCGGCTGCAGCGTAATGCAGTGTAATATCCAATCCGCGTGGGCGGCAGCTGCTGTTGCGTCGCCGCATGCAAAGCATGGCGGCGCTATCGCCTCCATTTTCGTCTTTGCTTGGCGCGCTTCGGTGCGCCCTGTTTTTGCTCGATTGCCGCAGACCGCCACGCTGCACCACCTCCACTCACGGCGGTGATACAGGTGCTACCGATGATGTTGAATGGTCTGCAATAGGGGATTCATTCGTTCCGCAGTTTTTCACCGCTCTTTCGAGCGATCACGGTCCGCCACTCGCTGAACGAAAAGCCGGACCGGTCAGCACATATGCGCGTCGTGGTCCGGCTTGGATTTGGCGTCACTGAACCACATCAAACCGCGGCAATATCGGCTCGCGATGGCAAAGCCGCGCACGCGCCTTGATGTGTCTCAGCAAAGGTACTGTGTGTCGGCGAAGGCTACTTCTTTTTCTTCTTGCCGGTCTTCTTCTTTGCCTTCTTCGCTTTCTTAGCCATGTTGCCCTCCGCGATCCCAAAGTTGGTTCAATGCAAGTCGACCTCGACATGCATAAATACAGAGTACACCACAATTGCAAAATTGATACTGCGCGCTTCGAAGAAGGTAAACGGCGGTCACACCGTAGCGCGTTGCGGGTGCGCAAACCTCTCTCACGATGCGTCGACGCGATACGTGGACACGGCTTGTTGCCCAGCTGGAAAACATCCGCGCTGAGATTGACACGGAGCCACGCCGCTAATGGCAAGCAGCTTGGAGCTGAAGCAATCTTGCTCGGAGCCATAGCGTGCGCCTCGACCAGAGCGCACTGCATGTTTGTGGCAATTCTGTCTGGGCGGAGCCGGAGTGGCGCCTAGGTCGTCAGAGCTGTCATCTCTTTTCTGGCGGCCTCAACTCGCGCATCAAGATATTTGGCTAAATCCAGAAGATGGACGCCTTTTGCACATTTCTGGCTTGCTTCCATTCGGACTAGAGGGATTGCTATTTCACCTGCGCTGATCTTCTGCACAAGCTTGGTCGGATTGAGGTGCGAGAAATAATCCCGACACACGTCCTCAATCGGGATAATGGCCTTACCTCCATACTGAGCCATTAAAAGGAACGCGGTGTTCATTGAGCCACTTTCCATATCGACCAGGGTCAAGCAGCGCTCCTAGTTTTCACGTCTTGTGCGCTGGCAATCGAACGTTGGTCTCAGCCGCTCGGTAGCCCGCATCAAACTAGAAAACTCTCCGCCTTGGCAGATCCTTTCCGTTGAGGGCGGTATTCGGCTTTCCTAGCGTAGTAAAGGGAGGCTCGCCGCCGCGCCAATCGTCGAACAGCGGCAATCCGGGTTGGAGCACAGGTATCCAACCCGCTTCGCCATCAGCTTCTTGGTCGCTGGGGTGAATTCGTCTCTCACGCAAAGCCACGCCGGTTCGATCGGTTTTAGGCAAGCTGATTCTGCTCTGCCTTGCCATTACACACCGATGTTCCCCTCGTAACCAGATGAAACATGGACGCTTTGTGGGTTTTCCTAGTCGGGGAGGTTTACGGGAAGCGACGCCCGGTCGCTCATGGCATTCGAACCGATCAGTCGGCCACCGCAGAGTCAGAGGGTGGCCGGAATCTTCCGTGACGGGTTGGAAGTCGCGAGAGACGCTCGCGGCGCCCGTCATGGAGATAACCCATGACCCAGCTGAATGTATTAGACGCCGGCCGCGGTGAGCATGGCGGCTACAAGGTGGATGTGAGCCGTGGTGAACGCGTCGGCCGCGTGTCCTCGGAATGGTTTTCCCGGCCGGCGGACGAGCGGTACCTGTCACTCTCAGAGCTCCACGCCGCGGTGCGCGGCCGCGCCGAGCGAAGCAGGACCCGTACTGCCGAGAGCGCGGCGATCAGGGTTGAGGCCAACCACGACGCGGAGCGGCTGGCGCTGATATTGCCAGGGGAGGAGGCGCCGCTTGTGCCAACCCACTGGAGCTTCGGTCAGCTCACAACTATGGTTGGCGCACCGTCCACCTATTTGCGCCAGCTTCCGGCGCCGCTCGCCGCTATCAACCTTCAGTATGGGCTGACCTCACATCGCGCCGAATTAATCAAAACCCTCGAGGTTGAGGATCGACGCGTTGAACTGCGCGCAGTCACTGGCCCCGACTATGGCCGGATCTACGACCATGAACTGGTCGCCGCCGTGCAGCGTATCGCCGGCAATGGTACCGGTGACACGCGCTGGAAGGTGCCCGGGGTGCTCGAGTGGTCGACCGGCATCTACAATCCTCGGGTCGACATTACTCGGGATACGACCACGCTGTACGCCTCGGATCGCGACGTCTTCCTCTTCCTGGTGGACGACCTAAATCCGATCGAGGCTGGGCGGCTGCCGGACGGCTCGCCCGACCTGTACTTCCGCGGCTTCTATTGCTGGAATTCCGAGGTCGGCGCCAAGACCCTGGGAATCGCGAGCTTCTATCTCCGGGCCGTGTGCCAGAATCGCAACCTCTGGGGTGTCGAGGATTTCGAGGAGATCACCATCCGCCACTCGAAATACGCCGCCTCACGCTTCGCCCACGAGGCAGCGCCGGCGCTAACTCGCTTTGCCGATTCCTCGCCGATGCCCTTCGTTAACGGCATCAAGGCAGCGCGCGAGAGAATAGTTGCCCGAACCGATGAGGATCGTACCGATTTCCTGCGCAAGCGCGGGTTCAGCAAGTCGGAGACAGCGAAGATCATAGAGACAGTGCTCGCCGAGGAAGGCCGCAAGCCCGAAAGCATCTTCGATTTTGTACAGGGCATCACTGCAATTGCCCGCGATAAGCCCCACCAGGACGCCAGGCTCGATCTGGAGGCGAGGGCGAAGAAGCTGCTTGACCGCGTGGCCTGAGGTCACCGGGCCCACTTTCCGCGCTCTCGAGCGCCTGCCTGCCTTACCTGCCTTCCGGTTCTCGGCGCCGCCCTCCAAAGGAAGAGGGCGGCGCTTGCCTTCGTGACGGGTGAGGAGGTCGAGAGAGAGGCTCTCGGCCGCCCGTCGCGGAGAAACCGAAATGGCAAAATCCACCCAAAAGATCACGCTCAGCCAGTCGCGCGACATACCCTTCAACAAGCTCGTGTTGAGCCAGGCGAACGTGCGCCGCATCAAGGCGGGCGTGTCGATCGAGGAGCTCGCGGAAGACATCGCCCGCCGCACGCTCTTGCAGAGTCTCACCGTCCGGCCCGTCCTTGACGACGATGGCACTGAGACCGGCATGTTTGAAATCCCGGCCGGCGGGCGGCGATATCGCGCGCTTGAGCTCCTCGTGAAGCAGAAACGCCTGAACCGCACCGCGCCGATCCCGTGCGTCGTCCGCATCGATGGTCTCGCCGAGGAGGACTCGCTTGCCGAGAACGTCCAGCGTGCGCCACTCCATCCTCTCGACCAGTTTCGCGCGTTTCTGAGCCTGCGCGACAAGGGAATGAGCGAGGGGGAGATCGCGGCCGCTTTCTTCGTCAGCGTGCAGGTCGTGAAGCAGCGGCTGAAGCTAGCCTCCGTCGCGCCGAAGCTGCTTGAGACCTGCGCCGAAGACGGCATGACCCTCGATCAGCTCATGGCGTTCACCGTCAATTCGGACCACGAACGTCAGGAGCAGGTGTGGGATGCTCTGCAGCGTTCCCATAATAAAGAGGCATATTACATTCGACGCCTTCTCACCGAGGGTGCCGTACGCGCTTCCGACAAGCGGGCGCAGTTCGTCGGAATCGAGGCCTATGAGGCTAGCGGTGGCGCGGTCATGCGGGACCTCTTCCAGCAGGACGATGGTGGCTGGCTGCAGGATCCCGTGCTTCTCGACCGGCTCGTCGCCGAGAAACTCGAGCGTGAAGCCGAAGCTGTCCGGGCCGAGGGCTGGAAATGGGTGGAGGTAGCCACCGACTTTCCGTACGGGCACACCTACGGACTGCGCCACATTGCTGGCGAGCCTGTCGTGATGAGCGATGAGGAGGTCGCAACGGCGGAGTCGCTGCGTGCGGAGTATGAGCGGCTGGAGCAAGCCCATGCCGAAGCCGACGAGCTGCCCGAAGAGGTTGACGACCGGCTCGGCGAGATCGAGACAGCACTCGCTGCGCTCGACGATCGGCCGGTCAAGCACGATCCGGAGGAGATCGCGCGGGCTGGCGTGTTCATCAGCATCGACAGCTCGGGCGCGTTGCGGGTTGAGCGCGGTTATGTGCGGCCTGAGGACGAGCCGGCTGTTCCCCAATCCGAGCCGACGCCGGATAGGGCGGACTCGGACAACGTCGAAGCCGGGACCGTGGAGCACGTCGACGCGGTTGGAAGCGACTCGGTCGCCGACGACGACCCGGAGGAGGACGACGGTCCAAGGGCGATCCCCGATCGTCTGATGACCGAGCTCACGGCTTACCGAACGCTTGCGTTGCGCGATGCGCTCGCCCAGGACCCGGATGTCGCGCATCTCGCGGCATTGCACGCCCTCTGTCTCAAACTGTTCTACCGGTATACCACCGAGTCTTGCCTTGAGGTCGACGTGAAGAGCGTCGTCTTCGGGAGCCAGGCGCCCGGCCTCAACGACACCGCGATCGCAAAAGCGGTCGATGAGCGACATCGCAGGTGGTCCGAGCAGCTACCACGCGAGGCGGGCGACCTTTGGGACGCTCTTCTCGTATTCGATCCAGACAACCGGCACGCACTGTTTGCACACTGCGTTGCTCTCAGCGTCAACGCCGTCCACGAGACCTGGAATCGGCGTCCGCGTGCGCTCGCTCACGCCGATCGCCTTGCGGAGGCAGTCGGACTCGATATTGCGGCGGCGGGCTGGTCGCCGACGGTCGAGAACTATCTCGGCCGTGTAACCAAGGCCCGCATCCTGCATGCGGTGTGCGAGGCGAAGAGCGAACAGGCGGCGCAGCTCATCGGTCATCTCAAGAAAGGTGAGATGGCGGAGAGGGCGCAAGAACTGATTGCTGGCTCCGGCTGGCTGCCGGAACCGTTGCGCACCCTGGGCCGGGCGATCACCGCGCCATCTCGCACGCCCGAAACTCCCGCGGATTCGCCAATCGAATCGAGCGGACGAGAATCGGCGGCCGCCGGATACGAAACGGCTATGGCCGATCCTGAGCGGCCGGCAAAAGATGAACGGGTCGCGGCAGAGCCGCTCGCTGACGCGGCCGAGTAACCAAAGGAGTACGCCTCAACTTCGGGCCCGCCGGCGACGGCGGGCCTTCTTTGTATGGGAGCCTATCCATGCAAGCATCTGACCTTGCACGCCGGCTCGCCGAGCAGGCCGAAACAGTCTGTCGGCATTACCTCTCGAACGGGCGCCGTTCGGGCCGCTACTGGATTGTCGGCGACGTTCGCAACACACCGGGACGATCCATGTTCGTGCGCCTGAAGGGTCCGGTTTCAGGCAAAGGCGCCGCCGGCAAGTGGACGGATGCGGCGACCGGCGAGCATGGTGATCTACTCGACGTGATCCGGGAAAGCTGTGGTCTCGGTGAATTTGGCGATGTCCTCGCCGAAGCTCGTCGCTTTCTCAGCCTGCCGCGGTCTGAGCGTAAGCCCGAATCGAAATTCCCGATCGCGCCTGCTCCGGTCGGCTCGCCGGAATCGGCCAGGCGTCTATTCGCCATATCAACGCCAATCCAAGGCACGATCGCCGAAGGATACCTTCGGGCGCGCGGTATCACGGCCTCGCATGAGAGCTGCCTTCGCTTTCATCCGAGGTGCTATTACCAACCGGATCGCCATCTGCCGACGGAAACTTGGCCCGCCTTAATCGCTGCCGTCACGGCTCCCAGTGGCGTCATCACCGGCGTACACCGGACCTGGCTTGATCCCACCTACGCCAGGAAAGCACCCATCGACACGCCGCGGCGCGCAATGGGCTATCTCCTTGGTAACGCCGTCCGCTTTGGCCTCGCCGATGACGTTATCGCTGCCGGCGAGGGAATAGAGACGATACTGTCGCTTCGCATGGCGTTGCCAACGATGCCTATGCTCGCCGCGCTGTCAGCTGCTCATCTAGCCGCAATTCTGCTCCGGCCCACGGTGCACCGCCTTTACATCGCGCGAGACAACGACCCGGCTGGCGGCGCTGCAGCGAAGACCCTGTTCGAGCGCGCTCATGATGCCGGTGTTGAGGTGATCACACTGTCTCCGGAACTCGGCGACTTCAACGAAGACCTGTGCACCTTCGGCATCGACCACCTCCGTGCAGCCTTGCGCATTCAGCTCGCGCCGCGGGACGTCATCCGCTTCTTGTTCCTAACAGCCTCCGTCACGGCATAAGCGCACAGCGCTTTCAATTCGAGGTCGGCAGCGCGCTCGAGGCGAGGTCCTTGAGCCGAACGGAGCCGCGCCCGGCCTTCTAGAGGGCGATCGGACGGCGAGCGGGAGCGGACCGGCAATGGCTGCGCCCGGCTATTTTCCGCCGGCGGTGTTCACTTGACCAAGCAAGCGTCACGGGTGAACACCGCCTTTGCATCGCGAAGCAAAATAGCCGGGCTTCGCCATCCTCCGCTGCCGCTCCGGCCCTCCGCTTCGCTTCGGGTTCTGGTCCGGTCCGCTCGCCGTCGGAAGATCGCCACGAAGGCCGCGATGGGCGCGGCCCATCCGGAAGGACCACTTCCCATGACCGATCGTGACGACACCGAATTAGAACCGCCGCACGGCTCATCCCCGACCGACCACGTCTTCACCGAGCTCCAACTTCACGGCTATCGTCCCTTCCAGGACGAACCTGATCCGAGACCGCTGCCTGAAGCGCGCGCCATTGCTACCGCCGTCGCCGACATCTTCGATGCGCTCATCGCGACCTTGAGCGAAACCCGCCTCGAACCCGACCTTGAGGACCTCTTGTGGTCGACGGTCAATCTCTTCCACCGCGCCAACGAGCGCATCGAACGGGAACTCGACGACAACGAACAGGCACAGAAGCGTAGCCAGCGCGACCAGGACGGCTCCGAGATCCGCTCAGTTGAACTGGAGCGCCTCACCGCCGAGGGCATGACGCTGATCGAGCGGCGCAACACCATGGAATACTTCCGCGACCAGGCGGCCGACCACTTCACACGCCATACCGGATCGCACTGGCATCCGCGCAGCGGCTCGATGGTGAACCACCGCGCCTTGACCTCGGCCATGATCGACAGCCGCGACTTCCTGGCCGCCAAGCGTCGAGCCGAAACCGAGGTGCTCTTGCCTGCCGGGCCG
>WNFQ01004000.1_pt1 | contig 14784 bp, 12 predicted proteins | sample 5400171 | NCBI WGS metagenome assembly WNFQ01 (sample SAMN13153356, study PRJNA577476) | soil metagenome | isolation source: 20 cm soil under Madrone tree | place: USA:California | collected 2016-06-14
GTCACCACCAGCCCTTGCACGCCGCCGGTCCAGTGCTCGAAATATCCGAGCTTCAGGAGCTGCGGCATGGCGGTTGCCAATGCAAAGGTTGCCAGCGCCAGATAGACCCCGCTCAGGCGCAACGCCGGCTGGCCGAACAGGAATCCGAAGCCGAAGCAGATGATGCCGGCGATGGGCAGCGTCAGGGCGTAATTCATGCCGACGTGTTCCATCAGGATCGCCGAGGTATAGGCGCCGACCGCGTAAAACGCGCTCTGGCCCAGCGAAAACTGGCCGCTGCCGCCGGTCAGAATGTTCAGCGCCAGAACCGCGAGCCCGTAGATCAGCAACATCGTGAGCTGGAAGACGATGAAATTCTTCACGACCAGGGGTACCGCGATCAGCAACGCCAGCATGACCAGCGAGGTTCCGTAGCCGAGCGTCATGGCCCGCTTGGGAACAGCCTCGACCGCCGGTGCTTCGGTGACGACTTCCTGAACTGCGCTCATGATCAAACTCGCTTCACGATAGGCCGGCCAAACAAGCCGGCGGGTTTGACGACCAATACGGTGACAATCAGCGCCAGCGCGATCGGCAGCTTCAATTCGTTGCCGACGCCGGGAATGTAGGTCCCGGCAAGATTCTCGAAGACGCCGACCAGAAAACCTCCGACCACCGCACCGAGCGGACTGGTCAGCCCTCCGAGCACGGCGGCGGCAAATCCGTAGATCAGCACGCCGCCCATCATGTTCGGCTCCAGAAACACCACAGGCGCGATCAGCATGCCGGCGATGGCGCCGATCGCGGCCGCCATGCCCCAGCCGAGCGCAATCATCCAGCTGGTATTGATGCCGACCAATCGTGCCGATTCAGGCAGCGAGGCCGCCGCGCGCATCGCAAGGCCCATCCGCGTGAACTGGAAAAAGAAATACAACGCGATCAGCAGCAGCACGGTGACGCCGATCATGCCGGCCTGATGGGTCGAGATCAGCTGGCTGCCGAGAAACGGCGATGACCCGAACGGCGTCGGATATTGCTTGATCGTGAAATCCCAGATCAGGCCCGCGACACTGTTGATGATCGCGTACAGCGCGATGAAGCCGGCGACGTTGGTCAGCACCGGTGCCTTGGCCAGCGGCTTGAACAGCAATCGCTCGATCAGGATGCCGCCGGCGAACGAAAACGCCAGCGTGACCAGGAAGGCGCCCCAGTAGGGCACGCCCCACTGCATCGATTGCCAGGAGATGAAGGTGGAAAACATCGCCATTTCGCCCTGGGCGAAGTTCAGATGGTCGATCGCCTGATAGATCATGACAACCGCGAGCGCCATACAGGCGTAGATCGCGCCGGTGGCGATGCCGGCCAGGACCTGGTTGGTAAATAGCTCCATTGTCCCAGCCCTCAGTAGCCCAGATAGGATTTGCGAACGTCTTCGTTGTTGGCAATTTCGTTGGCATTGCCCGACATCACGATGCGCCCGGTTTCGATCACATAGGCCTGGTCGGCGAGCTCGAGCGCGAGCTGCGCGTTCTGCTCCACCACCAGGATGGTGACCTTGTCCTCGCGGTTGATCTTGCCGAGGATCTTGAACAGGTCGCGCACGATCAGCGGCGCCAGGCCGAATGACGGCTCGTCCAGCAGCATCAAGCGCGGCCGCAGCATCAGTGCGCGCGCGACCGCAAGCATCTGCTGCTCGCCGCCCGACAGCGTACCGGCCTGCTGGGTGTAGCGCTTCTTTAGCACGGGGAAGTGGTCGTACATACGCTCGATATCGGAGGCAATTTCCTTCTTGTCGGTGCGCGTGATGGCGCCGAGCTGAAGGTTTTCCTCCACCGTCATGGTGGTGAAGGTGCCGCGACCCTGCGGGACGTGGGCGATGCCGAGCCGGACCACGCCTTCGGTGGTGCGGCCGTTCAGCGGCTTGCCCTCGACCTCGATCGCGCCGGTCCAGCGCACCATGTTGCAGATCGCGCGCAGCGTCGTGGTCTTGCCGGCGCCATTGGCGCCCAGTAGCGTGGTCATCGAGCCCTCGTTGAGGGAGAAATTGATCCCGCGGAGGGCTTGGACCTGGCCGTAATAGGCCCTGAGATCCCTGATGTTGAGCATCGCGGTCATCGCTGGTCGTTGCTCCCGAGATAGGCCTTGATGACATCCGGGTCGACCTGAACCGCAGCCGGGGTTCCCTCGGCGAGCTTGCTTCCGAAGTTGAGGGCGACGACGCGATCAGCGATCGACATCACGAGGCCCATGTGATGTTCGACCAGCAGCACCGTGATCTTGCGTTCGTCGCGGATTTTGCGGATCAGATCGCCGAGCACGTGGACCTCCTCGTGGTTGAGGCCACCGGCGGGCTCATCGAGCAGCAGGATCTTCGGATCGGCTGCGAGCGCTCGTGCCAATTCGACGCGCTTCTGGGTGCCGAACGGCAGACCCGACACCACGGCATGCGCCACATTCTCGAGATCGAGATAGGCAAGGATCTCGTGCACCTTCCTGTTCATGCCAGCTTCGCTGCGGCGAACCCAGGCGAGCTTCAGCGAGTCGCTGATGATGTCGCTGAAGGTGCGCGCGTGCGCGCCGATGCGGACGTTGTCGAGCACCGAGAGATTCGGAAACAATGCGACGTTCTGGAAAGTGCGGCCGATTCCGATCTCGGCGATTCGGTGCGGGGGCCGCGTCAGGATGCTTGTGCCTTCCATCAGGATGTCGCCGGCGCTCGGCTGGTAGAGCCGGCTCAGGCAATTGAACAGCGTGGTCTTGCCGGCGCCGTTCGGCCCGATCAGACCCAGGATCTGTCCCTGATGTATGTCGAAGGACACGCCATTCAACGCGACGATGCCGCCGAACACCACGCTCAAGTTGTGAACCGCGAGCATGAGCACATTTCCCTGCGCGACTTGTGCCTGCGTCACGTCTGCTTGCCCGCTATATAGTTGGCCTTGCTCGTGCGTGGCGCGCATGTCCACGCCATCGAGGGATGAGGCTAAGTCATCGGAACGGCAAATGTAACGTCATTTTCCCGACGTTTTAGGACACGTACCACACCAGGATGCCTGCCACGTAAACGCCCTACGACTACGACGATGCCAACGTCTCAAAACGTGGGATAAATGGCATTTACGATCAGAGGCTACTCGCCCGTCGCGCTCCTACCGGCAGTGACCACAAGGCCGTGAACGGACAAATCCGCGCCATAGACGCGCGCCCGACGTGAGGTCGAACCAGAGCGGGACGCGCCAACGACGGCGTGGAGCTGAGAGGGCGTCCAACGATCGAGAGGGATCCCGTATTCCGGATCAGGGTTCAATGGATGCATACGAGATGAGATGTGTGGCCTAGGCTTTCTGGTAAAGAAAGACCTGCCTCATATACCAAGGCTCGACCGAGATGCTGACGACCTGCTCGCTTCCGTCAAATATCTCCTTGAATTCGGAGAGCGTGTTGCGGAAATTGAACTCTTCGACGCGATCGACTGCATTCGGAAGACTACGTACGACGTCGATGCCTCGGTCGGTGCGGTAGATGCGGCTGAAGTCTGGGTCCGGCCCGCCCCTCACTTTCGATTCCCCGATGGTCCGCACGGGCATTCCGATCCCGTACCGCAGATACATCGAAAGTTCCTGCCCACCCTCATCCTCCACTTGCCAGCGCTCTACCCCCACACCGTTTCCATGATCGTACGTCTCCATTCGTTGCTCCATATGCACCGTGACGAGCTTGGAGTTGTGATATGGACCGGGAACGCTGGCGGGACTCGCTGCTAATGAGCGCAGAACCCAAACGCCGGATTCCTGCGTCTCGTAATTCTTGACCGCCGCCAGCAGTACGGCTCCTCGGTCCTGTTCTCCGGCCCGGTGCGTCCCTTCCGCATCGTGATGGGTGACTTGCAGCCTGTTGCGGAAGGCGATCATGAGGTTAGCCCCCTCCGACGGACCGGGAGACAACGATGCCGATCGCCAATTCGCCGGCAGGAGATTCTGCAACTTCTCGGCCGTAACCAAAAAGGCGACTTGTACACGCCGCTCAACATCACTCTCCGTGTGCCGAGTGCCTGGCGGGGCCGCTTTGGACATTGGTGCGTTTCCACGAGATTGTGACGCGAAGACGGTATACCTTCCTCATGCTCAGCCGAACGTCACATTCGCCTCGTTTTCGGACACCAATGCCGACCACGGTTGTGGCGTCATTCCGGACGAAGCGCGGCAACCTAGTGCAAGATACGCGGACCATAGTCCAACGAATTAGCCGACCAGGCCCTTTCCAGGATCAGCGATATGTCTCGCGGGTGAATCAACAACGAATTGCTCTGACGAGGATAATATTCGCCGAGCGGCGCGCGGATGATGGAAGGAAGTGCGACAAGCCCCAAAAGTCGGCCCTCTGGAGTGATCTCTGTCGAATCTAGCCTGAGGGCGTCAACCCCTAACAATTTGGGATGCTCAAGCTTCAAGCTCGCAGCATCTCGCGTCAATCGATTGAAAAGTTTCTCCGCGGCTTGAGGCTCTCTCAACGTCTCAATCGCGCAGCTCAGCATCGGCCCGATGAAACCAGATCGCGATCGATCCTCGACCTTGGACGCTCCGATAGCTTCGATCTCGGTAGCGACGGCGCCCGCTATATCCGGACGATCCAAGCCGATGGCCACCAGCCCCAAGAGCGCATCGAAATCTTTTGCAGGATGATCCGACCTGGAAAGCTTGGTCAGATACCGGTCGAGGACGGGTTCGCCAAAGGCAACGGCCGACTTTGCGGCGGCGGCCATGAGCCAGAGCGTTCTCTCCCGGGAAAGAACGAACGAGGGCGTCCATTCTCTCCAAGTGAACGCCGACGCCATCTCGGCAAGCCAAGGCCGTGACCCGGGACTAGAGGCGATCGTCAATAAATGTCCCATGGTGTGCAGCGTAATCCAATAATCCACCAGCATGCCGTCGCGATCGGTATTAGACAAAGTTGCTGTCAAAAGCCTCCGACGCATTCGGTCGATCAGTATGCTCGCAGTGGTAAAGCACTGATAGGCGAGCATTTCGAGGACAGGCGCCCATTTCAGCAATTTGGCAATTTGATTGGCGGTCGGCGAAGCGCCGGCGTTGAAGATCGGCGCCAACAGCTTCCATGCTCGTTCGTCCGCCCCAACACGCGTGGTGGCCGCGAAGACTTCTCTCCAGAGGTCGTGGCCGGCCTCCAGCTCATTCATGGCCAGCCGGCGTACACCGTCTGAAACGTCGTGCACCAAGCGTACCGGACGATTCTCATCCAAGAGCAGCCATGCCCGCGAGGGAGAGGGCATCACGTATAGAGGGGTGGTCTCCGCACAATCCGCTACTCTGCGTATGGCTCGCTGCAGCTCCAGATCACGTTCGACCGCAATGCAGAAGGCAAGCCGCGTCATCATCTCGTCGAGATACGCGGTCATCCCTTCGCGGATTTTATCGGAGGCGGACACGGTAGCGTGGCGCGGCATCGTAAACCTCGATCAGCCTCGTCGCGGTATTCCGCCCGAGGACGAGCGCTTTCCGACACCCTCCGGGTCTTGCTCTCAGCTCTCGATCCGTGAAAATAGGACGACATGCGCGGGTTGCGAACGCCATGTTCACCACTCTTTCGGACATCTCGATCACGGTCAGCGGGGGCCACGAACGCAGATCGGCTCTATCGGAAGGTCGTCTGCTCCTCCGCTCTTTGGGGCCGTCGTCGCACCGTCTTGTTTAGCGGTGGCGGCTAGTCGCCGACACCTTTCATGAAGATCCCAAGGAGCCGGAGTCGGCGCTCGAGTAGGTCCCCAAGAAGGCGCGGTTCGCCACCGGGCTGATCAGTATCTCATTGACGCAGACATGCGGAGGCATGTTCGCCACGAACGCGATCGTCCGCCCAACGTCCTCCGGTTGGAGCATTCTCGACATGACTTCTTCCGAGGGGGGTACCGGACGCTGCTTCATAATGGGAGTCGCAACTTCGCCGGGTGAGAGGCAACATGCCCTGAGACCGTTGCGGCACTCGTCCATGTTGAACGAATGCGTGAGGGCCAGGATTGCGTGCTTGGTAGCGGTATAAGCCGGCCCGGTCATTTGGGATGCGATACGACCGGCCCATGATGCGATGTTGATGATGCTGCCGGACTTGCGGTCTCGCATCGCAGGCAACACGGCGTGAATAGCGTACAGAACACCGCTGAGATTCACCTCGACTATCTGATCCCAGCCGCCAATCTCAAGCTCTTTCCAACTGCGCTTGGGCACGTTGAGACCGGCATTGTTTACGAGCAGATCGATCTGGCCGTACTTTGCCAGTATGGATCGCGCCACCGCTTGGACGTCGTCCGCCCGGGTCACATCAACGGGAAAGACGTCGACCGTTCTGCAATTTTTGTCGCCAATGCGCTTCGCGGCGTCGGCCAGCACGTCGAAACGCCGGCCGGAGATAGCGACTGTCCAGCCGTCGGCAGCCAGGGCCTCAGCGCCGGCCAAGCCGATGCCGCTACCTCCTCCGGTCACCCAGGCGATTCGTTTTTCCTTTGGCGTCATCAACACCTCTATGGATTCGCAATTTGAACACAGTCACTTCGGCGCGCTCGGGAACACGACGCACCTTGCGCGGGTAATCAGTCGCTTCATCTCCGCCGACATGGCGACCGGCCACTCTTCCTCCGGGTACGATACGGGCCTCGGGTCACGATCAAAACGCCATTTCTCCCACCTTTTGAGACAGTCAGCCCTTGGCGCGGTCGGATAGCCACGAGCGCTACAACTGCGGAGAATCGGTCGACTGAAGCGCCGTTTCGGCGCGGAAGTTGCGGCGTATGGCGAGAGGAGGTTGACCAAACGCCCGCTGGAAGGCCCTCCTCATGCGCTCGCGGTCAGCGAAGCCCGCCTCCCTCGCGATCACTTCGATCGGGTGTCGCCCATGCTGCTCCATCAGAAGCCTCGCAGCTTCGACGCGGAGCTTCTCGACCGCCTTTGCAGGCGATTGACCGGTTTCGGCTGTGAAAGCTCGCGTGAACTGACGCGTGCTGAGGTTCGCGACCTTCGCAAGGTCCTCGACGGCGAGGCGCTTGTTGAGATTTCGCCTCGCGAACGCGAGCGCGGTTTGGATGCGATCCGACTTCGGTTCCAATTCAAGCAACGCTGAGAACTGCGATTGCCCTCCGGCGCGACGATGATGAAGGACGAGCTTTCTGGCTATGGCGCGCGACACCTCTATCCCGACGTCTTTCTCCACCAGGGCCAGTATCAGGTCAATGGAGGCAGTCATTCCAGCCGAAGTCCAAACTCCGTTGTCTTCGATGAAGATCCGATCCTCCTCGACCTTAATGTGGGGAAACTGTTTCTGCAGGGTGTTCGCATACTGCCAGTGCGTAGTCGCACGTCGCCCATCGAGAATGCCCGCTTCCGCAAGCGTGAGCGCGCCCATACAGGTGGACGCGACGCGCCTGGCAACTTCGGGTGCCTTCCGCACGAAATCGAGCATGCCCGGGGTCGGATCGAACGTTTCCCCGCCTCCCACGATCAATGTATCGAACCTTCCATGGCCAAAAGGTTCCGTTTGGACCAACGCTCCGACGGATGATCGGACGAGCCCGCCCTTCTCAGACAGAAGGCTAATGTCATAGCGGGGCTCGTCCAGTGTCTCGTTTGCGACTTCAAAGACCGCCATCGCCGCGAAAGTTATTACATGGAAGCCGTCGAACAATACGAATCCGACCTGCTGCATCTTGCTACCTCCGCTCTAACGTCGTTATATGATGTATGACATATTATTAGGATGCGGGAGTTATTCTTGCTCCAAGTCCAAACCTTTGTCCTTCGCGGAGAATTGCTTCCGTTGGGACGTCCACCAGAAGGAGGATATCTCGTTCTTCCCAGGGGGTTGCGATGGCAACTCGATCGAGCTGTCGTAACGAGCCTCCATCGTTGGCTCGCTAACCTGGAGCACTGCCCGACGAGTATCTTCGCACCCTAGCAATTATCTGCGGATGCCCTTCTGCAGGTCACCGAACAGCTCCCAACGCTCGCCCTTGAACCGCATCATTCGCATTTCGTCGACTGGCGAGTAGTCATCCGGCGTGGTATTCAGGGTGATCCCCTCGAGGAGCACGTCGGACTTGACGCCGCGGAGGTTCGTGGCCTGTTTCATGATGTTTTCCCGCGTCAGATTATCCCCGGCTTCCCGCAGCACGTGAGCCAGGGCCTCCGCCTTGGAGTAGCCGAGAACTAACAGGGAATCGGTCTTGTCCACCCCGGGCATATATTTCTCCATAAACGAGAGAAACCTGGTCATGCCCGGGTCTTGGGACAGAGTCGGATCCAGCACGTCCTTGAGGTACGTAGCCGAGACCAACCCCTGGGCATTCTCGAATCCTGCCGGCGTGAGGACCGCGCCCACTGAAGACGATACGCTCGTAACGATGTGAAGCGGCTTCCACTGCATTTCTGAGACTTTTTTCACCGTCTGCACGGCGAACTTCGGCGTAGCGAACGTGACGAGGACATCGGCGCCCGAGCTCTTCAAGGTTACAACATGCGAGTCGATCGTCGGCTCGGATACCTCGTACGACGACTTCGCCACGATCACCGAGCCCTTCTCGCCTAAGGCGTCGAGGAAGCCCTTGAGCATGTCCTTTCCGAAGTCGTCATTCTGGTACAGCACCGCTATCTTGGCGTCCGGCTTTTCGCGTTGGATATAGCGCGCAAAGATGGCGCCCTCGCTCTGGTACGAGGTCCCCATGCCCATCGTCCAAGGAAAGTGCTTCGGGTCATCCCATTTCGTCGAGGCTGACGCGAGGAATAGATGAGGAATCTTTTTGCCGTTCAGATACTTCTGAATGGCGGAATTAGTTGGGGCACCGACCGGGCTGAAGATGGCAAGGACTTCGTCGCTCTCCACAAGACGCCGCGTCTGCTCAAGCGTCTTCGGAGGACTATATGCGTCGTCGTAGCTGATGAAGTTGATCTTGCGTCCGTTGATGCCGCCTTGATCGTTCACCATCCTGAAAAACGCGGCCTCCACCTTCCCGACGGCCCCATAAAGCGAGACTGGCCCGCTGTACGGCGCTACGTTGCCGATCTTGATCTCGGTGTCGGACGTTCCGGGATCATACTTTGGCTGCGCGCTTACCGGAGCCGCCAACGCCATGGTAAGCCCAATCAAGCACAGCGCTTTGTTGTTCATTTTGCTCTGATTCCCTCGCCTGCAACGGAAACGGGTTGGTTTCCAACATCGCGCAACTCTGCCGTTACCGGTCCATTCGGCGAGCGGCGTTGTGGAAACCAATCTGTTTCCATAGCTCAAAAAGGGGGGCGGCGTCAACGGGTCCGGAAGTGGCCACAACCGGGAGTTCGCTCATGCCGGAACCTTCGTACAGCGATCAATCCGGAAATTTCTTCCCGAACATAGGGAGACCGCTCCTCGACTCCGTCGCAGAGACTTCGTCCTGCAATACGTCCCAGTGTTCTGCAAGAACGCCGTCCGCGATCCTTACGATGTCGGCTGCGATGAGCGCGCGCGGCTGACCGTTTCCGGTGAAGCGACCGTGCAGGAAGACGAAATCTCCCTCGGCGAGAGCCACGCCGTTTTCATAACGAAGTTCGGCGGGTAAGGATTTGACCAGATCGAAGAGTCCCTCGCGACCGGGCGCGATATGAGCACTGTGCTGGATGTACTTCGGCGACCAAAAGGTCTCGGCAGCCTTGTAGTCGCGCTTGTTGAACAGCGTCTCGAACGCCTCCAGCACGAACGCCTTTCGTTCCGCCGCTGACTTCATGATTGATTCCCGTAGCTTGAGTCGACCAGCGAAGCGAATTCTCGATGCTCCTGCCAGTTTCGGGCGCAATCTAGGTCAGAGGTCAGTGGCCTGAAACGTCAAATTTGCCACGTTTCCGGTCACGCGATGTCTCGCGAATCGATCCGATTGGCGAATTTGTTGTCCAAGTTGGGATACCCCGGAGATGCATCCGAGCTCAGATCGTAGATTTCCATGCCGGGTCGAAACCAGAGGCCGCCGGTTTCGATCCGCCGATCGAAGGCAGGTGTTCAGAAAGAACATGGCGGTTTCGAACCACGTCGCAATCGACCTCGATTCATCGAAATACCCCGCCGACGAAACTCGGCGAGGCGGCCGCCGCCGGGCCCTGCGCTTGGAAAAGCCTCGCCATCTTGACGTCCGTCCGCTGAAGACACTTCGCGCACCGGACTGACGGAACCAAAAGAGATCGATCGAGGGGCAACCTGTCTCAAAACGCGGCAGATTTGACGTTTGCTGTCGACAGTTCGGCGAATAGGTTGGTCCGCCCGACGAAGGTTTTGACGTTTCGGCCTGCGTCACGCGCGTACGTTCAATACAGGAGAAGACGGTGGGAGACCGAATTGCGCGAAGCATAGTATTGGCGGCCCGCCCCGACGGACGCATCAAGGAGAGCGACTTTCGGTTCGAGACGTCGTCCGTCCCTGAGCCGGTTGAAAATGAGATGCTGCTTGAAATGCAGTATCTGTCGCTCGATCCGTACATGCGAGCGCGGATGGACGCGGTCAAGTCGTACGCCGCCTATCTTGAAATCGGCGACGTGATGGTCGGACACAGCATCGCTAGGGTGGTTGTCTCGCGTCATCCTCAATTTCGGGAGGGCGACATCGTTCTCGCGTCGACTGGCTGGCGCACGCTTTGTCTGTCGAAAGGCGAGAACGTTCGCAAGCTGGATCCGGACTTGGTCCCTCCGACTTCGTGGCTCGGGATCCTGGGAACCGCGGGTTTCGCGGCCTATGTCGGACTGCGCGCGCTGGTCGGGCAACTCGCGCGCCGGGCGGGGGCTCGCGCCGTCGGAATAGCCGGCGGCCCGGAGAAATGCAGCTACATCAAGGAGGCTTTCTTCGACGAGGCAATCGACCACCGGGCGCCGGATCTCGAAAAGCGCCTCGCAGGCGCATGCCCGAACGGCGTGGACGTCTATTTCGAGAACGTCGGAGGCGACATCTTCGCGGCGGTTTGGCCGCTGCTGAATCAATTCGCAAGGATACCCGTCTGCGGCCTCGTCGGGCAATTCGGTCGTCCGACGCCTCCGGGTCCGGACAGATTGCCAGGCACCATGCGTCAGGTTCTATCGAAGAGCCTTACCATTCGTGGCTTCCTCATAACGAATTTTCCAGAACTCCGTGCGGATTTCGAAAAGGAGATCGTCAGCGGATTGAGAGATGGCTCCATCCGCCAGCGAGAGGATATTACCGACGGATTCCACGAAACCGTTCGTGCATTCATGCAAATGCTCGACGGCAGCAGCTTCGGAAAGTCAGTCGTCAGGGTCGCGACCTAGCAGTCTTCTTTGAGGTTCTCCCTGAGGGCTGATTACTTGGGCGCTCTCACACATCAGAGGACATTCCATAACCAGTCATTACGCGAACCAACGCGACAAACGCAGTGCGCCTTAGGACTCCCCCCAAATACTAAGACGTACTGGTGAGCGGAAACTTAAGCGGCGAGCTTCAATATCTGGACGACATCTCCAGGATCACGGATGGGTTGTGGATTGGATCGCGTGAATATCGAAAGCATTGCATTTTCGCCAATGAGCTTGAACTTGTCTTCACGAACGCCAACTTCTGAAAGCTTACGCGGAAGCCCAAGTTTTCCGACGAAGGCTGCAAAGGCGTCACTGGCATCCAGGTCCGGCGCTCGCAGCGCGCCCGCAATCGACTTTTGGGCTTCTCCCGTGGCCGGCTTGTTGTAGCGCAGGACGCTGGGCATCATCACCGCCGTGCAGAAATAATGCGGCACGTCGCAGGTTCCACCGAGAACGTGACCGATGGCATGGCTGGCTCCCATTGGAACGCGCGCCTGCAGCCCGAAAGCCGACAACCAGGACCCGAATTGACAGTTGAGGCGCGCTTGCTCGTCGCCGGGATTCCCCTTGGTTCGTAGTAGGCCATCATAGAGAAACCGCAGCCCGCTGAGACACGCGCTATCGACCAGCGGGTTGCCCCGAATCGAGCAGATCGCCTCGATGCCGTGATCCATGGCGCGGGTGCCGGACCCGAGCCACAATTTTTCCGGCGTGTATTGGGTGATGGCCGGATCCAGGATGATTGTCCGCGGCATCATCATCGGATGATTGAAAATCTGCTTCAGCTTGCGGCGCGTGTCGGTCACAAGGGATCCAGAATTGTACTCGCCGCCTGATAACGTGCTTGGAATAGCAATCATGCGGACCCTTGGATCGCGAAACTGTCCGAAACGTCGTTCGGGCGTCGTCTCGTAACCGTCGAGGCCGTCCTGATCGGCGATCTCATGCTCGATGCACATCAGTATGATCTTCGCCGCGTCTACGACAGAGCCGCCGCCGATCGCGACGATCAGGTCCGCCTTGGCCTCCCTCGCACGAGCGGCGGCCTGCACGACGACCTCACGCGTGGTATGTTGAGGTATCCCATCGAACGTGCCGGCATATCGATCCCCCAGGGATACCCGGATTTTCTCGATTTCTTCGGTCTTGGTGTTCAGGGTCCGGCTCACGATCAGGAATAGGCGCCGGACATCGAGGCGTTCGGCCTCCTCACGAAGCGCCTCGGCGGCGGGCTTGCCGTAGATGACCGAATCCATTGGAGGGTATTGGTAGCTGCCCGCGGCTCGCATGTTTCGCTCCATTAATGGCACGCATTCCGAAAACGGTTTGAAAACGAAAAAGACGATTCGCGCCGCCTAGGCTGCCGAACGCCTTTGTTTGCTATAGGTTGGGCATTCGTAAGGGATTTTCGATCGCTCCCTCGCGATCGAAAACATTTTTCACGCTACCCATAGCCTCCTCCGATGCCCTTCACCGTCCGATCCCGATAGCACCTCCTCACTCGGAGCCGGCGTCGAGAACGTCACCTAACTGGTCCCAGCTCGCGCCGTTCCAACGTTGCAGTTGCATCTGGGTCCAGACCATGTTGCTGGTCGCGCTGGTGTTGATCTTGATGCCGGGCAGCGCGGTCGGAAGCACGAAGTCCTTTAACGACTTGGCCTGCGTCAGGATGTTGGTGCGCGACAGGTCGTTGCCGCATTGCTTGAGAATTTGCTCGAGCAACATGCCTTGCTGGTAACCGGTCAGGTAGCTGGTGTTGGTGATATCCGCTCCAGAGAGGTACTTTTCGAAGAATTCGCGATAGGCCTTGATGCCCGCGTCGTCGCTCCATTTGGGGTCGTTGGGATCTTTGTTGGGGGTACCGACAATGACGCCTCTGGAATTCTCGAGGCCGGCAGGCTTCAGCGTCCCCGCAACGGAGCTGGAAGGAAAATTGATGATCAGCGTCGGCTTCCAGCCGATCTCGGCGGCCCTCCGGATCGCCTGGGCGGCAAACTTCGGCGTTCCCGCAACAAATAAGGCGTCCGCCCCTGAGCTTTTCAAGGTGACGACCTGCGAGTCGATCGTCGGCTCGGTCACCTCATAGGCTGCCGTCACGACCCGCTTGTCGAAATCGCCGCCGAGAAAAGTCTTGAAGGCGTTGACATAATCCTTGCCGAGATCGTCGTTCTGATAAAGGATCGCATATTTTCCGGTCGGCAACGTCCGGCTCAGATATTTCGCGTAGATCTTTCCTTCGGTGTCGTAGCTGACAAGACCTGTGGTCGTCAGCGGGTAGTCCTTCACATTGGTGAATTTGCTGGAGCCCGTGACGATCGAGATGGCCGGAATGCCCTTTGCGGCCAGATATTTCGACGTGGCAGAATTGCCGGGCGTGCCGAGCTGGCTAAAAATGAAAGCAACCTCGTCGCTCTCGACCAGCCGGCGGGTATGCTCGACCGCCTTCGGCGGGCTGTAGGCATCATCCAGCGCGATGTAGTTGATCTTGCGGCCGTTGATTCCGCCGCGGTCGTTGACGGATTGCACATATGCGAGCACGCCCCGACCGACCAGCCCAATCGAGGACGCCGGGCCGCTAAAGGGGAATACGCTCCCGATCTTGATTTCCGTCGCCGTGACACCCGGAGCGTCGGCAGCGAACGCAGTCGAACCCAGCGCCAAAATCAAAGTGCAGGCAATTTTAAATTTTTCGAACATCCTTGCTCCTCGCTCGAACTCAGTTACCGGTTCCTCATTCGGACGCACTTGCCCGCATCCGCTGTAAGGGAACGGCCTGCCGTTTGTTTTTCGGTCCGTGTGGCGAGCACGTTCGCGCTCAAAGCGAAAGCCTCGACCTCGCATTAAACAAGCTCCATAAAGCTATAGTTCTTTTTTAGAACTGTGTCAATCCAATGCGCAAGCGTCGCGAAAAACTCAGGACGGGCCCCCGCAATAGGAGGGTAGTGGAGCGGTGTTCGGAGGACTCAGTTTTTACGATTATGACTTGAAATACAAGGCTTTTCGTCGGTTCAAGTGCGGGTTTCGTTTGCTTTCGATTGCCGCGCTGCTAACGATTGAAGCATTCTTCTATTCGTCCAATCGACGATTTTTTGTTCAACTTGATAGTTCTTTTTTTGAATTAGAATTATTGCCGAAGTGCCGAGGCCTCCGACGGATGTGCAACAGTCGTTCGAGATCACGCCGGTTGCCGATCGCGATTTTGCTCGTTCCAAATAACATCGAAAATCGAGCTGCTAATCGCGTCTCGCAGCCAGGGTATCATCGAGCCAGTCGAAAATGACTTGATGTAGCCTTGACACGGCACCCATGTGACAGTGTTCCCCGGCGCCCTCAGCGTCCGTGAGGGTCACAAGATCGCTCTTGGATTTGAGCGCTGAGTGCAGCTTTTCCGGTTGCCCTTTGAGGAATTGGTCATTTTCGGCATCAAGAACCAAGGCGGGAGTTGTTATGGAATCAACGATACCCTCGAGTGTGTATT
>WNFQ01003484.1_pt1 | contig 14781 bp, 15 predicted proteins | sample 5400171 | NCBI WGS metagenome assembly WNFQ01 (sample SAMN13153356, study PRJNA577476) | soil metagenome | isolation source: 20 cm soil under Madrone tree | place: USA:California | collected 2016-06-14
CAGAATATTTGGCCGAAAATCGTTCAGCACTTGAGGAACCGTCTCAGCAAACTGACACAGGCGTTTGGCGAGCTTAATTTCGGCGGAGTCGGCGAGAATCAGCTTGTCGATCTTTGGCGCAGATTCGCCTGCTTTGCGGAAGATGGAACGAATCCGCACGTACGCGTTCTGCAAGTACGGCGCAGTGTTTCCCTGCAACGAAAGCATTTTGTCCCATGAGAAAACGTAATCGGTCATCCGGTACTGCGAGAGGTCAGCATATTTCACTGCGCCGATCCCGATCTTCTGGGCGATGTCGATCTTTTCGTCGTCGCTAAGGTCCGGATTTTTTTCCTCGACGATTTTCCGCGCGCGGTTCCAGGCTTCCTCCAGAAGATCACGCAACGGCACGTTCTCGCCGGAGCGCGTCTTCATCAGTTTCCGGTCTTCGCCTAGGATGCTGCCAAAAACGATATGGCGGAGCTCAACCTTGTAACCTTCGCGCCGTGCAATGTTGAAAATTTGTTTGAAATGCAAAATCTGCGGCGCGCCCACCACGTACCAAATCGCGTCCGCTTTCAAATCGTTGACGCGATAATCGACGGTGGCGAGATCCGTCGTGGCGTAATTGAAACCGCCGTCGCGCTTGCGGATGATCAGAGGTTTATCGGCTAGTTCTGGAACATCGCGAAAGAAAACGACAACCGCCTCTTCGCTAATCTCGGCAATACCAGATTTGAGCAGGCGTTCGACGACGCCGGGCAGCCGCTGGTGATAAAAGCTCTCGCCGCATTGGAGGTCGTAATGAACGTCGAGCAATTTGTAAACACGCTCGAAATCCTGCATTGAGAAGGCGACGCATTCGTTCCAGATGTCGAGGTTTTCCTTGTCGCCAGCCTGGAGCTTTATTAACTCCTGGCGGCACGCTTCGCGAACTTTCGGATGGTTGGTCGCTCGCTCGTTTGTTTCCTTGTAAATCCGAACAATCTCTGCCAGCGGATTGCGCTGCAGCGCTTGGCGATCCAGCAGGTTTTTCCAGCCGTAAATGACCATCCCGAACTGCGTTCCCCAGTCGCCAACGTGATTGTCGCGGATCACTTCGTGTCCGAGAAACTGCGCGATGCGGGCAAGAGCATCGCCGAGCACCGTGCTGCGGATGTGGCCGACGTGCATCGGTTTTGCCACATTGGGCGAGCCAAAATCAATCACGATACGTCGGGGCGAGTTTGCTTCGGCAACACCGAGCCGTTCATTCCGCAGCATCTCCACTGTCTTTTCAGCGACCGCGCCGGCGCGAAGTGTGAAGTTGATAAAGCCCGCACCTGCAACCACCGGTGATTCGCAAACGTCGCCGGAATCAAAATGCGCGACGATTCTCTCTGCGAGAACTCGCGGACTTTCGCCGCGCTGCTTCCCTAGCACGAGCGCGGCGTTAGTCTGGTAATCGCCGAAGCGCGGATCGGACGCCGGCGTCAATTCGCCGGCGACCGGCAAGCCGGCGTCTTTCAAAGCATTCGAAAGCTTTTTTGCAAGCAGTGACTGGAACGTTTCCATAATCGCTTAGCCACAGATTCCCACAGGTGAAGCACAGATAAAGATTTGTTTCACCCTACGTTTTTATCAGCGCGGGGTGGAACATAGACCTTCAGGTCTGTGCGCCCAGCGGAGTTGCACTCCGCTGATGATTGGAGAAACAGCGGGTTCCAACCGCGGGGCGCACAGGCTGCAAGCCTATGTTCCGTTCACTCTTTACACGTTTTTACGAACGATCGCGAAAGATCGACAAAATTTCGTCAGCGGATTTCGCGCTAGCCAGACTTTCGCGCACCGAGCGGTCGTTCAGAAACTTTGCAATGGAGGCAAGCGTGCGCAGGTGTGTTTGAAATTGATTTTTCGGGACGATGAAAAGGACGACGAATTTCACCGGCGCGTTATCGAGCGCATCAAACTCAATCCCGCTCGTGGACCTTCCGAAAGCGGCGACGACTTCGTCGAGCCGGTCCGAAGAACAATGCGGAATGGCGATCCCGAACCCGATGCCTGTGCTCATCGTTTCCTCGCGCTGTCGAAGTGCGTTAAGAATAGGGTCCCGATCTGCGGGCTTGATTTTACCAAGACGAACGAGCAAATCGATCAACTCGACGATGGCCACCCATCGCTCTGTTGCTTTCATCTCCGGGATGATTTGCTCGGCAGAAAGTAAATTGGCCAAGGACATGCGGATTCCCAGTGCGGGAGGCCAAGCTTAGCGGGAGTGTCTAGGTTGACAAGCGTGTTTTGACCCAAGGAGCGCTTACGGCTCGCGCACCTTGTAGTTCAACCGCCGGGAAAGCAGCCAGCGCACGCCGAACATATCAATTGTCGCGCGGAGAGCGCGATTACCCAGGCCGTACTTGCTTTGGCCGAAGCGACGGGGCCTATGGTTCACCGGAATTTCGACAAGCCGGTAGCCCGCGCCTTTAACCAGCGCCGGGATGAAGCGATGCATTCCCTTAAATGGTACCAGCGCGCCGACGCATTCGCACCGCATTGCTTTGAGCGTGCAGCCGGTGTCGCGCACCCCGTCTTTTGTGAAACGGCTGCGAACTGTGTTGGCGATCCAGCTTGTTAACCGTTTCACCACCGTGTCCTTGCGCTGGGCCCGATAGCCGCAGACGAGATCCGCGCCGCGCGCAATTTCAGCGAGAAGCTTTGGAATGTCGGCAGGATCATTTTGCAAATCGCCGTCGATGAGAACTGCTGTCCTGCCACGGGCCGCCTCGAGCCCGGCATAAATGGCCGCGCTTTGTCCGGCATTTCTCTCGAAACGAATGAGGCGTACGTTCGTGCCGGATTCAATACGCTCAACTGTGCGATCGACAGATCCGTCGTCGACGAAAAGAATTTCGTAATCAAAGTCCTTTAGCGCCCCGCTCAGTTCCGTTTGCAGAATCGAGATGCTTTCCTCTTCGTTGAAAAGGGGCACGATGACGGAGACTGCGGGTGAGCTTGTCGTTTGCATCACGGGCACGTCGTGAATAGTACGCGATGTCGTGTTGAACGCGGGTCATCCCGAACCAAGCGAGAGACTTCATGCACGGAGGTTGTGTCACGCCGTTCTCTTAGTGTGATCAACAAAGCTTGTGTGAGGTCCTTCGCTCCGCTCAGGATGACCCACGTGGGGGGCTTGTAAAAATGGCTTCTCATAGCGGGAGTGTCCGGTAATTTCGGCAAAGGAACACCTGCCACGTCCGCAGCGGCTTCCCATAACGCCGCACCTCGATGGTTCCGACCGGCTCGGTGGACTGAAATGCAGCTCGAATACTATGCGGCACGTGTTCCTTCTCGCCGCTCCGAATAAAGAGAGCATCTCGGCCAACAAAGGGATTGATGCCGTTTTCTTCTGTGTACGTTTCACCCTCTGGACGCGGCGTACCGGGTTTTAGTTCGACGAATTCATCATAGCGCGGCCAAAACGAGAACTGGTTTACCATGTCCTGCGATTCGGGGATATACACCGGCGGATGACCGGGGCCTTCCACCCGTTTGTCGCGCAAATAAAAGGAAATCTCAGATGCACGATCACGCGCGTCGGCAATCAAAAAAAGCTTCTCGCCCAATTTCGCTTCCACCAGTATTGCCACGAGCGCAGCCAGCCGTAACGCGATGCTGCCTTGGAGTCGTTCCCACCAAAAATGAATTGCCAAAAAACCGAAGCCAAAAAAAGCGAGTCCATCCCAATTTGGCGCAGCAGCCTTGTTCAATGAAAGAAGCAAGTAAAAGAGAAATACCGGTAAGCCAAACCACATCAAGAACAGCACCTTGAATTGTTGATTGACGCGTCGCCAGCTTGCAATGACTCCCCATGCAAGGACCAGAAAGAGAAACGGCGAATAGGCGAGAAAATGCTGGCCCACAAACGAAAGAACTTCGACCGGGTGAAAACCAAATCCGTGCTCGAGACTTCCCCGCGACCGCAGATGCACCAGCGTGATCCAGGCATGTTGCTGGTTCCAGACGATCGGAGGTATCGTGCAAAGCGCGAACACACCGAGTAATGAGTATGGACCCGGGCGTGCAAACTCCCGCCTAAGCCGGGGAGCCAGGGCAAGCACCAGTACAATCGAGACAAGTTCAAGTGCGTTTGTGTATTTGGAAAGAAAACCCAGCCCAATCAGCAATCCGGTAGCCGGCCAATACCACGAGAAACGCGGGCTTTTTTCTATCGCCAGCCAAAACGCGAACATCGCCGCGAGCCAGAAGAAGACCGACAAGGCATCAATCGTCATCACAAACGCGCCGATATTGAATATCGGTGTGACATTCAACGCGATGACCGTCCATAGCCCGGCGGTGGCGTTGAACAAACGGCGGGCGAAGTAAAACAGGAGCAGACTTGTTCCCGCTGCGAACAGCGGACTGAAGAAGCGGACACCGAATTCATTCGAGCCGAAAACGGCAGTGCTGGCGCGGATGACAAAAGCAATCGTAGGCCCTTTGCTGAAATATGCCGGGGCGAGCCGCTCCGACCACATCCAGTAATGCGCCTCGTCGAATTCCAGATCAGTCGTTGCCAGCAGTGACAATCGAATCGCGGTCAGCGCGACGATAAACATCCAGACCGCTCGCGTGGTGGTCATTTAAAGCGTGACGGCGCGCCCTCGCGCGCGTGGGCAGGCTGTGGTCGCGCGCTACCGTTCGAATCATCAAGCAAGCTTGCATGGCGCGGAAAGAGCTGCGGCATCCATTTGCGTCCCACGATCCTCCAGATCATTTCGAATATGGCGATCAAAACCAGTGATTCACCGACTCCGAGAAAAACAGTAGCGATCACGTCACTGGGCCAATGCGCGCCAAGATAAATTCGCGAATAAGCCACCGCGCAAGTGACAAACCAGTAGAGCCAGCCCTGCCGCCGGTAAAACAGCGTGCAAAAAACCGCAATTATGGTGTTGGTCGCCACGTGTCCTGATGGAAACGATGGCCCCGACCGGCTGCGATCGGAGGAATCGGAGAAGCGAATGGTCGGTTTCTTGAAAATGGTAAGAAATTTCGGACGCGCCTTTTGCAACTGTACCATCCGCACGTTCTCCACCTGTTTGGGCCGACGCCGATCCACGGCCGACTTCAACGTACTCGTCACCAGGCTTCCGATTAGTAATGAGAAGACCAAGCAGAGCACGAACGCGCGCGCTTTGAATCCGCCAAACAAGAATGCGCTAACTCCGATTGCGACAAACAACGGTCTCCAAATCTCGGTATCGCTCAACGCCGCCATGAACAAGTCCAGACCACGACTCGTCCATTGTTGATTAATGAGATGAAAGAGAGTTTGATCCAAGTGTTAAATATGAACTCGTGACTGTCCCCTATTCAGCGATCTCACCTAAACGTAAACCGAGTGATGCGTAGAATTGTCGCGTTGTTCTTCATTAGCTCGGTGCCGATCTTCGCCCAGTCTCCGCCGTCAGCCAAAGACATTCTCGCCTCGGTGCGGATGATCGAGTCCAAACAGCAACTCGATCTGCAGGGACAACTTCGACAGAATGACGTCGTGATTCCATTTCAACTGGTCCAAGACGGGCCGCTTATTCGCTATTCATTCACAAATCCGGATGAGGTTTTGCAGTTGCGGCTCGGCGACAACAGTTCGCGACTTGATCTTGTGAGCGACACTGGAACCGAAAAATTCACGGCGTCGAAGCTCAATCAAAAAATTCGAGGCACCAGCGTGACGTACGAAGACCTGGCGTTCAAATTTCTCTACTGGCCGACCGCGCGCGTCCTGGGCGAGGAAAATGTGCGCACTCGCAAGTGCTGGAAACTGCAAGTACGCGCACCCTCGCGCGAGTCACAGTATTCAAATGTGTTGCTCTGGATCGATAAGGCGAGCGGCGCGCTAATGCGAATGGAGGGCTACGATTGGAACGCTCAACTTGCCAAGCGGTTCGAAGTTGTTTCAGCGCAAAAAATTGAGGGCCGGTGGTTTCTCAAACAAATGCGCGTGGAGGAATTCCAGCCGGGCACGAGCCACGTTGAGGCACGGACATACCTGGAGATTAAGCGATAGCGCTGCCGCGTGAACTGTGGCCGCCTCTCTGTGAGAGGCGCGGCCCACGTGCGCCATTCAACGTTAGCGCCGCGCTTCGGACAGCGAAGCGACTACAGCAAACGTTAGGCCGCCTAGTGCTGGTCGGATTTTGCCCCGCTCACCACAAGCCTGCGCCCAAGGAATTCCTTGTCGTGCAATTCCTCCACAGCGCGTTTCGCTTCGTCGATGGTTTGCATCTGCACAAAGGCAAAACCTTTCGAGCGCTGGTTGTGCCGGTAACTCACTACCTCGGCATTTTGCACGTGCCCCACTCCGTTGAATAACTCAAACAGGTCGCTCTCAGTGGCGTCGAACGACAAATTACCAACGTAGAGACGCGGCGAAGTAACTTCAATCCGTTCGGGTTTGCGCGATGGTCGCGAAGGCTGTGCGCCATTGCGCGGCTGCGCTGCGGTTTTCCTTTTCTCCCCGCCGTTTCCGAAAAATTCGGCAACCCGTTGCCAGAATGTCTTTTTCTGCGGCTTCGCTGCTCCCTGGCGATCTCGAAAGCGATCTTGACTTTCTCTGCGTCGGCCCCCACCGCGCGGGCGGCGTGAGCGTCTTCCGGATGAATAAGAGTTCATGTTTATCCTTAATCTTTATCCAATTGTTAAAAGGGCGGAGCGCCCCGAAAAAGCTCGGGACACCGTCCGCGGCGCGCGAATCATCGAGAGTCCAGTCAAACTTTTTGCGAGCACTCTGCGACGCCAATGGAAACTCCGCCTCGTTGTGTCGGAAATGGACTTGTCTCAAAGCGTGAGCCGGCGCACTCAAGCAACGAAACAGCAACGCCGCAACCGTTTGCAGCATCGGTTCAAGAAATCTGAATCGTCGAAGGAACCGGACGCTCGGAAGATCGAAGAAGATTCCCGACATCTCGCGCTGATTATGGCCTGCTTGCAGCGCGATTGCAAGTGCAACAAAAGCGAGGCTAACGCCTTATCCCGCGATGGACATTTCGATCAGCGCCTAATCCAATCATCGCGCAACGAATAAGCGCGCGATTTGATGTATTCTCGCGGACGCTCGCCGCGAATGGGCTGCACAAAATACCGTAATTCGCGCCGGGGCAGCCTCGGCTCGTAGCCGAATTCCGGCATAAGATCGCGGCAATGCCATTCTACCCACCCGATTTCGTCTTCTGAGAGTTCACCTTGCCACCGTGTCGCCGGTTCGGAGCTAATTTGCGAAAAGTTAATCCGCGCCGCGGAATTACCGCTCCAGAACTGTCCTACTTTCGTGGGCGTCAATACGGTGTCTGGGGCGAAATCAATCTCGAGATAGGCGCAAACTTCTTCCATTGTCGTGGCGGGTTGGCAGACCAACTTTTCATACGGCACTACGAGCCCGGGAACCTGGCCGTCGCGCACGCGCCTGGCTAGGCGGGCGGCTACCCGCCAATGCGCAATCACGTAATAAGTTGAGAACCTTCCTGTTTGTCTCGTTTTCTCCAGCGCGATTTGCGCCGCGAGAATAGCGCGCGGATCGCGCATCGTGACCAGAATTTTTGCATCCGGAAAGCGCCTGAGGATCTCCGGAATGTGATTGCGATTCGCCGGAGTTTTCTCCACCCAGCGCGCTACGGTGTCCAACGGCCGTTTCAGCATCGCCGCATATGCTTTCACCATTAGCACAAGCAAATCCTCCTGCGCATTCGCGGGATCAAATGCCGCATGCTCGAAAGACTTCAGAAATTCCTCCCGCGGAAACGTCGAGTAATTTCGCTTACCCCACTTGCACGGGCCGCCGAATAACACGTTGGCGAGCGACTGCTTCGTCAGGTAATCAAACTGTGCGCGGCGGCCGCGTGGCCCATATTTGGTCAGGACGGTAGGAAAATAAGCGGTCTCTTCTGGTAAAACGAGAAGCTGCGGATGATTATCGAGCAACGCCACCAACAGTGTTGTGCCGGATTTCGCCTGACCGGCGATGAAGCAGGCCCGTTGATCGAATGGCAAATCCTGGATCGAATTCTTCATTTGCCGCTGCGCAAAAACCAATCGACAAAACGCGGCAATCCCTCGCTCAACCGCGTGGTTGGATTGTAGCCGAGCAATTTTCTTGCTTTGGAAATGTCTGCACAAGTCAGTGGCATATCGCCGGGTTGCTCCGGCAGTTCGTTAATTTTTGCCCGTTTGCCAAGCGCATTTTCGATCGCGACGATCAAGTCTTTGAGCTGAATTGTCTCGCTCTCACCCAAGTTGAAGACGTCGAAGAGCGGGCCTTTGTACTCGAACGCAGCCATCGTTCCCTGAATCACGTCATCGATGTAAGTGTAATCGCGACGCGTGCTGCCGTTCCCAAACTGATCAATGGGTAGCCCGGCGTAAATGCGCCGGGTGAATTGATGAACAGCCAAATCCGGCCGTTGCCGTGGACCGTACACTGTGAAGTAACGAAGCGCCACTACACGCAGGTTGTAGAGATGCGAGTAGGTCGAGCAAAGAAATTCGGCTGCGACTTTCGTGGCCGCATACGGACTGAGCGTCTGAGTGAGATGTTCATCCTCAGAAAATGGGATCGTCTTGGAGGCTCCGTACACCGATGAACTGGATGCGAAGATGAATCGCTCGACGCCCGTCACACGCGCCGCCTCAAGCAGGTGTAATGTCCCGGTGACATTTGTATCGTAGTAGAGTCGCGGGTGTTGAATCGAAGGTCGAACGCCTGCGCGCGCAGCCAGATGCGCGATCGCGTCAACTTGCTCACGGTGAAACAAATTGCGCACCGATTCGCTGTCGCGAAGATCGACGTGGCAAACGGTTACGTGTTTGGCGCAACCGGCAATGTTCGCATGCTTGATCTGCGGATCGTAAAAATCGTTGAAATCATCAAGGATGACAACTTGATGTCCGGCCGTCAGCAGTTTTTCGACGAGGTGCGATCCAATAAAACCCGCGCCGCCTGTGACCAAAATTCTCATGTGGCTAAATTAGCCACGGATGGACACAGATGGACACAGATTTCGCGGCGACAGCCTACAATTCAGAAGTCGCGCCAGTGCGAAAGCAGATAAAACCAGTTTAAGGCAAGTGCCGCGACAATGACTCCTCGCGCGTATTTCTTTTCAGTCTGCCGAAACAGAATTCGCAAACGGGGCCCGCGCATTGCGAGCGTCGCAAACGCGTAAACATCATACGCAATCACGCCGCACAAAAGCGCGAATACGAGCGGATTCCATTTCAATGCGGCGAAGAAGTGTCCGTGAAAAAATTGAATCGCGCAGCGCGTCATTCCGCAGGTCATGCACGGCAAGCCAGTGAGTTCATGAAATACGCAGACAGGCCAGGGCAAGCTCAGCGCCAGCCAAAGCGCCGCGGCAGTCAGCGACAAAACCGAGACGCTCAGCCAGATCAGCTCGTGATCAATTTCGCCGGCATTAAGCTGACGACCGCGAACCTGCATTCCCCGGGAAATTTCGGAACTAATGCTGCGATGCACTCCACGCCCCCAACGCACCGATCATGAACGCGATCAACAGTGCTCCGCCGCAGCAAACAACCAGTGGCAGAAGCACTGCCAGAAGCACGCGTCCAATGTCGGTCTCATGCGCGCGGGATAAGCCGATGCAATAAAGCACAATTTTCCAAATGCCTACGATGAGGCCGCCACAAAATGGAACGATAAGTAACGGATCCACGGACCCGCCGACAAAGCAAACGACGCGAAACGTTGTTTCAAACGATTGTCTGGCACCGCCGACGATCATCAAACAAACATGAAAGATGGCCGCAGCGACGAAGGCGCCGATTGCCGCGAAGACCGGCGCAAAAATAATCATGAAAACGGACCCAATTCCAGCGCCAACCAGGTGTCCGACACCATGTCTATCGCCTAATGGGATCGCCGATGGCAGAAGCAGTGTCATCAGAACATAAACGATGATTCCGAAACTGCTGCCGACTACCAGGTAGAGAAGCGGTTCCCCTAGACCTCCTTCGCGCTTCATTACTGTGAACGCCACGCCCGGTTTTCCCAAGACCATCATCAACGTCTCTACAAATGCATTAAAAAATCCTTTGGATTGACGCTCGTCCCATGGCAGCCCGCTGCGCGGCGCCGCGGGTTCTGATATTGAGATTGCGCCAGTCTGGGGAGGCGGTGCCGCAGGGGCATCCCCTGCCAACTCTGGGAACTGCGAGAGCGGCTGCCAAGTCGCCATTCCTTCTTTCCACCCAATATCGCTTGGAGCGAAGCGGCCAGTGCGCAGACCTTCGCGAACTTCTTCTTCGGAAAATGCGCCCAAACTTGTTGCGCCCCGATTAACGTGAATCATGGCCATAATGCGCTCGTTCTAATGAAGCGGCGCGCGGAGCGCAAGGTTAAACGGTTACAAGGGTTACAAAAGTTACAGAGGAGTAGTCTTCGGCCCTTGTAACTCTTGTAACGTTTTTAACTTTGTAACTTCTCCGCTTGGTCCAATGCGCGCCAAAAATACCACGCTGCAACCGAGCGATAGGGACGCCATTTTTCGCCGATTTTCATCAGCTGTTTCGGTGTGGGCAGTTTTTGCCGGGCAAAGGTTTTGGCGAAACCTTTACGCACGCCGTAATCATCGACGGGCCACACGTCCGGGCGTCCAAGATCGAAAAGGAGAAGCATCTCAACTGTCCATCGGCCGATGCCGCGCACCTGAGTGAGGCGCGCGATAATTTCGTCATCGCTCATCCGGAGAAGTGCGCGGCCGGATGGCACGGTGCCATCAATCGTTTTTGCAGCGAGATCCTTCAATGCGGCAGTTTTCGCACGCGAAAGGCCAGCGGCACGAAGTGTTTCGTCCGGGGTCGCGAGCAATTGTTCGGGATCGAGCCTTTTTCTTTTGGGATAGAGAGCGCGGACACGGCCAAAAATAGTGGCTGCAGCTTTGCCGCTCAATTGTTGGTAAGCAATGGATTCGGCCAGCGCGTCGAATGGACGGATCGAAACGGCGGGGGCGATGTCGTATCGGCGCGAACGGGCGATCAACTGCGCCATGCGCGGATCAGTGTTGGCAAGATGTCGATGCGCTTTTCCGTGATCCATAATCCGGCGTAATTATACACGGACTACTGACTCTTACAGAAAATGACTAAGCACTCATTCGAAGCCTCGCTATTGATCTTAACGCCCTTGCTCGTTGAAATCTTTTCGGTTTGCTGAGGAACATGAACACGCAACTAACTTGGTACGGCCAGTCGGCTTTCAAGGTCGTGACGCCGGGTGGAAAAGTTCTGCTCATCGATCCGTGGCTTAAGAATCCTGTTTTCGAACGAGGCAAGGAAGAGATCGCTGCGCTTAAGGATGTCGATCTTATCCTGGTTACGCATGGACATTCCGATCATGTGGGAGATGCAGTGGAAATCGGGAAAAAGACACGTGCAAGACTGGTCGCGACGTTCGATCTATCGGCGGCGATTGTTAGCGCTCTCGGCTATCCGAGTGAGCTGACTGATATTGAAACCACCGGGCACATGGGTGGTACGCTCACTCTGCTTGGAGGCGAAATCGCAGTCACGTTCGTGCCCGCGTGGCACGGCTCTGGAGTTTCCAGGGATGAAACCGCACCGCCGGTTTATGGCGGCAATCCCGCCGGATTGGTGATTACGATTCGCGGTGGCCCTACGATTTATCATACGGGCGACACAGATTTGTTTTCCGACATGGCGCTGGTGTCGCGTTTTCACAAGATCGATGCAATGCTGGTTTGCATCGGCGACCATTTCACCATGGGCCCTGCCCGGGCAGCGGAAGCAGTCAAGCTGGTTCATCCACGCGAGGTAATTCCAATGCACTACGGAACTTTTCCCGTGCTGACTGGTACACCTGAAGCGTTCGAAGCCGAACTAACAAAACGCAAGATAAATGCCAAACTGCAAGTCATGAAAATCGGCGAGACGATTGCGCTGCCCAAAGGTTGAATCATAAGTAGTTACAGGGTCAAAAGGAGACGACGCGGCGAAATTCCAGGCGTCAATTTAGCTTTGAGCTTTCTAAGCTCTTAACGGTCCAATCCATACGGTCAAAAAGAGCAATGGTGTCGAATAGAGGATCAACAATGCCAACTGGGAAAAATGGGAGAAATCCGCCACCGGCGACTAGTCCTGTGGCGAATTTGGCAGAGACACTCATTCCGAACGCGCTGCGCAACGCCGCGGCAAGGTTCGTCGATTCGTTAAAGATCAATTCGGTGTCCGAGAAAGTCCGTCGTGGACGGCGGCTCGTGATCAAGCGGCGCAATGGATACAGCGCACCGTTGGTTGACCTGGCGAATTTGTATTTTCGCATGGCCGGGATACCGATTCGTTTCTGGGCCAAAATCGAAGACTGGCGACGCTGGGAAGTGAAGTGTTTCAAAACGCTCAATGGCGATCGTTTTCGCGCCTGGGCGTGCGGTGACAAAACAGTCTGCGCCCACAAGCTGCCGGGAAAAAGCCTGTGGGAGCATTTAAATGAGGGCACACTCACGCGGCAAATGATGGAAGCCGCTGGCAAGGAATTCCGGCGCGCTCATCAGTTCTGGAGCGATGAGTTTCGCGGCCCGTGGTCGCACGGCGATGCAGGAATGAACAATGTCATTTATGACGACAAGACGGGGCGGGCGCGGTTCATCGACTTTGAAATCGTTCACGACAAATCGTTGTCGGCGAAATCCCGACAGGCGGATGACTTATTGGTTTTCCTGCTGGACTTGATCGCGATAGCGCCCGGCCGGCAATGGCTGCCCCTGGCCCTTTCCTTCCTCGACGCGTACGGAAATGCAGCTGTGATTGCAGAACTGAAAAATCAACTCGCTCTTCCAAGTGGCATGGCGTGGATTTGGTGGGGCGTTCGTACAAGTTTCGCCAATCCCGCGAAAGTGAAGCAGCGGCTGGTAAAGCTTCGAGACTTAACCGCTCGCTTCGGATACTACCGAACGCTCGCGGCCAAGCGCGCACGCCAGAGGCGACGCGCCTCAATCAGTTGCCAGGAAATGAGGCCCGGGATACCGAGCGCCAGCTCCCGTACTCGTGCAATCAGCGACAAGGCGAAAGCCGCATCTCCGGGGATGCCCATCAGGTTGCCGACGAAAAGATAACCGCCTTCTTGCACGCCCAAACCTCCGGGAACCGCAAAGGCGGCCGAGCGAATCGTTAATACCATGCTTTGCAAGATAAGCGCGTTAACAAATGTCGCATGAAGATCGAGGGCATAAAGCGCAATCCAAATTTCACCTGAGCCGCCGATCAGCGAAATAGTCGTCCACACGCAACACATCACGAGTGCATACCGCCGGGCATAAAGCGTGCGAACGGTCTGGTCGAGCGTCTCGCCACTCTGCACCAGTGAGTGCCACTCTGGCGAGTTCGCCAGACGCGCGATGATTTTGGCGAGAAACCGAAACATCCCAAGCCGTTGCACGAAATAGAAACCCGCAACGCCGGCGACGCCGATTAGCGTCCCGATCAAAGTTGGGCGAACGAAATTTTTCTGTCCCGTTACATAAACGAGCAGTACTACCCCGAGCACCGTAAAAGCGGCCTGGTTGAAAACGCCGAGCGTAAGGTCCACCAGGACGGTGCCCGCCGCGACGGGCAACGGCGCTCCATTGATCGCAGCTAGACGCGTCCGGACGATGTCTCCGCCAACTGCAGCGGAGGGAACGAGTGTGCTGACCGACTCACCGATCCAGCGCATCCAAAGCAGCTTTCGCAGGGGCAGGCGATCGGATTTCGGAAAAAGAACCCACCACGCAAGTGCGTCAAGAAACACTGGCACCGCGAAATGGTAGGCCACTACTGCGGCAATAGCCCAGCCTGCGGAAGCGAAGGCAGCGCCAACCTGGGGCGCGCCTTGCCGGATGAGCAGGATTGTGAAAAGTGCGGCTCCAGCAAGACCCAGCAACCATACAGTTATTTGGATTTTTCCCGGCGCTTTCATCGGGTGTTCGAGAGCAATTCGAGTCGACGCAAGAAGATGCGCCTATCCTTCAATAGAAATGCCTGAATCCCGCGCAGCAGACCAAGCGCTGAGCGGCTCCCGATTAGCTCAGGAGACTCTGTGCAGGTGTTTCTGCCGATTCCACGCGCACCAAAACAGGTTCGCTGACAAGGGGCGCGTCAGGAGTCAGGATCACACTTCGTCGCATTGGCTTGCCCGCAATCATGCACACCATCAGCCAAATAATTCCGAAGATTATTGCCGCGAGCACATCGGTCAGAAAATGCGCGCCCAAGGCGATACGGCTGAATCCCACCAGGAGGACCAGCGACATAGCGCTGATAATGCAGAGCAGCCGCCAGTGGCGCGTTTTAAGGGCTGGCAGGACGAAAAGCAGGAGTTGTCCGTAAAGCAGCGTCGCTGCAATCGTGTGGCCACTGGCAAAACTGTAACCAGACCAATCCACGAACGGGCCATCAACAAAAGGACGATGCCGATGAACAAGGATCTTCAGCCACTCGTTCAGCAGCATGCCGCCAGGCACAGCAATGATCAGTGTGACGAGAGAAGGCCACCATTTTTTCCACACAAAATACAGCATTACGAAGAACAAGACCGCTCCGATCCATTCACCCGAGCCGAACTCAGTGAACGCTTGCAGCACGCTCACGAATGTGCGCGTCAAATGCGCGTGGAACCATCCCGCGACTTCATGATCCGGTCCGGCAAGGGGGTTCACCATGGCCAGGGCCAGGCAATTCTGGGGGAGAATAAGGGAAGTAGTCAAAGCCAGTAAATCTAGTCCCTATTTAATACTCGTCAAACGGCAAAACATG
>WNFQ01002545.1_pt1 | contig 14775 bp, 15 predicted proteins | sample 5400171 | NCBI WGS metagenome assembly WNFQ01 (sample SAMN13153356, study PRJNA577476) | soil metagenome | isolation source: 20 cm soil under Madrone tree | place: USA:California | collected 2016-06-14
ATAAAACACAACGGATTCACCGAGTTCGTAATTCCGGAATTACGGATTACAGGACGTGTGCATCTGGACGCTAACCAGGCGATCGATTCCCGAGCAAGGGGAGCAAGTCTCCGCTAGCGGAATCTTCGGATCAACCAGGTGTGGCGCTCCGATCGCGGAGATTCGGCCGGGGGACTGTTGAAGTAGGTCTGCGAGGCCGAGACTGGCTAAGGTCGGGAGCCCCAAGGTGACGGAATCCCAACTGAATTCAGCGCCTGGATCTTGGCTTGCGGACCTTATCGCTCACTTCCTGTACAAGCTTCCCCGGTTCCACGCCAAGCGCTGAAGCAAGATCGAGAATCCTACGCAGACTCGGGTTTATTAGGCCGCGTTCCAGCTGACTGAGATACGAAACGTCGCAACGCAGCTTACTAGCCAGCGCCGCCTGGGACAAACCAATGCTGACCCGGTATTGGGCCACCACCATTCCGACCACCTTTTCAAAAGTGTCGACTCTTCGCCGGGTTGAGATGCCAATTGGCCGAACCATAAGTCTTCGTCATTATAGCAGTATAGTGCTATATTGAAGAATCACGCGACGCTGGGGATGGCCTCATGCTCGACCCACGCAAACTCGGCTCACTCGTGCAGACTATAGGTTGGCCCAGAGCCGCATTCCTGGTCTGCGTAGCGCTCCTGGCATCGCATATTGTCACTTTCGAGCAAGGAATTATTCTGCTCCTCGTCGCTCTTGCTCCGGCATTTAGTCGGTACCCAGGCACGAGAAGGTGAGCGGCACGCTGGGGGTCGGGACCGGCCCGGGGGAGTTGGGAAAACCCGTCGCATCACATCGGAGACGAGTTCATTCTTCGCGGGATTCGCAGGCGTTGGGCGTCCTGCCGCGCTGCACTCACCGTAGTCGTAGTTCGCCGGAGTGGTGGTCCCGGCCTGCCCTCCGAGTAGCCGCAAGAATGCGTTCGTATCGCCAGGTGTTTCCGTGATCGGGCTTTTGCGGTGTGATCGCACCGCTTTTTGCGAGTATGCAGTATCGATCGGTTTCTGCAGTTTGGCTCACTTCCTTTCTGCCCCTCCCGTCTTCCGGGCACCGCTTCGCTTGACGGCGAAAACCGACGCCTAGCCGCGCCCGGCGGAACTGCGAGCTTCTGCTTCGGACTATGCCGCCCGGGGGGTTTCGGCTCCCCCGCCATCCTTCGGAACGGCTACGGCCTTGGCGGTTCCCCCGAAAAAGCAGCGCTTGTCCTTGGGAGCGGCTGCGCTCGCTCTTGGGTGCCCCGGCAGACATCGGGAGCAGAAAAGGAGCATCACCAACATGCAAAACAGAGCTACTCTCACCGGATACCTCGGCCAAGACGCCGTCGTTCGCACCACCCGCAACCAAACCCCGTTCGCCCTGTTCTCGCTGGCGACCCATCGCAGATGGAAAGACCGCAACTCCGGTGAGCGCCGGTCCGTGGCGGAATGGCACCGCTGTGTGGTCTTTGGCAAACTCGCGACCTATGCGGGGACTCTCACCAAAGGCACCTACGTGCAGGTCGAAGGCGAGATCCGCACTCGCGAGTACACTCCTCGCGTCGCGTCCGACAGTGCAAGCGGCGTGAAGAAATCCGTTACCGAGATCCGCGTGTTCCGCATCATGAATCTCGACCGGCTGTCCTGAGGGGGCCGCCTAAGGGCGGCCCCTTTACCGCAGCCGACAGGCGTGTTGACCCGACGACAGCCAACTTTCTCGCGGGAACATGCGCCACTCCGGAATCGAGGTCCGTTTCATAACAGTCTGAATCGCCGCCCCTTCCTCTGCAACTCCATCCCGGCTGGCGAACCGGAGCCGGATGGCAGCGACTCAAATCAAGTTGTCAACCTGAACAACCTTGCGAATACGGTCCAGGAAATCTCACGACAGTGGCTAGCGACTAGCAGATTCCTCGGCGATGAATCACTGGGCTCTTTTACCGAAGCACGTGGAAGATCAGCGAGCGAATACACCCATCTCGTGCCTTTTACCTTGTCCACGCTTTGCTCCGCCATGCGTAGATCGAATCGACTATGCAAGTCGCGATATACGCATGAGCACAGATGCACCACGGTTTGTGAAGACCCTCCAAAAGTCATAGCGATAGCGAAAGCCCCAAAGCTCTGGTAGGCCGGCCTGTCTTCCCATGGACACGAACGTCTCCACCAAAGGGCAAGTCGTTCTTCCGGGCAGGCTTCGCTGCCGACTCGCATTGCCAGCACCCCAGGTCATACTCGTCCTAGCGAAACTTCTTCGTCAACATAGGCCGTCTTCATAGATGTCAGCTATCAAGCCAAGACAACAAAGTATTGGACGCACACGTTCGTCACCACTACTCTCGGCTCCGTCGACGGCTGGGTACAGATGCAGTCGAGCTGATCACGACCGAGAGTCCTGGGGAGTTGCTATCGAAATGCGAACGATGTCGCGCATACGCTCTGAGGGTCTAAGGCAGACAGCATCGTTGCGGAAGTGTTCAAGGATTCTCGGCCCCAGGATTGTCGGGATCCAGACCATCGGGCTTAAGATTGCCGGAATCCTGTTGATGGCGGTCATGCCTGCTTTCGCCCAGGCTGGAGGCTCGCCTTGGGAAAATGCGGTCAACGCTCTGAAGACCTCTTTCACAGGCCCGATCGCGACGGGCTTGAGCTTGGTCGCGATCGTAGTCGGTGGACTGACGTTTGCCTATGGTGAGGGCCATTCCAAGAAGGCCCTCGCTGGCATCATCTTCGGCGTGGGTATGGCCATCAGCGCGGTCAATTTCATGTCTTGGCTCTTCCCGTGAGCAGTGAGTTCTTATGGGGAACGCTCGGCGCAACACCGTCCACAAATCCATGAACCGGCCCCTGACCATCCTGGGCGCGGAACGGCGGCTGTTTTTCGCGGCCCTTATTACCGGCGCAGCATTGTTCAATCTGCTCCACAGCTTGCTTGGCGGCCTGATTCTCTTTGTGGCTGGGCTGGTCGCGGCGCAGTGGGCAACAAAGTATGACCCGCAGATTTTGCGAGTTCTTTTGAACTCGTCCACGTTCAAGGCGTTTTACGACCCGGCCAAGTATGAGCCGGAGAAAGCTTCCGTTCTGCCCCATGTTTCGACTCGACCGCATGCACAAACAATATAAGGCAGCAGGGGCGCTCCACTCCCACATCAACCTGTTTGGTTTCTGGGACGAGGAGACATTTATCACCAAAGCCGGTGACCCGGGCCTCGTTCTGCGCGTCGCTGGGGCGGACTACGAAAGCCTGGACCATGCCGCACGCGATCAGGTGGTGAAGCGCTTTGAGGCGGCGGTTCGTTCTTTCGATGACGGCATCCGCGTCTATCAGATTCTGTTCAAGAGCAATGCCGCACCGGTCCGAGGTTCCAGTCACGCCAATCCCTTGATTCAATCGGCCATGGAGCAACGCATGGCGTATTTGGCGTCGCGCGCCGAGCAGTTGTTTCGCTTGGAGATCCACTTCGTTCTCCTGCGGGAAAGAGCGCATAAAAAAGCCAGCGCCTGGTGCGCCCTCGGACGCAGGCCACGGAGTCTTCAGAGCGCGAGCCGAAACTTGGCTTCGGATTTCTCCGCCGACTGCGCCGCCGCACTGGCCCAGGATCAAATCGAGAGTGATGTCCAGCAACTTAGACATCGGGCGATGAGTTTCGCTCAGCAGCTCGAAGATGTGGTCAAGATCCAGGTGCTCCCGGCGCAAGAAGCTTTCCGAGTGCTGTACTCACTGCTGAATGTCTCAGCAGAGAAGCGGGGCACAGCACGATTGATTGCAGAACATGGGATCGATTACCAGCTCTCGGACAGCCAGGTCGAAGCCCACCGTGGACATCTCCGTCTCGATGACCACTACGTCAAAGTCCTGACCATGAAGGAGCCCCCCTCAGAAACTTGGCCTCTAATCCTGCGAGATTTGTTGGAAGTCCGCGCCCGGTTCAGCCTGGTTACCGAATGGAAGCCGGTCGACAATACAAGGGCCTGCAAGCTGATTCAGAGCCGCCGTCGGCACTTCCACAACTCCAAAACGTCGTTCCTCAGCAATCTCAGTGTCCAGGAGCACCACGGCCCCGCTGACGAACTGGTCGACGACTCAAAAGCAGCTGCGATCGCCGATCTCGGCGAGTGCCTGACCGCCATCGGTCATGAAGGCAAGTATTTCGGCGAGTTCTCCTTGTCGATCGTAGCTTATGACGAGGATCTCCACCGGCTCGAAAAGACGCTTCCAGAATTTCTGCGGGTCTTTAGCAACTACGACGGTCTGTTGCTCGAAGAGCGTTACAACCTCCTTAACGCGTTCTTCGCCACTGTCCCTGGAAATTCAGGCTTCAACCTGCGGCGGCTGTATCTACTCAACACCAATGTCGCTGACCTATCTTTATTGTTCACCGTCGATAGCGGAGATACCATCAACCAACAGTTGAACAGCGAGTATCTTGCCGTCCTCGAAACCGATCAGGCAACGCCTTACTATCTCAATCTGCACAATCAAGACGTGGCTCACACCCTTATCCTGGGCGCCACGGGATCCGGGAAGTCGTTTTTGCTCAATTTTCTGATTCAAAACCTGCAAAAGTATGAGCCGCAGACCTACATCTTCGACCTGGGCGGGAGCTTTGAAAACATCACCCGAATGTTTGGCGGTTCCTATCTCAACGTCGGTCCGGAAGGGCAGGCCTTCAGCATCAATCCCTTCAGTCTCGAACCCACCAAAGCGAACCTCAACTTTCTTCATGCATTTCTCAAAGTCTTGATCGAGGGCGGCGGAAAACATGAGCTTACCGGGGTTGAGGAACGGAGCCTCTACGCCGCTGTCGAGAGAGTCTATCGGCTGGAAGGGAAGTGCCGTACGCTGAAAAACTTCGTCGCGATGATCGGGCCGTTGGGAGAACTACTCCATCGTTGGACGCGGGCTGGCCAGTTTGGGCATGTCTTTGACAACGTCGAGGACACGCTGACTCTCAAACCGTTTCAGACCTTCAACTTCGATGCGACTTCTATTTATCCCGACGTGCTCGAGCCGCTGCTGTTTTACATCCTGCATCGCGCCAGCAGCGAAATCGAGAACCCGCAACGCGCGGCACAATTCAAAGTGTTCATCCTGGACGAAGCCTGGATCTTCATCCGGAACCAGACGATTCGGGACTACGTCACCAAGGCGGAAAAAACCTGGCGCAAGAAGAATGCCGCCATGATCCTGGCGACCCAGTCACTGCACGAGCTTGCCCAGTCGCAGATGCTAGAGAACGTCTGTGAGAGCTGCCCCACCAAGATATTTCTGGCAAACCCCGATATCGATGTGCCGCTCTACCGCGATGCCTTTCACCTGAACGATACAGAATTGGAATTGCTCGCAGGGCTTGTCCCCAAGCGTGAGCTGCTACTTAAGAACCAGCAAGGCGCAAAGAAACTCCATCTGAACGTGGACTCGTTCTCCTATTGGATGGCCACCAACACGCCCCAGGACAACGTCGAGCGGCAGCGATATTTCGAACGTTACGGGGTCAGCGACGGACTCGCGCGGCTGGCTCGGGATCATCGGGTGGAGTTGGCTTAGGCTGCAGCTCAGAAGAGAAAACGCTCGCAGGGTTCACAGGAGAGGTGTGTCTTGAAAAGATCCATATCGTTATTCGCGCTTTTGCTTGGCCTTTCGGCAGTGTCCTTTGCCGATGGAAGCGCCCGAACCGTCAAGTATCACGACAAGGACATCGTCGCGATTAAAGCCAAACTGCGCTATACCACTCTGATCGCACTGCCCTCCGACGAAAAAATCGTCCAGGCCGCCACCGGTGACAGAGATTTCTGGGTGATCGATGCTGTCCAGAACTTCTGTTTCCTTCATCCCGCCAAGGGCGGCATCCGCAGCAACCTCAATCTGATTACCGACAAGGGGAACGTCTACTCCTTCACGCTAGATGAAGTTCCCGACGATCCCGACCTCAAGGTCATCATCGAACCGAGCGGGGCGTCAGCCTTGAGTTCGGTGGAGGGAAACGCGAAGTTTGTGCCTGGCGCTGAAGTCGAGGCTTATAAGACGCAAGTGCAGATGGCGCAGTCCCAGGCGGAAGACGCCATTGCCCGCTTCAAGTCGGATTACCCGACCAAACAAGTGAAGTTTGACTATCGCTTTCACGACCAAAAGCCATTCGCGGTGGCTGCTATCTACCATGACGACCAGTTCACCTACATCAAGTCCGCCGCCTCCGAGAAGTTTTCCTTGTACGAAATCAAGGACAAGAAACCGAACTTCATCAATTTCGAGCTCCGGGACGGAACCTACGTGGTTCCCAAAGTGATTGACAAGGGCTATCTGGAGATCGGGAGCAAGCACTTGTCCTTTGAGCGTAAGCCGTAGTGTAGGAGAGGCAATGTCCAGCAGTCCCGCATCGCTGTCAGATCCAAAGCAAGTGCTCGACCGCGCCGAAAAGCCTGCGGGCGTGATCTCGAAGCGCGCGCAACAATATGTGTTTGTGGGCATCGCCGTAGTGATCGTGGTGATTTCCATGTTTTCCAGCAATCGTCAGCCCAAAGCCCCTGCCAAAAATGATGCGGCCAAAACGCCCGTGCTTGAGGAAACCAATCAGCGAAAGCTCACCGACTACGCAGCCGAGCTGACCGCAGAGCAGAAGGCGGCCGAGCGGGCCCGGCTTGCGGAATCGGCCACGTTGAATCGAAGGGGCGAAGCTTTGAGTAATGATGATCCCCGATTTGCAGCAGCGTCCTCCCGCTCTGAGGGGGGTTCTCAGTTTTCGCCCGAGCCGAACAACTATTCGGCGCCGAGTACACAGCCCGATCCCTTAGAACAACGAGAGCGAGAACGTGCCTACAACGCTCGCTTTGCCTCAAATTTCGCTTTCACATCGCCGGTTATGAAAAGCACGCCCGCCGTTGCCAAGGGCGCTCTCGATCCGCCCGCACCGCAGGCCGACCCACAACCGCAACTCTCAGGGCAGGAAAGCGGCCCCAGCAAGAAGTCCTCCGTCAACGTGAATGACGCCACCGGACCACCGTATGTCTTGTTTGAAGGGACACTGATTGAAACCGCGCTGGTCAACCGTCTCGACGGCGATTTCTCTGGCCCGGTGAAAGTCATGGTTACCAATTCCGTGTTCTCCCATGACCGCCAGCATGTCCTGATCCCGGAGGGAACCTTTCTGTTAGGCGAAGTCAAGCCGGTGCAGGGTTTCGGGCAACGCCGGCTCGCAGTGGTCTTTCATCGCCTGCTCATGCCGGATGGCTCCTTCGTTGAAATCGATCCTCGCAAAAAAAGAGTTGGTCCGCCGAAATGGCACAACGATCATGAGCGCCCTGTGTTTTTTGTGGAGTTGCGGGAAAAGTATGTCTGCACCTGGTTGGAACGACATGGGAACAGTCTGATACTGGTCCCCAGTCCAGAATCGGGAGGACATGCTCAGCCAGTCCGCTATCCGGGGGAGGCTACCATCGTCGGGCAAGTCACCGTGATTACGATGCGGATTGCAGGGGGACGCGAGGACTAAAAATGGACCCTTCGAGCTGATTCTTGCCTCTCCTTCCCAGAGCCCGCGAAGGACACAACAAAACTTTCTTGGAAGTAAACATAATTGAATAGATTTCCAGGTATTAATCGTGTTAGTAGTCATCATTCTGGAGTCGAGTGTCTCTGTGTCGAGATACACATCTATCGTGGCTTATCCGGCCGTGCTCACGTTTGGTGCCTCAGAGCCGCAGTGCTATCCGGTGCCCCTTCCTCCTTGGGGTTCTGTGGGGTTATTCGGCATACTCATTCCTGTCGAAATCAGATCGGTGTGCAGCGGGTGACGCCCGAAGTTTCTCCCCCGAAACGAGCCGTCATCTGGGGATGACGGCCTTTGGATTTTAGCGATTCTCTTGAACGGCATTCCATACTCAATGAGGACGAGGTTGTTCCAACGGTGCCTTCGGGTGGCAAATGTTCAAGACATGTTCCGCGCCCCAAGTCCGCTGGCCCAGGCCGCGTCAGATCCGCGGAGAGAGAGGGAGATGCTGCAGACATTCTCAGTTTACGTCCGCGACCGGCCCGCGGTGCTGAATCGCGTGGTTTCGCTTTTTCGCACGCGCGCCTTCAACGTCGAGTCGTTCACCGTAGGGCATACGGAACTCCCCGGTATTTCCCGCATGACCATCGTAGTCGACATCGAACGGGAACGGACCCCACTGGTCGAAGCCAACCTCTACAAGCTGATGGATGTGGCTTTCGTCGAAAGGGTCAGTGACACTGCTATCACGCAGGAGCTGGCTCTCATCAAAGTGCCCGCCCGCAAAGAACTCTCCTCCCTTTTGTCAGGTGCAATGGCCGGTTTTCACACGCGCATTGTGGCTCAATCCCAGGACTTGGTGGTCTTAGAAGTAGCCGCCACTCCCCAGGAAATCGATCGATTGGCGGAATCGCTTCGCCCGGATTGCATCTTGGAAATGGTGCGCACCGGACCAATCGCAATGGAAGCCGAACGCAAGTCAACGGTCGGACCAGGGAGGCTCCAAGACCAAAGTCATTAGCTGTGTGTTACTCGGAACCGGTTTTCTTGCCGGCTAAAGGAACACGGTCATAAACCATGGAACTCATGCAACTGCGAATGCTGGTAGCGGTGGCCGAAGAGAGCAGCGTCCAAAAGGCGGCGGAACGAGTATTTCGAACTCCGCCGGCCGTCAGCATGGCGTTGCGCAAGCTGGAGGTGGAGATCGAGGCGCCTGTCTTTGATCGTTCCGAACCGCGGGAGCACACCTTGACCCCGGTCGGAGAAGTGCTGCTGGAATACGCGCGCCGCATGCTGATCTTGCACGACGAAGCCCTGGCAGCCGTAGCGGAAACCAGAAAGGGAAGGCGCGGTACCCTGCGCATCGGGACCAACGAGAGCATCAATCTGTACGTGCTTCCGCAGCTTACCCAAGTGTTTCGCGAGCGTTGTCCCAAGGTAAAAGTCGAGGTCACATGCGATCACTCGGAGGCATTACTCTTGGCACTCTCGCAACACCGTCTTGATGTTGCCTTGGTTGCCTATCGTCCCAGCAGTCCAGATTTGGAAACCTTTCCCATCATGGCGGACGAGCTCGTGGTCATCATGAGCCCGGAACACGCTCTCGCCTCGAAGGAAACGCTTCATATCGGGGATTTGGGCTCGGAGTCGATCATTATTGAGGGAGACTCCTCCTCCCTCCACGAGACCATCGTGGAAGCGTTTCGTCGCTTGCAAACTCCACTGCACGTTCCGGTTGAGAGCGGAACCATTGAGGCCATTAAGAGAATGGTCGAGAGGAAGCTGGGTATCGGGATCGTCCCCGGCATGTGTGTTCAGGAAGAGATAAAAAGTGGAAAACTGAAGCTCGGGCACATCGCGGAGTTTCACGAGGAACGTACCCTTTGGGCGGCGCGGCGACAGCAGGATCCCTACGGCCCCGCATCCCAGGTTTTTATGGAAGTGATTGTATCGGCAGCCAAGGAGAAATCCCACACGGCGGCGAGGGTTAAAGGTCAGTAGGGCCGCAGGAGAGAACAGTATGGAGATGCAAGAATTCTTGGATCAGCTGGAACAAACGATTTTTCGCTACGATCTTCTTCAACATCCTTTCTATCAAGCTTGGAGTCGAGGCGAGCTCGCGCTCGAAGATCTCAGGGAGTACGCCAGGGACTACTATCACCAGGTGGAATCTTTTCCGGGTTACCTCCTCCGCTTTGCCGCCCGGCTCGAGCGGGGCGACCCGCGGGCGGCGGTCCTAGCCAATTTGCGCGACGAAGTAGGGGGCGGTACCAGACGCTCGCACTCTGACCTCTGGCTTGATTTCGTCGAAGGCATGGGAGCGGAGCGTCCGCTTGCCGGCCACAAACCAAGTTCACAAATCTTCGATCTAGTTCTCTTCTTCGAGCAAATGGCGAAACAGGGAAGCCGGGAGGAAGTTCTGGCCGCTTCTATGCCTACGAATCGCAAGTGCCGCGAGTGTCGTGGGAAAAATGGAGAGGACTTGCTGAGAAATACGGCGCAAGCAAGCGCACCTGTGGTTATTTCGTCCTCCATACCACTGCCGATGTCTACCACTCCCGGGTCTGGCTCCGCCCAGCTCGAAAAACATCTCCGGGCTCATCCAGAAAGAAGCTACGCGGCGCTCAAGGCCGCCGAAGCCGCGGCTCGCGCTCTTTGGCGAGCACTCGATGGGATCGAAGTTCGATCCTTCGGGAGACTCAAGCGGGTCGCCCCTTCCGCTACACTCGCCGGAAGCAATGAGCTGCCCCGATGACTAGCATCTTTGATCTTTTCAAGATCGGTATCGGACCTTCCAGCTCGCATACGGTTGGCCCCATGCGGGCGGCCAGGCGATTCGTCGAAGAGCTCGCTAGCGAGGGCCTGCTCTCAGAAACTGATGCCGTGACCATCGATCTCTACGGATCTCTCGCGCTCACCGGAATCGGGCACGGCACGGATCGGGCGATTCTCCTGGGCCTCATGGGAGAAATGCCCGACGAGGTGGATCCCGCCACGATTGAAGCCAAGCTCGCCGAGATTCGGGAGCATAACTTCCTCCGTTTGCTCGGAAAGCAACCGGTCATCTTCAATCCCCAGCATGATCTCGTGTTTCGCAGAACTGAAGTCCTGCCCGGTCACTCCAACGGGATGCGTTTCGTAGCCTACAACTGGGGCAAGCAAACCCTCGCTTCGAGAATTTTCTATTCCATCGGTGGCGGGTTCATCCTCGCGGACGGGGAACAGCCGGCAGAAGCGAATCAGGCCGCTCGACAGATTCCGTATCCGTTCAAGACTGCGGGCGAGCTCTTGCGTTTGGGGAGCGAACACACGAAACCGATTTGGGAACTGGTAAGGGAAAACGAAAAGGTCTTGCGCTCCGAGCACGAGATTCATTCTGGCATTGCGCGAATCTGGCAGGTGATGAAGGACTGTACTCACCGCGGTCTCAGGACGGAGGGGATTCTCGAAGGCGGACTGAAGGTACGCCGCCGCGCGGCGGATATGTACCGATCTCTTTGCGACCGTGACACGACCGACCCCCTGGCTGTGGTGGATTGGATCAACCTCTTTGCGATCGCGGTCAACGAGGAGAATGCTGCGGGCGGACGGGTGGTCACCGCTCCCACGAACGGGGCCGCCGGGGTTGTTCCCGCGGTCGCGCACTACTACCAAGCTTTTGTGGATGGGGCAGACGATCAAGGCATCTTCCGCTACTTCCTGACCGCCGGAGCGATTGGAATTCTCTACAAAGAAAATGCTTCGATCTCCGGGGCGGAGGTGGGCTGCCAAGGGGAAGTCGGCGTGGCCTGCTCCATGGCGGCTGGCGGCCTAGTTGCGGCCTTAGAGGGGACCAACGAACAAGTCGAGCACGCCGCCGAGATTGGGATGGAGCACAACCTGGGCATGACTTGCGACCCGATCGCAGGGCTGGTACAGATTCCGTGTATCGAGAGGAACGCCTTTGGCGCGGTGAAAGCGGTCAACGCCGCGCGAATGGCGATGAACGAACTGGGCGATCACAAGGTTTCCCTAGATCAGGTCATCCGCACGATGTATGAAACCGGGCGGGACATGCAGGCACGCTACAAAGAAACTTCTCTGGCGGGTCTGGCCGTCAATGTCGTGGAGTGTTAATGGTCTGTTCCGTCCGACGGTCGGCGAAAAGGGGATCGAGAGCAAGAAGTTCCAGCAAATTCGACGCCTGAGATGCCGTATATATAGGGCCAAAGGTCGGAAGGCTGAGCGAAGGCGAAAGTGTTCCGTCGAGAACAACCCGTTCTGAGTTTGTTGCTGAGTTGCTTCTGCTTGCTCTTGATCCCTGGGTTTGCACAGTTGGCGACCAGTCAGATAGCTGGGCATAACGCATGAAAGTTTTGACAAGACTTTGCTGAGCAAGTTGCCCATCCAGTCTGAGGGCTCTTTCCCTCGCCCCTCTCGGCTGAGCCGCTGGTGAAGTTGATCGTTGATGCCACCGACGCGCAGTTGCCGCCGCCAACCGCTCTTCGATGCTCCTACGGGACAATTGCAAAGCCGATTCGTCCGTGAAGGCGATAGACAGCGAAATCGTTGCGGTCCACTGTGAAGATCCTCCGGATGCCGTCTCGCTCGGCCACTCTGACGAGCGCCGCGTGCGCCAGATCCATCCGGCGGTCCGCATACTTGATCATGAGCTCCCGTATGCGGTGTATGTCTACCAGGTCGAGGGTGAGGAGTTGCACCGCTCCTCGCGCCAACATCTCCCAAACAGCTTCTTGGGCTCTTGGAAGATCCCCTAGCAAATAGACAGCTTCCACAGGGGGAGGCCACCTGTAACCAGGGGTTCTCGCAAGGTCTTCAAGCAAGCAACGCACTTTTCGTGATGCCGATCATCCGCGTCGACCAGAGCCACGAGCGGTCCAGCGTCGATGAGAATCACTTGCGGCTCCGCCGGCTCTTGAGAATTTCGGAGAATCGAGGGCCCGTTCGGATGGAGCGCCCGGGCACTCCTCCGTGGACCACCCCGATCAGATCCGCCATCGCCTCATAGGGCGCGGCGACCGGCTCCTGCTGCTCTGCCCAAGCTGCGATCGCCAGGCGGACCACCTCGGAGACGGGTACTTGTCTGCGGCGAGCGATACGCTCGATGCGTTTTCTCGTCTTAAGGTCGAGTCTCAAGGTCAAAGGAGAAGCCATAAGGTCACCACCTGTAATCTGCAAACGTGAGGAGCTTGCAGCGCTATCTAGAATCTGTCGTATTACAGAGCGTAATACAAGAGAACTACGGACCGCACGTATCCTGTGCAGATTAAATGATGTTGAAGACGAGTGAAGAGGAACTTGGTCACGGGCAAACCGTGTCCCACTTTTACGCGCATTAATAAAGGAGGGCGCTGGGATGCCGGCGGAAATCTATTTGTGGCGAATAAAAAGCGAATCTGTTAGTCTTAGAGAACACCGTTTCCTTCGTATGCAGGTGAATGATGGCAGACCATGTGATTGAGCTCCCGATGCAGAATCCGCAACTGTTTTCTCCCGAGATCAACCGGCAAGTATTGGCCGGGGGAAGACTCCATTTCGTGCTCTACTCGGCGATCAGGGCTCTGCCCTACGTTGAGGAGAGCGAGCGCCGAGAAAATCTAAAGCGCGCCCTGTGTGATCTCCTTTTGTGGGATCCGGCCGTCTAAGGGGAATGGACCTCCGTGCGCCTTCCTGGCACGGGCCCTTCCAGGGACGCCCCGAAGCTTCTCTGCTAGAATGTCGGCCACTTTTCGAAAGGACACCATCTATGCCCAAGAAGATCGACCCTCTCAACCGGAAAGCCTACGGAGGTGTTTCCGCTATGCTGACGGTTTCTGATGTCGCGACGGCAGCGAAGTTTTACCAAAAGGCTTTCGGCTTTACCAAACGCGGGATCATGAACGGTCCTGACGGGAAGCCCATCCACGCCGAGCTGACCCTGCGCGGAGCAACGTTGATGCTGGGACCGGAGAATTCCGCCATGGGTAAGCGCAGTGCCAAGACCCTCGGAGCCTCACCCGCCGGTCTGTATGTTTACGTCGAAAATGTAGACAAAGTCGTAGCGAAAGCCACCAGTCTGGGAGCGACAGCCCAGGGTCCGGTCATAGACATGTTCTGGGGGGATCGCTGCGGCAGTCTCGTAGACCCGGATGGATACGCCTGGATGGTAGGTACCCACAAGGCTGAGCCTTCAGCCAAGGAAATGAAAAAGGCCATGAAGGAACAGATCGCCGCGATGACGCAGAAGTCCACGACTGCCACGGCGGCTTGACAGGGTTCGTCACGGGTCGGTGAGATCACAACCTGGGCGGGCGAGTGCGCCATGACGGAGCCATGGATCTCGGCTCGGGCCGATATTCCGTGCTGTCTCAAGCTTCGTCCGCTGGCCTTCGTTTTGCGGGGAATGATCCAGACGGACAGGAACCCGTCAAGGTTGCCCTTCGGCTACCCTGACGCTCGACCTGTGACGGGACCCTGCTCCGTCTTGCTAAGAAACCTCTCCGCTAGAAAACGAAGGCATACTTTCGAAGGCAGAGACAGAGCCTTTGCCGCGTCGAGCTCTGTTCGGGCAGCGCACTCCTGCTGCAGACCCTTCGAGCCGTAGACGAGAGACAGCATGAGTCTCGAAGGACGGCGGTCAACCCAAAGGTGGGGTGACGGCAATGCAAATCCGGGTGGACACGATCATTTTTGGCAATATGCTAGGCATGTGCCAGTGAGGGTGCAATGAGCCCGGAACGCCACGTCAGAGTCTTCAAGAATGGTCGTAATCAGGCACTGCGGATCCCCGTGAGTTCGAATTTCCGGGTGAGGAGGCGATCATGTGAAAGGAACCCGGTCGGCTTATCATCGAGCCCGCTCCACCTAAATCCCTGCTGGCAGTGTTGGCGACCCTCACTCGGCTCGACGAGGATTTTCCGCCCTTTCCGGACCTGCCACCTGATCCGGTCGATATCTGCTGCGCTACCTTCTCGATACCAACATCGTTTCTGATCTCGTCCGCAACCCGCAGCGAAAAGTGACACAGCACAACCGCAAGATTGGCGAGGCGCAAGTCTCGACCAGCATCATCGTTGCAGCGGAATTGCGTTACGGGGCAGCTAAGAAAGGGCTCGGTGCAAGAGCTCTCGTGAACGAGCCAGGGTTTGCGACCAAGGCCGCCCCAGCTGTCGTCCCGCAATTGGTCAGGCGCGAAAAGCTTGCCGTCGTGCGGCGTCCTTGCTGATTACGGCATGCATTCGGCGCGCCACGGTGAATTGTTGTTGAATCTCAATTAAGAACAATTTACTTGTTGTGCCTC
>WNFQ01005089.1_pt1 | contig 14774 bp, 15 predicted proteins | sample 5400171 | NCBI WGS metagenome assembly WNFQ01 (sample SAMN13153356, study PRJNA577476) | soil metagenome | isolation source: 20 cm soil under Madrone tree | place: USA:California | collected 2016-06-14
CGGATGCGACAGCTCAGACCGAGGACGGGTCAACCCCATTGCATCTGGCGATGAGCCTGGAAGTTGCTCAGTTGCTTCTCGAGCATGGCGCGGATGCAACAGCTCAGACCAAGGATGGGTCAACCCCATTGCATCAAGCGTCGCAAGGAGGATCTCAGGAAGCCGTCCGCTTTCTTCTCGAGCATGGCGCGGACGCAACAGCTCAGACCAAGTACAGGTCAACCCCATTGCATCTTGCGTCAAGCCTGGGAGTTGCTCAGTTGCTTCTTGAGTATGGGGCGGATGCAATAGCTCGGACCAAGTAAGGGTTAACCCCATTGCATCTAGCGTCGAGTTTGTATTCAGACAGCCTGGGAGTTGCTCAGTTACTTCTCGAGCACGGTGCGGATGCAACAGCTCAGACCAAGGGCGGGTCAACCCCATTGCATCACGCGTCGGGTTTATATTCTGATAATTCGGGAGTTGCTCAGTTGCTTCTCGAGCACGGCGCGGATGCAACAGCTCAGACCAAGGACGGGCTCACCCCATTGCATTTTACGTCAATATCGGGATTTGAGGAAGTTTCTCGCTTGCTTCTCGAACATGGTGCGGATGCCACAGCCCAGACAAGGGACAAGCCAACTCCATTACATTTGTCGGTGCGCTTTGGACATGCAAAGCTTGTTCATTCCTTCCTCGAGCGTGGCGCAGATACGGCGTGTCAGAGGAAGGACGGGTCAACGTTATTACACTTGGCACTACGTTGGGGACATGTGCAAGTCGCCTCCGTCCTTTTGGAACGTGGCATGGATGTAGAAACCCAAAACAAGCATGGTTGGACTGCATTGCATATGGCGTCGCGGTGGGGACATTTGGAAGCTGCTCGATGCCTCCTTCACCATGGTGCGGATGTAACAGCACAAAACAAGTACGGATGGACGCCTTTGCGCCTAGCATTACAAGGAGGACACGTTGATGTCACTCGTCTCCTTGCCGAACACGGCGCCGATGCGACTGGTCTCGAGGGGCAGGGAACAACTCCATGGCAGATGGCAGATGAAGACATGGATATCGCATGCATACTTGAGAACAGCGCATATGCGACAGCCTAAGACAACTATAGTTCGCGCCATTCTAGGGTGTCCAGATCCCCGTGCCTAACAGAACGGGAGATCTGACTCTTATCATGGGAACTATTGATTCACAGGTATTGTTGCCATGAAGTAAGCGTCGTTGTTATATTCGCCTTCTTTTCCTAACTTACGTGATTAATTTTTGTATTATGTCTCGCCTGCGACGTAGTACGGACGGTACAATAGATTCCATGTACATTTAAGCAGCTCCCTTAACAATACGCTGAACTTATGCATCATTTTCCAGTAGCCTATAACCACACTACTGCGATATGAACATCCCGTCCCATTGTACGTTGTCCACTTAACAGGGTGCAGATCCTAAGCGTGCACATTAACCAAATCGCATCACGGCGAAACAGCTGGGTTGCTTCATACCTTCGTTGCCGCACGACTGCGCAGGCCAGAAAGCAGCATTATCATCGGCCATGCACGAGCCATTCCAAAGGGGGGTACCCGCACTACCTTGCCATAGTGTACACGGCACTTCTTGGTATTCGCCTTTCATCGCGAGACGGCCTGCAGGAAAGAAGGCCTGCGGCGCTCCCGAGAGATCGCACAGATCAAAGCTATGATTAGTTTTAATCTCAGCATGCCATGGTCCTAATTAGAGGGGTAAAAACGGACTGCATGGACGCGTTGAATTCGTTCTCCGGCTGGGAGACCGTCTGGCCACACCAATTGTGTTGCGATGTCGGGTTATTCGTGCACAAATTGTTGACCTTTACAATGATGGTGTTCCCGAACGGGCCCGTGTAGCTGGCGTCGGTCGGGTCGGCGGTAGCGGTTATTTGGAAGCAGCGTCCGCAAGCGTCACCGAAACTGTGGTTGGAACCGAATGCAAGCTCATTGACCGCCGACGTGAACCCGGACGTAAAATTTACGCCGCATGCTGCAAAAGAAGGACGCCACGCTCAGCGTGGGCTAGTACGTGGAGAACCAAAAACCCACGAAAATAGGGCACGGCACTTACAGGGAGTTGCACAGTTGTGAGCTGACGTGAAGGTCGCACAGCCACTGGGATTCTGCACCCAGCCATTTGGATCACACGATTGACGACGTTCGGGCACAATGACGCGTGAGGCAACGACCAGAGTAGAGAGCGCGGCGGCGACGACAAGAAGGGGAGCGGATCTCATTGTGAAACCGATGAGCTCGGACGCGGATGGGGAGGTCGTTGCTATTGGGTCCCTCTGCCTTTAATATGTTCGCGAGCGGCGTATTTTTATATCATAAAACAAACGATTACTAGTATTGGTGTTGGCGCATCACCTTTCTTCCACACCGTTGCCACAGTCAACGGTAAAAGTATGCGCGTTCCCCAGGCTTCAGATTTAGACCTAGCAACATCGCTACAAATCCGCGGAGTCGACCAGCGTGATGATGAATCGATTACGCGTAGACGGGTGGACCTTATTGAGAGTGATCTAGATTCTTTAGAGTCGTCACGGTACTACAGTACTGTATGTGTTGAGTTAAGGCCTAGTCCGAGTCGGAGTCTGGAGAAGTGGGACATGATACGGCCCCGGGCCGGAGTACTACTGTAAGGGGTAACCGATAAAAGCTCATGCTTCCGAATTGGATCATACCTTATGCAGCTTCATGCCTCACTTTCTCCCCTCAGGCTGCGAAGCTACTACTGTAGTATGTGATTGATTCAATATTAGCTATACGATGTATCATTTACAAAACAGCAGAGACAGTGCAATAGCTGCCGTGTATATTGCGCCGCTCCTCTTTGCCAATACGAGTTGAAGACTTTCATTCAAGAAACATCCTCTCCTCAATTCTGTCTCGTCATTTATTGACCCTAATCCATACTCGGGTGTCTCGATCCTTTGTGCAACACCTTCCGGTAGTCTGCAACTAAACAGCTGCAATACAAACATCCCGTCTCACTATGCCCTACTTTGCATTATTCACTCAACAGGGCGCGGATCCTTACCATCATGATGCACATTAGTCAAAACTGCATCGTGGCGCAAGCAGGTGAATTTTTTTACCTTCGTTACCGCACCCCTTCGCAGGCCAGAAAGGGGTGCTATCATTGGCCATACACGAGCCATTCCAGATGGGATAACCTGCACTACCTTTCCATTCTTTACACGACACTTCTTTGTACTTGCCGAGCATCGCGAGACGGCCAGGAGGAAAGAAGTGTTGCGGAGCTCCCGTGAGATCGCACAGATCAAAGCTACCGTTGATTTTATTTTCAGTATACTGTGATCCTAACGGGAAAGGGTAAAAACGCACTGCACCGACACGCCGAATTGGTTCTTCGGGTGCGTGACCGTCTGGTTACACCAATGTGGGTCCTTTGGGCTTGGCATTGCGTGATCAAGGCACAAATTGTTGACCTTTACAACGATGGTATGGCCGTACGGCCCCTTGAAGTTCGGGGAAAACGGGTCCTTGGTGGGGGTTATTTTGAAGCAGCGCCCGCAAGCGTCACCGTAGCTGTGGTTAGAACCAAACACGAGCTCGTTGACCGCCGCCGTGAACCCGGACGTAAAATTTACGCCGCATGCTGCAGAAGGACGCCACGCTCAGAGTGGGCTACGAGGAAAACTACACCACGAAAATAAGCGCGGAGCCTACAAGGCTTATCACAGTTATGAGCTGATGTGAAGGACGCGTAGCCCTTTTTTTTCTGCACCCAACCATTAGGATCACATTCATCACGACGAACTTGGTGGACCATATCGTGTGAAGCAATGGCGAAAGTGGAGAGGGAGACGAAGACAAGAGCGAGTGTGTAGAGGGAGGCGAGAGCGAGAGCGAGAGCAGATTTCATTGTGGATTGGATGGAACTGGGTGGTGAGGTCCCCGCTATCAGTGAAGTACTTCTGCTTCCAGGAGGGTATTTTATCCCCTCCACAAACTCTCGTTTCTTGTAAACCCGTTGCCACGGAGAACCTTACTAGTAGTGAGGACTATGGTTTCAGACGTGCCAGCATTACCAAACCCGAGGGAGAATCCACTGATGACGCGTGGGTAGGATGCTTCTCGAATGTCGGCACTGACAGTTCGTTCAAGTTCTCGGTCGGGCGGATGATCGGAGTTGTGTCCTTAATTTGTAGCACGCTGTCAACCGTGTCTCACGCACGGTATCAGCCGGGCTTCTCTTTTCGTTTTATCAGATCGCGTGAACTCGGCTATGGTCAGTATGGTATGTTTTATCCAAACACCATGGAGTCACGTAATAGTGACCTTCTACCCTTGAGGGGCAGCAGGCAGTAGAACCATAAAACTAACTGCCAGCGACTTACACTGACATTCAGAGGGGCCCATTCATCGTGTCTCGTCTGTCTCCGCGACTGGGAAATGGTTCTTATGTGTTGCATCTAAGATATTCACCGTCACAATGGAGCAAATGAATGAGGTTCCGACATTTTTCTTTAGAAAACAAGCACCTGCACAGGAATCATGTCATCACGTCGGTATAGCAATGCCAACTTGGCGCTTACATTTTGGTGAGGACTCCTGCAAATCACAGTACGTGGTACCTCCGATCGCTGAATCCGATTATATCTATCATTTCTTCTACTTCCTATAAGGATAATAGGAAAATGTAAGTTGGACCCGGACATGATGGCAACCACGAACTTGTGCGAAGGTGCCGCATATATTGGGTGGCGCGCTGCGATTCCACATACTGTACTATCTACGTCAATAGCAATAAAAGGGTGCCAGGAAATACCATTCCGGGCCAGTTCATGACGCCGGAAAGGGAGGCGAAAGTAGAACTTCAAAGATATATCATAAGTACGAGGGTAATATAGTACTCTTTGCCAGTGCACTGCAGAGGAAAGAGTGAGGTGTGCAAGCAACAAGACTCGGAATCTCACTACACTATAACCCCCGGTGGAGAGGCGAAGCCTGATGGGTAGTGAAAGCCTGATGGGTAGTGAGGAAGAAATACGGGGTGATGAAAGTAGGGGGTAAGTGGAGCCGAAACGCGAACTGCTGGCGTTTCCGGAAGTAGCGGCCCGGTCTCCGAGATCCGAAGCGGCTCAGTGCTAACAAACTATGTGCCAGAAGCCAACTCCGTGTTCATTCCCGATGTATCTGACCTTTCTCAAGAAAAGCGTATGGCATGAGGGATTCATATAGGGGGAAAAAGAGGTCAGCGCGCGGCATTGAAGTCTTTGACGGTTTCACAAAGCATTTGCCAGTGGCGGCCTAGAAGTGGTCTCTATAGATTTTATATGCGAGGAGGGAGGTACGAGAAATTTGTGGATTATACAGTCGACTCCAGGTAAGGCATACCTAATCGGAGCACGTTCAAGGGAGTGTGTCCGGATGGGGAGATTCTACAAATAGACCACCAGATCTACAAGAATTCGTAGCAATCATCTAGTGCGGGACTCTGGGCAGCTCGTCAAATGCCCCGAAAAGAGTATATGCCTTATGAGGGAGTCGACTGTAGCGGTACCAAGAAATTGAATACCGCCTCGCGTGCATACTGTAGCAACGGGGATACCTCATTCGACTCGGACACGGGGGTTGATTTCGTCCCAATAAGCGACGTGTACTCTTGCTTGTTGCCAAAATAAGCATTGATGTCATATTGTTGTCGTCATATTCGTTTTCATACGCATACGATGGGGAGCTTGCATCTCACTTGTTAGACCTAAAGCCAACTCAGATCCTTGGTTAACTCAGTCAGGGGTGGAATGAATTCGCTTTGCATAAAAGTTATTTTCCAACTCGTACTGTACACCTGTTTCGAAGAAACGGGTCCGACGTTCGGGCATGCTTTCGTTTCCTCTGCCAAGGGGCTTGGCCTTGCCCACCACGGGAACCGCAACTTCGGAGCGAGAAGTAGAAGAGCACCACGAGAGGAAACAGGCCAACGTGTTTACGTCGGACGAAATGGAGCTTGCGCAGGCATGAACATGATCCAACATGCAGTATGGCTCAAGGGCTCAAAATCTTATAGGTGTCGGAGTAGCGAATCACAGTGGGACGAGAAGAGATACAGCCTATGATCCTCGCTCCTTTCGCACGAATATAGGCAGCCCAATGACCCCCCCCCGTGGTTCACAGAAAGACACGATGGGTGTTCTGAAAACATATTGTTGTCTTGTTTTAGATGGTTACTAGCGGTGGCCCGTGCAAGGCACGGGCACAGCTCGATGGTTTGTGGGCCATTCGACACCTGCAGAATGCCATGTTTCATTGGAGTTTCGGAAAAGTGCTGCCCATTTCTTATCTTTTCCCGCGAGACTATTTTCAGCTACTCGACCTCCTGTCTAGCTTGATAGTATCGGACATTCAATTCACGTTCGCTCTTTGACACGGGCTTCACATCTCTTCTCAATTGCTCCAACGTCGATATACAGTACATGTCCTCCGAAAGAGCAACCCCCCGTGTGAATTGTGCACACACGTCAGACTTCATAGGCAAGTCAGGTGCTGTGAGAGTCCCAGGAAAAGACCTTTACGTGCGTCCAACAATCGAATGGTCTGCAAGATTTCAAATGCGTGACATAACAAAGGTTTGTAACGGTTGATGTCGAGAAGCATGTGTTGAAGATATCGCATGGTGTCACAGTTGAGATCGTCATTCTGCTGCATTCGATAACGCAATGCGTCGTCAGAGTCATAAAAGTACAATTGTGCACATGCAGGGTTATGTTCCGCCTCCGGCACCGGCGCTCCTGCAAAGTGGTATATGGTATAACTGGATTTCCACACCCATGGAGCTGCTGACTGATGGCATCTTCGTGTGTTTCTTTCGAGAGAAAGGAGGTGAAGGCGAGCGCACAGTTATATTGCCGGATGTTCTCGCGAAATTCGTTTGCGACTGTGGAATGAGTTGTAAACAACGCCTTTAGCTGTTGAGGGGGATCGGGGAGGGGATCGAGAGAGACAGCGCCATGATGACAGCATCGGGGAAAAGCAGGAGATGTCGTTGAGCTCGCCTTCAAACGTTCATGGAGCCAATGAAAAGCGCCACAAAAAAGACATTGGACATTCATACGACCAAAAGTGACAACGTTGGCGGGCTCAACATATGCGCGTCGTGCCGGAGGAGTGGGAACATGGAGTTCATGTTGGCAGTCAAGATCAATGTGATGAGACCGTGCGGCGCGTTCCCTGGCACGCCGTCTAGGCTGACCGAGAGCCCGTGTGGATAGGGAGGGATGAGGGGATGGAGAGCCGGGTGGAGAAGGGGAAGACAGACGTGTATGCGGAACAGATACTGTAACATTGTGCAGAGTGGCAGGATGATGAAGTTCAATGTTATGAGAGTGCAGCGCGCGTTCTCTGTTGCGTCGTCTGCGTTGAGCAAGGGCCGCTTTAGAGATGGATGGAGGAAGGGGTGTAGCCGAAGGGGGGATTGGCGACGAAGTCTGCGTACGGTTGGAAGGCATGGCACATTCCCGTACGTTCTACAAAGAGGAAGGTGAGGAGAAGACAAACGGTAGACACCATGCCGATAACATGTACAGGGGGTTGTGGCGGGAGGGGGGTGCGAGTGAAATGACACCATCATAAGACCGTACTGGCCTTCTGGATGGACGTAGTAAGTTAGCGTTCGGAGAGCAAAACGGTAGGGGGTGAAGTGAAACATCATGACAATTGATCGGAGAAAAACTTACTGGGGCATAATTGGCCGAGTTGGGTTAGCGGACGGGAGAGGACAGAAATAGACAGTTACCCCGCACAGTCGTCCGAGAATACTTTCACGGTGAGAAGAGAAAAGCTGTAGAGGGTTAGTGCAGAGCACAGCAAGGAGAGGATCGAGTTGAGTCGCATTTTGTCGGCATCGGAATGTCGATTTGCAGTGTTGAGGAATGAGAGAAGAGACTAACAGACAGTGGTGGAGGGAGAACGTTGTGTGAGCGAGAGAGAGCAAATCTGTGTCCAATCAAAATGTCTCGGCCATCGAGGCCCATTGACGATTCTACCGTGACCTTGTGAACACCATCCGAGTTAATCTCTGCGTTCTCTCTCCTAAACGCGATCTGGCGGGACATTCTACAGCCTTCTTGACTGACGTCTTCAAATTTTGAACGGCCTGAACGTCCCTACGGTTCTAGAAAAAATCTGATCATTTCACCGCAACTACTTCTATGACTCGGAGTACGTTATCATAATGGCAGCCATTCACGCTGCAAATATTCGCCAAATACTACCCAGCGATAAAATAGGACTCTTATGCGAAGGTTAGGAAGTATGACGTGTATCATGGTGGGTGGATGGATGAAGTGCCTCTCTCTTCAGACAATTCACCTCCAGACTCACTCCCAATAATCACACGGAAAAGAATGCCAAACCAGAAAGCTATCACGTCTCACACAAAAACGTAAGAACCCTCTCACCATGTCTGATGGCGAAAGCACACTGCGCTTGACTGGCTTACCTCTGAACGTTCCAGGCTGGCCATACTTCCCTTCCCTGACTTCATGACATCTTTGGGGAGCCATTCGTTGCGGAACTCTGCCAGAGTACCGTAACGAATGGCTCCTGCGTCTTGACCATCACAGACCGACTTGGGTCCGACATCCGACTGATCCCGACCACCTGCTCGTTGACCACCGAGAAGCTTGCGATGACATTCCTCAAAGAATGGTATTGCGAAAACGGCCTTTCCTCAGAGATAATATCGGACCAAGACAAACTCTCCGTTTCACGCTTTTGGAAAGCCCTACACAAGCTCACCGGAGCTGAAACTCTCCACTAGTTATCACTCACAGTCCGACAGTGCCAACGAGCGAACCAACAAAACGGTTGTACAATGTATCCGTTATGCTGTGGAACGCGACCAGAAAGACCGGACAACAGCGGTGGTAGGCGGGTTTGTCGAGGGACACGTACTAGCGTTTATGTGAGATGTGCTCCTCAGTGTCCATGAGGAAACGTTGACGCTCTGATTGTTAGAGACTGTCGATATCACGCTGATCTGAGCACAAGAGCCAGCAAGCGCAAAGAACCTCAGCCAGAGACGTCGAGAATTATCGGGATCTTTTGGATCCACTTTGAGAGGTCAGTGATGTCGTTAGCGCATTCAAGTCGAGCCCTGCTTTTCAGGTCGTCATCAAGGCTGGATTCAAGGCAGCGGCGCAGTTCTTTAGAGTCGAGGTACGAGGGGGATCCGTGCAGGGCAGGGCGAGGGAGCAAGTATTGGATGTGGGTAAAGAGAGACGCAAGAAGTGGCCTCGTGTTCTTGTAAACCTTGTGGTGGGACCTGGGACTGTCATTCCCATATGTACCTGTTACCAGTAGAGTCAGAGCTATGAGGGTCCAGCCCAACTTCTAAATCCGTGAAGGAAGGGACGCGGAATTCTGTGAAGCCGAGGGTAGACACGGTTATAGTACTAGCAGATGTATGCATGGGGGATTATAATCCCTCATCCGATGGACAGTTTGCAACGACCGTCATCCAGGCCCCAGTGCCCATCGATTTATGCGAGTCTGTTGGTTTTGTGACTCGATGCTCTTCAGTTGTCAAGAGATGAAAATGAAGGCTTCGGGAAATAGGATCCCCATGAGATAACTTGAAGAAAGAAAGTTTGGCACTACGCGGAAACTTGAACACGCACAACACTTGACCTGTTCACGATCGTAATTCTAGGACGATGCAGAAATTATTCCTGTTTCTCCCCAGTCGGAGCACCTTCTTCCTGCCGAAATGCTCGACCACGCGCTTTTCTGGCGGCGGTGCTTGCTTCTCATATAACCAATATATCATCTTCCCTCCAGGTTTCCATCGCTCCTTGAGCTGAGAGAAACCAACGGCGCTCATGAGCTCTCGCATATGTTCCAGAGTCATATAGCGCGAATTATTGACACAAGGAAGAGGGAGCTATGATGGTTTTTTTTTTGTTTGCGGTCAACCAGTGAACTTTTTACTCTTTTAGCGGATAGGAAAAACGCACAGCAAGAAAGCACAGACCGCCCGGACGAATCATCGAGTGCGCGTGGACGAGCATCCGCCCTGGAAACGGCGTCGACATCATCCATCATCATCCACCATCAATGTGTAGTCAGTACTAGTTGGCTAGGCAAGCGTACCGCGATCCTTCCCATCCGGGACGAAATTGAGGACCAGACTGAGGCTTATGATATCCCAAACTTCGTGATGATGTTCCTGATCCATTTGCAAAAGGTCTTGCTCGAGGATAGACGGATGGCGCGAATGCAGATCGATGGCCGTCACATCGATCCAACATGCACAAGTACGATAATTATCAGGCCTGACGGCGCCAACGTCGAGTAATCTGTGAGAAAAGCAGCGTGATGATCGCGGCCAGTCCAGGTAACCTATACGAATCTGAGCTTGCCTGTGCTTTTGATCCGCCCAGCCCATCTGCTTCAACCATCCAATCAATACTTTTTCGCTTCCACCTCCCCTATCGCTGCCCTGTCCGATGCATGACATATACTGATACTTTTCGAGTCCACCCAGCTTCTCCACCTCATGGTTTATACTTGCTAGTGTGTCTGTGTCACCCTGAGCACTTTTTTGTTGTTTGAGTAACGTATGAAATTTGCGGATTATGGTGCGGCTCGTGCGCGGTGTACTGGATGACCCATGTCTCTCCCCGACTGTTACGGGGAGTTTGCGCCGCCGGCCTTTGGGCATTATCTAGCCAGAAAGATTGATGGCGGTGTGTTGATGAGTGGAGTGCACGAGATCAATCAAGGGCCACTGACAGGAATGTGATGCCAACATGGTTGTACCCATAGTGTACACCTTGCTTGTTAAGTAACATTAACACCCTTGGAAAAACCTAGGAGCCAAATTCTGAATGCAACCGAGACATGTAACATGTATGAATAAGTAAAGGGACGTGATGAAGGAAAGATAAAGCCGTGTCTACTTGAGTTGCTCGAGACCAACAATACTGGGATAGAGTAGATATCGACGACGCGGCAGGAGTAAACAAAAGGCACCAGTAAGAGACGATATGAATGAATTTCAAACAAATCCTCTGCCTCCACGCTTTGCATCGATCCTCCGGAAACGCTGAATTTCTTGTCTCTGCAAATACAATCATAACCGAGAAGAGGTAGATATGGTGGTGTACATACAACTCTTATGACACACAGTGACGAGAGGAAGAGGCCGATGATGCCTGCCATGAAACCATAGGTCGTCCTGATAATATGACCTGTCAAAGCATCCAGGGTTATTGCAAAAAAAATCCAACATACGAAAACACATCGTTCAGAGAAGAATCAACGTGCTGAGTAATAGGCGAGACGCAGAAGTTGGTTGCAACGGTCGAGTTGAGTGAATTAACAAACGTCGAGTTCTGACAAAAACTTCCGCCGATTTCAACGAGATCTGACGAGTTGAAATATCCGCAGCAGCTAAGCTGATCGCAGTTGACAGACAGATGAGTAAGGCAGACTAAAGGCAACAATATTATGACTCACCATATCTTGGACGGTGATGCGCTGTGATGGCTGCAGTCGTGCATATTTGGTATGAAACGCAGCGCGTTCTTTGAGGGTATGAAACCAGACAAAGGTGCCAACGACAAGTACAATGATAGCGTCTGAAATGAGGACCCAGTTGAGAACAACAAGGCCAATAGTGACGTGGTTCCGTTGGATGATTGCTCCGACGGACAAAGAACTGGTGATCAGGAATGCGATACCCATGGCAAGTCCAGCTGATGACAGGCGTCATTGTAAGATGACAGCGGGTAAAACTAAACAAGACGTACCATTTAGGTCACTGATACTAAAGGTCATGTTCAACATCATATCTTGCCTCCTCCACACCATTGAGAATAAGATGGATATAATGCCGGCGACCGCAAGGCCCAGAGTGAAGAAACCATAAAAGCCGTAGAGGTATTTCGACGGCATTTCCTGGTAATAATGCTGTTGCCAACTTGCGCCTTAAGCAGCAGTACATGGAAGGACAGAGTGTACGCACGCAATTGTAGGAGTGAAAGACCTTTGGAATAAAGATAGGCAAGGAGACCAGCACCAAAAGGATGAAGGATTGTCAGGGTAAGGAGAGGGGAGGACGGTCAACGTCCGGGGCTTTCACCGGGAAGAACAGAACGAAAAGATTAGTGAGGTCGAGGGGGGGCGCGCCGCACCAAGAAGAAAGAGAAGAGAAAAGAAAAGGGAGTGGAGGAGAAAAGAGGGGAAGGGGTGGTGGGCGTTTCGGCGTTTCCTGGGTATGAAAAAGGAAAGGTCGAATGCGCAGCTCCTGTGGCGTTATCAAATTGTCAAGCACAACCGCCAAAACCGAATAGGAGAGGGGCGCCTGCCAAGGACACAACGCGCTTTGCGACCGAGCAGTGGGGTATTGTTCGTTTGTGGTGTTGGAGGAAGCAATTGCGCAGGCCAGCGGTCCCACCTTGGTTGTGTGTTGTCACCATGGCTACTCTGCCTCGCCATAGGAATCCCTTTCCTTGACTAAGGTTGGCGGTCAAATAAGGCCGCTGGGTCCGGTCCGGGGTCGATTCTCGGCCATGGAAACCACCTCCGTCACGCCCGGTTCCTTGCTCATCGCATGGCAACTCAGGGATAAACACGCCTTGGTCGTTGGAGGCGGCCATGTCGCTGCCTCGCGCATTCAACATGTCCTTGCTGCCGGTGCCAATCTCACGGTCGTCTCACCCGCTGAAGGCCTGAATGAAGAAACAAGGTCGCTCATCGACAATAGTCATAACAACATCGCATTCCGTGACCGTGTATTCCTGTCTACAGATCTGGACAATATGGACATGGTCCTGACGGCCATCGATGACGTCGAGCTCTCCAGGCAGATCGGCGTATCGTGCAAAGCCCGCCGGATCCCCGTGAACGTCGCAGACGATCCATCCTACTGCGACTTTTACTTTGGCTCCCAAATTCGACAAGGCCCACTTCAGATCATGGTCTCAACGAATGGGAAAAGTCCCAAATTGGCCAATATTGTTAGGAAGAGGATAGAGGAAAGTATACCGGAAGGAGCGGGTGAAGCGATTGAGAGGGTCGGAGTGCTGAGAGAAAAACTCAAGGAGCGTGCGCCGGGTGTCGGGGGCGATGTGAGCAAGAGGCGGATGAAGTGGATTGTGGATCTATGTACGAGCTGGGATTTGGATGACCTGGCTGGACTGGACGATGGACGAATCGAAAAGCTGCTGGATGAGGGCTGGGAGAGGAATGCAGTTCCGAGCCGAGCCGAGATGATGTGATGAGTCAGAGTACGGCACATCCAAATAACCGAATAATCTTTCTCTTCCTCCTTTCAACAACTTCAATTTTCAATCTCTTACCCTCCTTTCACGATGAGCAACGTCGAATGGGACTCAAAGACAGTCATCGGCCAGAAGGCCAAGGCTCCAAAGGTTACCAAGAATTCGGCTGATCTCAATGGTGCGTCAGACAATGTCCGCGTGTCACGTTGAAACTCATCCTCCTTGCTCCTTTTTTGTTAGCTGTGAGTTTTTTTTCTTGTGAAAACCTGCGGATTTTGTCTCATCAAGGTGCACAGGCCCGTAGGGTAGGTGCGGTCGTCGCAACAGAAAAGAAAACTACTGGCGGAGTAAACAAGGCTAACCAAGGTTAGAGACCATACACACGCAGCGGCCCTTCCTCTGTCACCTTACTTACCATCTCCAAGGCACGGATCACCAACGTATAGCCAAATTGGATCGTGAGAATGACGTCGCTCCCCCGACCAAGGTGGCCCCGAGTGTCGGACGTGTGCGTGTGTTTCGTGTCTTCTTTCCCTTTAGCCCTTCCCGGTATCTCATATATATACACCTGGCTGGAAACACGGTCATAACAGGCAATGCAAACAGCACGTATGGAGCTGAAACTCTCGCAGAAGGATGTCGCTCAAAAGATAAACGAGAAGCCCTCTGTGCTGCAAGATTATGAGTCGGGGAAGGCTATCCCCAATCCCCAGATCCTCGCTAAGCTCGAGCGTACCCTTGGGGTAAAGTTGCGCGGTATGTCACATCACCTTGGTTTTATCCGTCGCCGTTTAGGTTGACCATTTTTATATCCGAACCTCAGGTAGTGACATTGGAAAAAAGATGGAGGGTGCGAAAAAGTCGTAATTCGTTCTCTCCGTAGTCGCCATAGCATTACGGCTGCTCGTAGTTTTTTCTGCTCTGACTAGAGGTTTCGAGTGTTGTGTGGTTGGAACATAATAGACAGCATGGTCCTTTATCGTCATTGCCCGTAACGCCGTGTGAACCCTCGAAAATAACAGCTTAATACATTTAGCAGGTATGTCAATCAGTACATATACAGGGAGGTCTTCTCAACATCGCCGGTCAATGTATTATCCAGCTTGTTCGCCGTCGTTGGACCCCTGTCCATCCTCGTTAGAGTGTAGAGAAAGAATGAGGGGGTAGACATACGTAAGATATATAGTCTGGGCTCTCACAGGCCTTGTACTCCTTCAACAGCTCGTCCGCAGTCGCTCTATTAGCGGCGTGGTTCATTAACGGTGATCAAGTGAGAGGCACGATAGAATCCATACCTCGCGTCGTCAAATTCTTCCAACCCATTCTCAAACACTCTCTCCTTTTTGTATTGTTCAAGGAACGCGTTTCGCTTTTTCAATCGGTCAAACTGATCCAACATACGCTTAAATAACTGGACAGTGTTGATATGTGAGAGGGTTCTGCATTGGGCCAACTTGATTACCCACCGAAGCGATGCTTGTGTGGTTTGCAAGCATAAGCCCGC